>Ga0315537_1002031_pt1 | contig 15610 bp, 10 predicted proteins | sample SalMarSW160270MG_FD_203091 | JGI IMG/M metagenome (GOLD analysis project Ga0315537, IMG submission 203091) | Salt marsh sediment microbial communities from the Plum Island Ecosystem LTER, Massachusetts, United States - Salt Marsh Sediment SW1602-70 ... | reverse complement strand
CAGAGCTGCAATATCGGACGAATATCGCTCGACAATCCTGTCAAAAGCAGATTCGTCACCCCGATTGAACTGTTTGACGAGATGCTCGTCATCAATCGTATCGGCCATGACCTTCTATATTAGACCCCTGAGGCACAGAAAACTTACAAAAAATCCTGGAAAACCAGAAAAATACCCGCGACCATACAGATTATGTCAATTATATGGCCGCCCTTACAAACCGGCGGCTTTTCTGAGCTTAGCTGCCATATCGGTTTTTTCCCAGGTAAAGTTTGGCAAATTTCGCCCGAAATGGCCCCCGTAAGAGGTCTCGGCAAAGATTGGACGAGCGAGTTTTAGGTGTCTAATCATTGCTTTTGGGGTCAAGGGGAAAAGCTTTCTTATGATTTGGCTCAACTTCCGTTCGCTGATTTTTCCGGTGCCTTCGGTATCTACAAGGACCGAGACCGGTTCGGCTACCCCGATGGCGTAAGATAATTGCAGCTCGCAGGCGTCGGCCAGGCCTGCTGCGACCACGTTCTTGGCAATGTACCGGGCCATATAGCTCGCGGATCTGTCAACCTTTGTGGGGTCTTTTCCACTAAAGGCACCGCCGCCGTGACTGCCTCTTCCGCCGTAGGTATCGACGATAATCTTTCTGCCGGTAAGGCCGCAGTCACCTTTGGGACCGCCCACGACAAATCGGCCGGTAGGATTGACGTGGAATATAGTGCCTTTGTCAACAAGGCGTTTCGGCAGAATCGGCATGATGACTTTTTCGATGATTTGTTTTCGCAATTGTCTATAGGCAACAGACGGTGCGTGCTGAGTGGATACGACGACCGTGTGGATGCGCCTGGGTTTGCCGTCATCGTATTCGACTGTTACCTGACTTTTACCGTCGGGCCGCAGCCAGGGCAGTTTCTTGCTCTGCCGCACTTTTTCAAGTCGGGTGGTTATGGCGTGTGCTAATTGAATCGGCATCGGCATAAGTGCGGGCGTCTCTTTGCAGGCGAAGCCAAACATCAGGCCCTGGTCACCCGCTCCCTGTTCTTTGTGCAGGCCGGTGCCTTCGCTGACACCCTGTGAAATATCCGGACTTTGCTTATCGAGCGTAACCATAACGGCACAATTATCATAGTCGAAGCCCATATCAGGGTCGGTATAACCGATTTCTTTGATAGTGTCGCGGACCACCGTTGGAACGTCCACGATTGCTTTTGATGTGATTTCGCCGGCGACAACGACCAGGCCGGTTGTTACTAATGTTTCACAGGCCACCCTGCTTTTTGGGTCCTGAGCGAGCATTGCATCAAGAACGGCATCGGATATGTGGTCGGCCACTTTGTCAGGATGTCCCATCGTTACGGACTCACTGGTGAAAAGGTACTCGTTGGTGTCAATATGAGGATTGCTGTGAGTTGATTTTTTTGCCATTTGTAATTTGTCCTTTCTATGAACCGTCGTTAATCGTCCAATCATATTTCATAAATTTAACAGAATATTTTCCTATTTCAAGGAAAGATACCTTATCGTCAGGAACGTAATTGGTAATAAAATTCAAGACGGCCCGAGTTGTCGGCTCCTGGTCTTTGAACTTTTTATCTATGGCGAACTTACTAATAAACTCTTTGCCATAGGAGGATGATTGAAAAAGGGAAGATAAATAAACTCTCTGTTTTTCTTTATCTATCCTGAACGCCAGCGGGCCGGATAGAAACCGCCTGACCTGGTTGTCTAACTGCTCGTTGAGCTTATACCCGTAATACGGCTCGTTGGGCAGCGGCGGACCCGACAGACTGGCCCTGGATATGGCAAAAAATATTCTTGGGTCGTCAAATTCTTTACGGAAAAACCGCCTGTCAATCTCCGAAAGTGTAAACTCCTCATCCATCACAAGAAATTTGTAATTCGTCCATATTCCCTTGATGTGCAGGATGCTGTTTGGACCCCAGCCAGGCAAAAGACGTAAGAACCTCGATGATTCGATGGGATAATTTTCTGTAATTATATTCAGCATCTGGATGTTGTATGCGTTGAGCCAGAAGGCGATTTTGTCCTCTTTGGGCCAGGTTCTATATTCATTTGGGTCAAGGTTGTCAAATTCCTGCAGGAGAGCTTTCAGGTCGAGCCTTTTTCGCCTGAGTGTTTTATAGTCAACCATTCCCTTATCATCGACGTTGTTTTTCAGGAGCTCGGTAAATTTGTCGTGAAAAGATACAGCCGGCTTAAGCTTCAGATCATTAGGCTCGACCCAAGCAGGCTCGACGTTGTTAGGCTCAACAATGACCGGTCCGACCTCATTGGGTTCCGGCTCAGCAGGCGCGATCTCATCAAGCCCGACTCCCGGCTGCTCAGGCTCATTAGGCTCGACGCTGCTGAACTGGACATCATTGGGTTCAGGCTCTACAGATTCGACCCTTCGGCTACGCTCAGGGTAGGCCTTCTCAGGAATGATTTCCTCAGGTTCGATATATACAGGTTCAACTCTATCCGGCTCGATTTGATTTGGCCCGCTCGGAGCAGGTGTAACCTCAACAGACTCAACTTCGGCAGGCTCAACCACAGCAGGCTCGATTTCATTAGGTTCAGATTTAGCAGGTTCAAGGTTAAGGACCTCGGTCTTTGCAGGCTCAACAGGTTCAGACTCTATCGTCGGACAACCGGCAATAAAGACCAGTACCATCAGCGAATTTATAAAAACAACAAGGCGTTTAGCCATTTTCACCTTCCGATAAACAATTGCGAAATCATTCAGCTGCAAAAACCACCCAATTTCTTTTTGTATTAGCATAAGGCATCAGACAATAAATGTCCAGCACCAATCCCAACTCCAAACCGGCAAATCTTATCACAGCCCTTCGGCTCCGCTCAGGACAGGCCTGGACACAACGGGATTAGTGCTGGATTGTTGTTTTTATGGTATTTTTGCAGAGAAATCCGGACCCGGACGTCCCGTAGTGGATTGCTTTTATTAGTTCCGAATATAGAATCCCTGCCGCCAATGTATTGCACTACCACGACCGCTTGTGTTATAATAATGTCAGACAAGCATACCAGTGAAACTCATTATCTCTGTTTAAATGAGAAGAGCAAAATGTCATGCACAAGCAACACGGCTTTACTTTAATAGAGCTTTTGGTGGTGATTGCCATCATTGCCCTGCTGATGGCGATATTGATGCCAACCCTGGCCCGGGTTAAGAAACAAGCAAAGGCAACAGCCTGTCAGATGAACCTGCACCACTGGGCTGTTATCTGGTCGATGTACACCGGAGATTACGACGGCTCCTTCCCTGACGGGACACGCGCCCAGGCCGGTAAGCAGGTAGGTCACTGGCTGTTTGCGGCAGAGCCATACTACAAGGATGAAGAAATACGATGGTGCCCAATGGCCAGAAAACCCTGGGGACAGGGACAGAATCCTTTTGTAGCCTGGGAAGCGACTAATGTGGGAGGCGGGGATGGCTTTTACACCAGCTATGGCATAAATAACTGGCTTTACAACCCGACGGTTGCAAGTTTGTGGGGCTATGAGGCCGAGAACCACTTCAAGACCATCAACGTCAAAGGTACGGACAGAATACCGCTCTTTTTGGATTGCTTCTACCTTGGTGGGCACCCGCTGTCCACCAATACGCCTCCGGAGTATAATGGTCAGACAGAGAACGCCAGTGGGATGTGTATGAGGCGTTTCTGCATTGACCGGCACAACGGGCCGACAAATATGGTCTTTTTAAATTTCGCTGTCAGAAAGGTCGGACTCAAAGAATTGTGGACGTTGAAATGGCACCGACGGTTCGACACAACAGGGACCTGGACCAAAGCCGGCGGAGCAGCAGCCGCAGACTGGCCCGAATGGATGAGAAAGTTTAAGGACTACTAAAATGCAGAAAATAAACGTCCTTGTACCTGACCAACTTTAATGATTCATTACATGTTCTATGTCCTATATCCGGAGAATGTTTAAATGAAATCATTGAAAACCCTATCTGAGCTTTCTCTGATATCAATTAAGCAACTTTCTTTATTGTTGAAAATCTTGATTATTTTTTCTGTAGGTTTTGCTTTTGCCATTATTCTTCTGGGCCTTAAGGTTGACCCACTTTACTATTGGGGGCTTTTGATTCTGCTCCCGTTAATAATCTTAAATATCAGAATCTATCAAAAGAATACTCTTCAAAAGCTGCTCTGCCAGATAAGAGAAGAATGGGGAAAGGAGAAAGTCAAGAATCGAACCTTTTCAGAAATAGAGACTTTCTATAGATATTCCACCTCGCAGCACGATAATAACGATATTTTCATTGACGACCAAACCTGGTCGGATCTGAACATGAATGACCTTTATTCCAAGATTGAAAGAACTATGACTAATCCGGGAGAATGCATCCTTTATAACATTCTCAGGACGCCACTGTTATCTGACAAAATACTAAAGAAAAGAAAAGAAATCATTCGGCTCTTTCAAACTAATAAAGAAATTAGAGAACAGATCCAGATAAGGCTTCTGGGTATGGGAAAGCAAAAGGGAAATGGAGTCACCGCCCTGCTCTGTGGAGAATTACCACCTTCAACCGCTTTTAAGTATTTGTTTTCGTTCTTGGCTTTGCTGGCGCTTATCTCGATCATTGCTGTTCCACTTTTATGGGGTTCAGCCGGCATTATTATACTTATCCTTCCTCTTTATGTTATCAACTTACTGGTAACATCCAAGATAAGAGCACGGCTACTTCTTCAATTATCTGCAATTCGCTATCTGGGTGCAATGATTCGTCTAAGTAAAAAACTTGCAGCCATCAAGTGCCCGGAGTTAGCGGACTGCTGCGAAAAACTGAAAAAAGCAACCTCAGCAACAGAAAAAATTGCCAGAAAAACTTTCCTGCTATTTCCAGAAAGCTCTTTTGGCTCTGATATCGGGACGCTGTTATATGCTCACATAGACATATATTTCCTGAGGGAGGTCAGAATTTTCTATGCTGTCCTCGATGAGATTCATGCACATAAGGAGGAGCTTAGGTTGATTTATCGTTTGATTGGAGAATTAGATGCTTTGCAATCCGCAGCTTCTTACCGTGAAGGATTATCAGGATACGTAGAGCCGAACTTTTCAGGTAAGGAGCTCTTGCTTGAGATTAAGGATGCAAGACACCCTCTATTGACCAATCCGGTTCCGAATTCAATCACTATTCGGGAAAAAGGAGTGACCATAACGGGTTCAAATATGGCCGGCAAAACAACGTTTTTGAGAACTCTGGGGGTAAACGCTATTTTAGCCCAGACAATTTATACGTGTCTCGCCGCCTCCTATACCGGAAATTACTTCAGAATAATTTCATTAATCAATGAAGCAGATAACTTAATTGAAGGGAAAAGTTATTACCTTATAGAAGCAGAGCACTTGTTGAAAATGATAAAATCTTCTGAAAAAGAAATTCTAACCTTATGCCTTATAGATGAACCATTGGCCGGAACTAACTCGTCAGAACGTGTTATCGCATCGTTTGAAGTCCTGAATTATCTGATTGACCACAACGCATTAGTTATTGTCGCGACGCATGATTTGGAGCTCGCCGGAAAGCTTAAATTCGCCTTCAAAAGCTACCACTTCACGGATGACGTTGATGACCAAGGCTTGAAATTTGATTTCAAGCTCAGGGAGGGTATTACTTCTACCAGTAACGCTATTAGATTATTGGAATATCTTGATTATCCTAAAGACATAGTTGAAAGGTCCATGAAGAAACTGTCATTTAAGCAGGATAATTTTGGTTGAAGCAAGTGCTTCCTGCCGATTCCCCACACACCTGCAGTCAAATCTATCAACAAAGGACTCTAAGTGCACTAAAATGGTCTTCCCACCGATAACATCTTTCAAACAAAAGGCTTAGGGAAATATAGCTGGGAAATTGGGAAATTGAGAAATGCGCAGAAAACAGGTAAATATAATAATAAACATAAAAATACAGAAAATAATTGACATCCTTGTACTTAAAAATACAAAATTGGTCGTCGGACTCTATGGATGGGGGATTACAGGCAAAAGGATGTGCGAGGAATGTTCCATGTCGTGATAGACGGTTTGTGTTGCTTTTATTAGCTCAGTACCCGTTCCAAAAGGTTCAGACGTGTTGAGATTTCGGTCAAAACGGGGGAAATTACTGCTGGATATCTCGACCCGCATCTTATGACCAGCTAAGAAAACATTACTCGTTACCCATAGGTCGATCTCATAACAATATATTTTTTTAGGCTGAATAAGCGTCGGATTCTGGTTCGACTCTCTGTAGCAAGCACGCATGATACCATCGCAAAGATTGAAGGGACGACCATCGGGGTGGACATCGACTAATTTAGCCGTCCAGTCGGTATTACATGCAGAGCTGGCAGCATAGAGAATAACCTTTACCGGTCCTGTGGCTTCCAAGTCAGCTTTCAACTCATCACTTGTGAAAACAAGGACATCTTTTCGATTTTCAGCCCTGGTCTGGTCCCGTGGCCCGGCCGGACACCCAACCAAGTTGCATCCACCAAGTGTAGGAACAGGGTCATTCGGGTCATACACAAATCTATCAAAGGGTTCATTATCAGGCATAACCGGTCTTAACCTGCCATCTCCTTTAAGTGTATTTGCAGAGCCTTCGCTGTGAAAATAGTACGGCGTGTACCTGGTTCGCTTCAACGGCCATTCTTGCTCATCTCGCCACAAGTTGCGCCCCATCACAAAAATACGATAAGCCGGCCAGGTGTCGGCACCTGTCTGTTCAGACTTCAACCAGTAATCGAACCATTTAGTCTGAATTTCGCGCAGGTTAATCACGGATTCTCTGCCAAAATCCAAGTCACCCACTTTGCCGTCCTGACTTATCCCATGTCCCCAAGGCCCCATCAGTAAGTGCAGGTGCTTTCGAGCATGTTGCGAACGTGACATTGACTTGACGGCATTTACGTGTTCGAAGACGCTCCTGGCGAAGATGTCGTACCAGCCGCCGACCACAAAGATCGGCACAGTAATATCCTGCCAGTGGTTGCGAACGCCGCGGGCAGCCCAGTACTCATCGAAATGCGGATGGGCTACCCAGTCCCGCAAATACTGGACCTTGCGACCAATTGCACGGTCCCACTGGCCAAGGGGCAATGCTCGAAAGGCCTTATTCCAATCCCCCTCTTGCCATCCGAGCATAGCAATTTTTTCGCCAGGCCGAAACGACACAAAGCTGCCCCAGCCCATCATCAGAGCGAGATTTAATGCTCCATCGGTGTATACACCATCCCCGTAGGTGTCAACCAAGGGCACTACCGGAAACATAGCCTTTAGATGTTCGCCGGCGTTCGGAGCAGATATCCATTGTGTAAAGCCCACGTATGAACCGCCGCTTGTACCGATGCTGCCGTTACACCAGGGCTGTTCTAATACCCACTTCTGTGTATCCCGGCCATCGTCAGCTTCATTTGCAAATGGTTCCCATTGTCCCTGTGAAGCTCCCTTGCCGCGGCAGTCCTGGCTGACGAGCACGTATCCGTGGGCGGCATAAAACAGGCCGTCACCATATTTTTCGTCACCTTTGCCATACGGAGACCGAATAAGTATGACAGGAAATTTTCCCTCTGATTTTGGCAGGAAAATGTTTGCCGATAGCTTTATCCCGTCTCGCATTGGAATCTTAACATCAGGACGAACTTCAACCTCAAAGACATTCTCTGCAGCAAGAACTGTCTGCTGTGATATGAAAAAGGACAACAGAAAGAACAAAGAAATAATAAAGAATTTATATTTCCCATTTAATACGTTTCGAAACATTTTTCTACCTTTCAATTTCACTATAATACCAAATTGTCCCCCTTCAAATGGAACTTTCGGGCTTAGCCCTTCAAAACGGCTAAAGGTACCATTCTGGCGACGGCTTTTGCCCAGCCGCATTCGACGACAATTCGGACGACCTCATCGATATCTTTGTAGGCGTCCGGTGCTTCCTCTTTTATTTTGCTTTTATTGCCGGTAATGAGTTTTATGCCCTCCATACTACGTTTGAATTGCTCATCGCTAATCAAAGCCGGTGTAATAATTCTGCCTTTACGAGACTTCCCACGAGCGGCGGTGCGGCTCATCACTCTGCCTGCACCGTGGTTGACCGAGTTCAAAGACTCCTCGGAATCGCCCGTTCCGACAAGCAGAAAACTTGCGGTGCCCATTGAGCCGGGGGTTATTATAGGCTGGCCGGTTCGGGCGAAAATACTTGCGGCCATCTGCTTCGGACCAAAGGCACGCGTGGCACCTTTGCGATGGACCCAAAGCCTGGCGCCGCTATGTGTTTCGAGCTTTGCCATATTGTGAGCGACATCGTAAACGAGCGACAGCGGCGTCGGGCCAAACATCCTGTTAAAACAGCGTCTTACAAGCAGAGCCATAATGTGTCGATTGGTAAATGCGAAGTTTGCGGCGGCGGCCATTGCAGCGATATAGTTTTTACCGGCACTGCTCTCGGTCGGCAGATATGAGAGCATTTTTCTGCGGGCGGCATTCTCGGGTCTGCGGGCGGCGATATTCATATATTCATCGGCGATTTCATAGCCGAACCGACGCGAGCCGGAGTGTATCATTACAACGAGCTGGTTTTTGAAAAGCCCGAAGCCCTTCGCTAAATCAGGCTCAAAGACTTCCTGGATGTACTGGATTTCAATAAAGTGGTTTCCGCCTCCGAGTGTGCCGAGCTGATTAATGCCTTTTTGGATCGCGTTTTTTGGTACCGCAGCCGGGTCGGAGGGCAAGTGGCCTTTTTCCTCGATTCTTTCGAGGTCATCTGCGAACTGGTCCGGGTCAAAGGCCTCCCAGGCCCGGTGACTGCTTTTTTGCATAATGGACGGTACGGCGGCAACACCTTTATTGATAACGGCTTCGAGCCCGGTTTTGTTTAACTGCAAATTTTCCCTGCCCTCGCCGAGCGGAATGTCACGGGCTATATCGACGGCGATTTTGTCCGTATCAATGTCGCCTTTTGAAAAGGGTGTGCGCAGCAGCCGCATTCCACAATTTATGTCATACCCGACGGCAGGAGGCATAATCGCACTGTCCAGTCCCAATACGGCCCCGATAGGTACGCCGAAGCCAACGTGGATATCAGCGGTGGCCAGAACCTTTTTGGCCGGCGGAAGTGACGCTGCATCACAAAGCTGACGGACTGCATCCGGTTCGAGGTTGACGGCTTCCGAGGCGAAAATGGTTGCATCGGTAACCATCTGCCCGCAGCGTTCCATACGCAGGCGAAAAGGGTCGATGCGAACAAGTTTTGACGATGACCCGGGCATTCTGCACACCTCGTCTCTCACCGGTTGAAAAACAAACTGTCGTCCTGTTATATCCGGATTCGTTAGTTAAGGGAAAATCAAATATAACATCGATATTTTTTTCTACAAAATAATCCTTCAACTACCGGCTTTAATTGTCGTTAAAATACTGATTTTTACGATATTACGCCAATTTTACCATCTTTTGCAGAAATAGTTAACAAGGAAAAAGGCAAACTGCCAAGGGCCATATTTTTCGGCTTTTACTTCGGGGACAAATTCACTTGACAAAGCCTGGTTTTAAAGTTAAACTGGGGTTGTTGGATGTAGGTATAAGCTGGGGATTGTCTAATCCAGAACCGGCAATTTTTAGGGTGTTTACAAAATGAAGATAAAATGGCTGATTTTCGCTGTTCTGGTGGTGTTTTTGGTTTTGTTGATGAATTCGGGCACTGTAGCCGTATCTACCAGAGAGGTTGACAACGTACGCAAAAAAGCGGTGCTCGATAACAGCGATTTAAAAATTATCGACGATTTTCTTGCTCAGGCGATTCAAGAATTGGTCGGAACGAGGGATTTAACAGACATAGCAAAGATTCGTACAGTCATCCTGAGCAGGCAGAGCACCCAGGGCCAGTACGCCCAACAGTTTTCCGAGTCGGCCCGCAAACATATCGCCGCGGGTTTTCAACAGGCTCGAGAATTAAGTCGACCGGAGCGAACAACCGCCGTAATGATTAATCTTTTGATTCTGATGGATGGTCTGCATGACCTGGGTTTGGCAGACCAGGCTATCACGATGCTAAAAAATGAGAATATGGTTATTCGTTACTGGGCTGTCCATTGCCTTACCAATACCGAGATCATAACACAGTTAAACGCCGCGACAAACGCAAACCAGGCATCTGCTATCGCAGCACAGCTTAAAGACCTTATCGAGAACAGCACACCTGAGATAGTAGCCTTGATAGCTCAATTTGCGGCCGGCGCGGACATCCCGGAAGCTGAACAGTTACTAATCCAAATAGCTGATTTGCGAATTAAACAATACGCCGACTGGACAGTGAAGTATGAACTTTATGATAGTGCCATCTTGAAATATCTCAGCAGCAAAATACCGTTACTCTCCGAGTCTCCGGTTGGACTTCTGCCGACAACAATTGATACAAAGCCTGAGCTTGCTCGGCGCTTTGCACAGTTGTATTCTTACGCGATACAAAGGTACATCAAGGGCGCTGCTCTTTTGAACGATACCCAGAAAAGCCATTTGGCTTCGGTACTGGTCGAGACAGAAGACAAGTGTATCGGCCGGCTTCTGGGCAATCCACAACTGACTATAAGAAGGGCCCTCGAGCGGCAGAATGCACAGGCCATTATGGACGAGCACGACAGATTACTCGGCACTGCAACAACGTCCGGCCAATTACCTACAGCCCTGAAATTCGACTACGGCTCAACCGGCAGCAGCACACGCACCGCACCGCTCCCTCTGCCCGACCCACCCACAAAAAAATGATTATTGATTATTGACAATTGATTATTGGTAATTGATTATTGGTAATTGATACTTGAGTCTGCTCGACGCGATACAGTACCTAAGGGGTAAATGGTTCCTGTTGCGGAAATAGTATTTGTCATTCCCGCCCCGCATCGTGTGCGGGATAAACTCCAGCGGGAATCCAGCTTTTTCACCCTGGACCCCTGCTCCCCGCTTCCGCGGGGACAAGTTTACACCTGCGAAAGCAGGTGCAGAGGTGACATCGTCGGTTTTCGTTTTCCGCAACAGATACTAAACAGCTTAAAGCAAAAGGGACTTTGCCTTGAAGTTTGTAAGAATTATATCTGCCGCAGCCACGTACAAATTGCAGAGACGCTACGGTATTGGCATGTCAGTAAGGCCGATACTTCTTGTAACGATAATTTGTGCGGGATTGATTATTGCAGGATGCGACGGCTCAGGGCAGCTCGAAGAGCCAAACGAAATGGTCCTGCATCACGTTCTTTCGGCCAAGATAAAAGGCCTCGACCCCGGGAATATGCGAGACGTTTATTCTGTTATAGTCGCCAGCCAGATGTTCGAGCCTTTGTATCAATATCATTTCCTGAAGCGCCCGTACCAGCTCGTGCCTCTGTTAGCTGAAGATATGCCGCAAATCAGCGACGATTTGCTCACCTATACCATAAAAATCAAAAAAGGCGTTTACTTTCAGGATGACCCGTGTTTTGGTTCCCGCCCTGCGGGGTCCCCGCCAAACGGTAAAGGACGCGAGCTAAAGGCTGAAGATTTTGTTTTCTCGCTCAAAAAAATCGCTAATATCAAGTATCTGAGCCAAAACTGGTCTATCTTTGATAACAAAATTGCCGGGCTCGACGAGTTTCGTGAATATACAAAAACTTGCAAAAGCGAGGCGGACGTCGATTATTCGCGGCAGGTTCAGGGATTAACAACTCCCGATGACTACACACTAATTATCAAGCTCAAAAAAGCCTGGCCGCAATTGTGCATGGCCCTGGCGGATACAGCAACAGCGCCCGTAGCCAAGGAGGCAGTCGATTATTACGGCAGGGACATTATAAGCCATCCCGTAGGTACCGGGCCGTTCCGGTTGAATGTATGGCGCCGCGGTAGCTATATCGAGCTTGTCCGAAACCTGGCTTTCAGGGGCGAGCTTTATCCGAGCCGGGGTGAACCAGGCGATGCCGAGGCCGGTTATCTGGATGATGCAGGAAAACCAATACCTTTTGCCGATAGAGTCATCTGGACTGTAATCGAAGAGCGCCAGCCGGCCTGGCTTTTATTTTTGCAGGGCAAAGTCGATGCCACCGTAATCCCCAAAGACAATTTCGATGAGGTTATGGGCGGGGCCGGTGAATTGACGTCGGCAATGAAGCAACGCAGCATACACCTTAAAACCTTTAAGGACCCGTCAACCTACTGGCTTGGTTTTAATATGGCAGAGCCTGTCTTCGGTAAAAACAAACCGCTTCGCCGTGCAATAAGCTGCGCCATAGACCGCGAGAAGTTTATAGAGCTGTTTTTCAACAATCGACATCTGGTTGCCCACGGCCTTATACCACCGGTAATGCCCTCTTACAATCCCGAGATAAAAGAAAAGGGGTACGCCCAATATGGCCCGGAAAAGGCACAGGAGCTATTGAAAGAGGCCGAGAAAATTCACGGCGGTAAACTGCCCACGCTCAAAATAACTCTACCGGGCACAAATACGTGGTACCGTCAGTACGGCCAGTTCCTCAAACGGAATTTGAATGCCGTCGGTCTCGAAGTTGAAACAGAATATATGGACAGGCCTACTTATCTGGAGAAGGTCAATACCAAAAGTGTTCAGATGTTCACCTCCGGCAGCAGCGCAAGCACACCCGATGCGCAGGACTTTCTGGCAATGTTTTACAGCAGATACCATGCCCCTGGACCAAATAAATTCAACTATTCCAATCCGGAGTTTGACAAATTATATGAAAAAGCGCAAGTAATGCTCGACGGCCCTGAAAAACGCCGGCTGTATAGAAAAATGGAGCTTATAGTTCTGGAAGATTGTCCCGCGGCCTTCTTAAACCATCGCGTCGCGTATGTGCTGCATCATGACTGGTATAAGAATTACAAGCCGCACGCCTTCGCATACGGGCTGAGCAAGTATCGCAGAATCGATACGGCCAAACGCGCAGCGTATAAAAATTGAAGATTTTCAGCACCCTGGTTTTTTTCGTAGTGCAAAGCTCAATAGATGACAGCGTACATAACAAGGCGGCTTCTATATACCATACCGATTGTATTCGGCGTACTACTGCTGACTTTTGTATTGTTCACTCTCGTGGGCGGTGACATATCAATTGAAATCGCCGGCAAAGGCGCCACCCGGGAAACAATAGAAGAAATCCGCGAAGATTACGGCCTTAACAAGCCCTTGTTTTTGTCGTGGGACAGCCAATTCGTAAACCACTTCAAGAACGCGCTGACATTTAATTTCGGCAGGGCCCGTGACCGCGAACCTGTTATCGACAAAATCAAACGAGGTCTGGGGCCTTCTCTTGCTTTGACGGTGCCGATATTCTTTGGGGTCGTAATAATTTCCGTAAGCCTGGCACTTGTCGCAGCATTTGTTCGCGGTACTGTCTGGGACATCTTAGCTGTGGTTATTTGTGTTGCGGGGATGAGTATTCCGTATCTTAGTTTTATTCTTTTCGGCCAGTACTTTCTCGCGTACAGGTGGGGTCTTTTTCCGGTATTCTTTTCACCGGAATTAAGGATGGCCCAATACGTAGCCTTGCCTGTGTTAATCGGTATAGCAGCAGGCCTTGGAAGAAACCTGCGCTTCTTTAGAACAGTTATGCTCGATGAGATTCGAAATGACTACGTTCGGACAGCTTTTGCAAAAGGGCTTACAGTTAGGCGTGTGCTGTTCAAGCACGTCTTGAAAAATGCTATGATACCGATTATTACGCGGGTGGTTTTAGCAATACCGTTTTTGTTCTTAGGGTCGCTGCTGCTTGAAAGGTTTTTCGGCATTCCGGGATTGGGTTATCTGATGGCCGAGGCAATCGGCTCACGTGACTATTTCGTTATCAGCGCTATGACTTACATAAGTGCGATACTTTTTGTGGTATTTAATCTTATAACAGATATTTGTTACTCACTTGTTGACCCGAGGATTTCTCTTGAGTAAATCTCAGCAGATAATAAAGACAGAACCGGGTTCCCGCCTTGCGGGGTTCCTGCCGAAGGGCACAAGTCTGTGGAAGGACGGCGCCAGAAGGCTTCGCAGGCGCAAGTTAGCGACGCTTTGCCTCGGCGTAATAGTAATATACTTTTTGCTTGCCGGTTTTATCTACTTGTCGGAGTTTTTTAATTGGCGAATTGGGCCGACACTGTGGGCCGAACAGACCGGACAATCTTATGCGCCGCCCAGCTCGGAAAATATTCTCGGCACGGATATTTTTGGGCAGTCAGTTCTGCGAAAGACGCTGTACGGAACAAAGATATCGATAACGGTTGCGCTGTGTGCTTCGCTTATCAGTGTCGCCATAGGTGTCCCTTTAGGGGCTGTTGCAGGCTATTTTCGCGGCTTCGTTGACGAAATAATCGTCTGGATTTATTCAACTTTAAGCTCAGTTCCGTATATCCTGCTGATATTGGCTTTTGCCGTTGTGCTGCGGGACAAGACTTTTTTGGGTTACAAGCTGACAGGTATCACGGCGGTCTATTTAGCTATCGGCCTAACAAGCTGGGTCGGCATTTGCCGGCTGATTCGCGGTGAAGTTATCAAGCACAAAGACAGAGAATATGTCTTAGCTGCGATTAGCTATGGGTGCAATCGCCGGCGGATAATCTTCAGACACCTGCTGCCCAATGTTTTTCATCTTGTGATAATTGACTTTTCGCTGCGATTTGTGGCCTTCATTCATGCGGAAGTTATTCTGAGCTTCTTAGGGCTTGGAGAAGCGGAGCGTCCGAGCTGGGGAGCGATGATAAATGATGCCAGGATTGAGCTTTCGCGAGGTGTATGGTGGCAAATGGCGGCAGCTACGTTGGCGATATTCTTCCTGTCATTAGCGTTGAATATCTTCGGCGACGCCCTGAGAGACTCGCTCGACCCGAAGCTCAGGATTCAATAAGGCTTGAAGTGAAATATGAAACTTTGAAAAGCACGAAGCACAAATGATATGAGTAGTGAGTGGTTAGTAGTGAGTGGTGAGTATTCAACTCATCAATTAACCAATTAACTACTCACCAATTAACCAACTTGTTTCAAATTTCGATATTTGTATAGACGAAGAGTATGAGTAATAACGGAACATTGTTGTCGGTCAGGAATCTTTCGACGCACTTTTTCACTGACAAAGGCGTCGTGAAGGCGGTGCAGGATGTGAGCTTTTCGATAAAGAAAGGCCGAACGTTTGGGCTTGTTGGTGAGAGCGGGTGCGGTAAGAGCGCGACGGCACTATCGATTATGCGCTTGGTTCCTGCCCCGCAGGGCAAAATCGTCGGCGGTGAAATTGTTTTTGATGGGCGGAACCTGCCGGCGCTGAGTGAAAACCAGATGCGGCAAATTCGCGGGGAGAAAATTGCTATGATTTTTCAGGAGCCGCAGACCTCTCTCAATCCGGTCTACACTGTGGGCAACCAGATCGCCGAGGCCATCAGGGGCCATCAGAAAAAAAGCCGCAAAGAGGCCTGGGCGGTTGCGGTCGAGATGCTGCGGAAAGTGGGCATTGCGGACCCGGCCCGGCGGGCACATGAATATCCACATCAGTTCTCCGGTGGTATGCAGCAGCGGGTTATGATAGCAATGGCGGCAAGCTGTGAGCCGGCGCTGCTTATAGCCGATGAGCCG
>Ga0315537_1002028_pt1 | contig 15616 bp, 15 predicted proteins | sample SalMarSW160270MG_FD_203091 | JGI IMG/M metagenome (GOLD analysis project Ga0315537, IMG submission 203091) | Salt marsh sediment microbial communities from the Plum Island Ecosystem LTER, Massachusetts, United States - Salt Marsh Sediment SW1602-70 ... | reverse complement strand
GGCGTTTATCTCCCGAGATAGAATTGATACTATTCCGTATCGCTCAAGAAGGACTAAGGAACATGTGCCGGCATTCAAAGGCATCCAGATGCTGGATCATGATAGAATTCAACGATGATAAGGTCGTTTTAACTGTTAAAGACAATGGCAAGGGCTTTAAGTTGCCGGATAGGGTAGAAGACTTGGCCGCCGTTGGCAAGCTTGGGCTTGCTGGGATGCAAGAGCGGGCCCGACTTGTCGGTGGCAAGCTAATAATAGAGTCAAAGCCAGGCAAAGGGACAGCCGTGAGCGTGAAGATCCCAATCTAGGATAGCCTAGGACGCTTGGGGGTTGACATTTATTAGTTGGATCTAGGAGCGCAAATATCAAGAAAAAGGCTGACAGGGGACACGGGGATTTGCTAACTTGTGGTCCCCTTGTTGTGATAGGAATCTACCTTTTAACATTGTGCCTCTCCTACCAAAACATCTGGCGCTTTTTCCCTCGCAAAAAAGAAGCTGGCTAAAAGATACAAAAGGTATGTCCCCGAGCGTGAAAAGAAGTAATTCCTAACACCCTTTTAATTGGCGATTTAGCTTCAGATGATGATACAATTATGCGCTAACATTTTAGAAAAGCTAGGCTATTACTACAAAGGAGGGTAAAAATGTGGGATGCTTCAAAGTGTGACCTGTGCGGCGACTGCCTGGTGAAATGTCGTTACGTCGATTATGATAAGGATAGGGCTATCGCTGAGATCAAGCTGCTCATGGAGGGCAAAGACGCCGAAATCCTGAGCAAGTGTACCACCTGTATCGCCTGTATCGACTACTGCCCTACCGGGGCTGACCCTGCTGACCTCATCTTCCAGATGCAAGAGAAAATAGGCACCTCTCCGATAGTGGCAGTCGGCAAGCCGGTGCTCGAGGCATTAACCAAGGGAATCGAGGGGCGTGGAGACCCCAGTCAGGTGATACCGGGCGACCCTGATAAGCCGGTGCTGTCATTCGACTCATTCCAGTTCGAGCAGTTTCCCGAGGGCACACTCGACAGCCAGCTGTTCAAAGGCATGACGGTGATCAGAGGCTATGATTATGCGAACCTGGCTGGCAATGTGCACATGGGTGGAGAGAGCTTCGTGAAAAAGTACGGCCAGCGTATCCTGGACAATCTGGCCAAACTGGGCAGAGACATCGTGTTCATACATAATGAAGGCTTTGTCCTGCCAGGGGTCAAAGCTAAAGAGTACGGTTTCAAAGTTAACTTCAAATACATGCACCTATTCGAATACCTGCGCAACTATCTAGGAGACCACAAAGATAAAGTCACCAGGCTGGGCAAGAAGGTCGCCTACCAGGCTAACTGCGCCACCAGATGGATGCATGAATATGATACCTTTCTGGATGAGATCTTCGAGCTTGTCGGCGTGGAACGGCCACCCAGGCAATATGAGGGGGTGGACGCCCTCTGCTGCTCCGGGCCCCTCATCTACATTAACAGGGAGCTTGCCGTTGACATCCAGAAGAAGAACTTCGAAGACGCCATAGCCTGCGGCGCCGATGCCATCATAACTTCCTGCCCTATATGCGACTGGGTGCTCCGCCGGCCCAGCGCACAGTTCGGTCTGTCTAAGATCTTCATCACCGACTTGTGCCGCATCGCCCTCGGTGAAAAACCCTGGCCAGACGGCTCCCGGTAATGAAGCTACAATGATCTTGATCCATATCTTCCCGCCCTTCATGTTTATTGGCGATTTAGCTTCGATAGTTTCCCCCTCCAAAATGTAGTGGTATTCTGGGGATATAATCCCTAATTTGTGGTGGGCTTATTTTGGGGGTAGGGATGCCCTTGAATTCCCGCTAGAATGCACCTGAGAGACCCGAGAAAGGGCATTAAGCTCTGTCCACGTCCCTCTCCTATCCAGTGGACATGGCCTCTAATTTGGGCTTATAGCATACTCGATATGGGTTAACCATTCTCACTCTGGACTGGTGATCAGGCCTTGTCTATTCACTGCCAAGGCCTGAATAGCCTTTGCCACCATTTTTGCTTAGGGGTCTGCTTAGGGGCTTCCAGAAGCAATAATCGTTCCTGAAGCAATTCTGCTTTAGCTTTCCAATAGCCGACTTCCTGTGATAATTGCTCTATTCTATTGATAAGTGGTTGAGTTGACAGTGTGTTGTCTGATAAAGGTTTAGTGAGCAGGGGTAGGTCGTCTATAATGTATGACTCCCCGAACTTGGAAGGGACTAGCCTGGCCTTGAGCTTGCCGGACTTGATATACCGACGGACGGTAACCATTGAGACCCCCAAAGCCTCGGCAGCCTCTCTCAATGTATAGCCATTCATCAGGAATATTGTAACATCTTAGTCAATGTCCTTGGAATAAGGCTGATCAGGCTGACCGTGGGTATCGTATAACTATATTAACCAGGGAGTGTTGAGTAGGCCGTACAGGGCTCGAACCTGTGACACCCTGATTAAAAGTCAGGTGCTCTACCAACTGAGCTAACGGCCCATGACTTTGTGAAACTCTGCGCAGTCTATTTTTTTACTGTCAGGATGTTGGAAATATATATAGCGAAAGCAGGATGAATGTCGCAGATAAATCCCCCATCAACTGCCTCCACAGAGAAGGTTACCCTGTTTGGCTTCCTGAGGGGATCGCCAAATTTATTAAGCCCCAGTTCATCCCAGGGCATGTTGTGGCCTAATATTTCCAACAAGCCCTTAACATCCCGGGGGTCTTCTACTATCACTTCGAAAGGAAGCTGATGAGCTAACCCTGTCAATTGTTTATTACTTAGCTTTATCCTCATTTTCTAATATGGCTATCAACCCGGCGGGTGATGGGATTCGAACCTACGACGTCTTGCTTAGGAAGCTATAAAGTTACTGAATGGCTATTGACGTACAAAAGGTTCATACTCTCTTTATAGTATGACAAGGGGGTTGAAATGTCAAGACAGATTAAAACGTTAGAGATTTTGGAGATAGTTTTAAGAGGTAAGTGGTTGAAGCTGAGCGGTCGCAGTTGCCTGATAGGGTAGGTGGTGGTGAGTCTGTCGCACTGAATCCGTGGGCACGCAACGCCCCCTTATTAATGGTTTAGTTTTTGGTGATTATCTTACATGATATACTAAGCTGGGCGTCGATAATAATCTTAGTTTGGAGGTGTGCTTTGGCAGTACCGCCTGAAGTACAAGCAGCTATAATAAGGGTGTCGGGCGACTGGGCAAGATATCTTGCGGGTGTTGAGCCCAGACATCGGGAAACGGCTCTTGAAAGATTGATTAAGCGTTACAGGAGTATCTGTGAGACCCTTCAGGTGATACATGGTACTCAGTTCAAAACCTGATTTTGAGTACGTGTAGTCCTAAAGTCTAGAGAACGAAGGAAAAAGAGTTTACGGAGTGAACTGGAAAGGGGGAGGGGGGGAGGAGGAAAGAGGAAGGAGAGAAATATGGTTGAGCTGGTTAATAGGCTCCTAGGGGGCTCTGAAGTGCCTTTGAGGGCGTTTTATTGCAGAGCGAGAGGCGGTGGCGGTCGCTTGCGACAAGCCACCGAAAGAGGAAAGAAAGAGAAGAACCAAGAGAAAGAGTATATATACATGGTTTATTGTTGGGTATTTATATGTAGGTAGTTTATATGTCTTGACTAATACCTCGCTTCTCGAGATTTTGAGAAGGCTGTTTTGGTGGTATCTGAAGTTCTTAGTGTGGTATCGGAAGATTAGTGGTAGGGTTGATTTTGAGGCTGTTAGGAGTTACCATAAAATGAGGAGCAAAGAAAATGGCAGCTAGTGGTAGTGAGAGGAGCCAGTTGCTTACCGCCGGTGGAGCATTAAGCATAGTAGGGGGGGCGTTTGAGATGATTTTTGGGGCAGTAGTGACGGCTTTAACGATAAGCGGTGTTATTCCGGGCGTGTTTCATCTGCCATGGTGGATGCCAGGCAATCGGTTTGAAATACATATCATGCCATCGTTTACTTATCTGGGAGTGCCTCTTCTAGTTTTGGGTATAATAGCTATAGTAGGTGGCGTCTCGGCCCTAAGAAGGAAAAGTTTTGGCCTGTCCTTAGCGGGGGCTATCTGTGCTCTCTGTGCTTTCTGTGCTTTTCCATCACACATTTTGGGGTTACTGGCAGTGATTTTTGTCGCCTTGAGAAAGAGAGAATTTAGAGCAGAGAAATAGATGCCGAAGTGACGGAAAGGCAGGCGTGCAATGGGAGTTGGCTCAGTCGTTATGATAACGAGAACGGAAATGAGCGGGAGACGGGACTCGAACCCGCGACCCTCTGCTTGGGAAGCAGATGTTCTACCACTAAACTACTCCCGCATTATTAATTGCTATTTCTACTGAATAGCTTGGGGAGTATGCCCCGACTATTCAAATTGTGCTTGGGAAAAGCACTCTACCGCTGAGTTACACCCGCAATTAACTATATTATATCAAATGGGAGGGATAATGGTGTCAAGGGGCGGATTACTCTGGTGGTATAAGGGTCAACAGTTTCTTGGCAATTTTGGGATATTTGGCAATAAAAAGTAGTGCATCCTCCACCAGTGGTTTTTGCGCTTCCACGTTAGCATACCTTGCTAGTTCCAGAATCTCTTCAGCTTGCCTGGCATCTTCAAACGACACCTCCATCTTGCCCATTATATGCCTGAAGCCTGATATCCCGATATATTGCCCTGAGCATATCTCTCTGCCGGTCTCTACAAGCTCCGGTTCACCTCTACCCACTTCGTCGAAGCTGTATAGCTCGTAGTTCTCGGGGTCTTTTAATACACCATCAGCGTGAATACCAGAGCTGTGGGCAAAGGCGTTGGCTCCAACGCCAGGCTGGTTTATAGGAATGGGGACATCAAAAGCATAGCTGGCAAATCTGCTTACTTTCCAGGCCTTTGTCAGGTCTATGGGCTTGCCCAGTCGATATTTTTTAACGAATCCCTTAGATTTAGTGACAGCTAAAACTGTGGCTACAAGGTCAGCATTGCCGGCTCTTTCTCCAATTCCATTGACGGTGGTGTTGATGTAAGCATCCTGTCCACCATCTATAGCCCCTTTAGCCCCGGCAAGGGAATTAGCCACAGCCATTCCTAAGTCGCCGTGACAGTGGAGTTCGATAGGTATTCCGACATCCTCCGCCAGAGTTTTGGCGCTCTCGTAAATAGTAAATGCGTTGTCATAGCCCAGTGTATCGCAATACCTGAGTCGGTCAGCCCCGTGTTCCTTGGCTGCCAGGCCGAATCTAACTAGAAAATCTATTTTAGTTCTGGAGGCATCCTCGGCATTTATACCTACGCTTGCAGCTCCATGGGCGCGAGCCGCTTCTAAAGCATCGACCATCATGCTTACGATATCTTCTCGGCTCTTTGTACCCTGAAATTTGCCTCGAAGCATTTGGTCCGATGTGGAAATAGAGATATTAAGGTGCTTAATATTCGGGACAAGCTTGAAGGCTTTTTCCACATCAGCAACAACTGCTCTTATCCACCCTCCCAACCGGATGGGTTGCAGGACGCCCATGTCAGCTAGCTCCAGGTTCGCCTGAAGGTAAAACGATTCGTGTCTCGTCGTCGGGAAACCAAATTCGGACTGGAAGACACCCATTTCGTTGAGGTACATGTTTATCATGGTCTTTTCCAGCTTGGACAGACCGAGATTTGCGGTTTGAACGCCGTCGCGATTGGTAACGTCTAGGAAATAAATCTTGGCCATCTTTGCCTCCTCGGGTGGATAAACTGAATAAGGATAGCATTATTCTTGCTGGTTATCAAATTTTGGCCCTGTTAGATTGTTTATTGTGTCACCCTGAGCGGGGTTAGATTCTTCGCTTCGCTCAGAATGACAAGAAGAGAAGAACTCAGAATGACAAGAGGGTGTTACTAAACGCTCTTTTAAAGCTTCCTTTGTTTCCGTTCTTTGAATTATACTATCAAGCGATGACAACCAGAGCGATAGAATGGCTTGACGGCAAGCTAAGGATACTGGACCAGAGCAGGCTTCCACAGGAGCAAGTCTTCGCTGACCTGGATAACTATCTCGATGTAGTTCTGGCTATTAAGGAAATGAGGGTTCGTGGGGCACCAGCCATCGGGGTCGCTGCTGCCTATGGCATAGCTCTGGGGGCATCAGGTATTAAAACAGCAAACAAGGATGAATTTCTCGCTCAATTGGATCAGGTCATGCAAGCTTTTGCTGCCTCCAGGCCTACCGCTGTCAACCTTTTTCAAGCTGTCAATAGAATGAAGAAAGCTGCCGGGGGAGATGGAGTTACCGAAATAAAAAACTCGCTTGTCAACGAAGCAAAACGGATTCACCAGGAAGAAATAACCGCGACTAGGCAGCTCAGCCAGCTGGGAGCCGGGCTCGTTGAAGATGGTTTCACCCTGCTTACTCACTGTAACGCCGGTCCTTTAGCCACCGCCGGCTATGGCACTGCCCTGGGTGTAATCAAAGCTGCTAAAGAGCAGGGAAAGAAAGTGAGCGTCTTTGCCACGGAAACGCGCCCCCTGCTCCAGGGAGCCAGGCTCACTGCCTGGGAACTGAGGCAGGAAGGCATCCCTGTAACCTTGATTACCGATTCCATGGCTGGCTATTTTATGCAGCGGAAGAAGATAGACTGTGTCATTGTGGGTGCCGACAGGATTGCTGCCAATGGCGATGTCGCCAATAAAATTGGCACCTATACTCTGGCGGTACTGGCTAAAGAAAATAAAATCCTCTTTTATGTCGCTGCTCCCACCAGCACTATTGACCTTTCCTTGAGCTCAGGAGACAAAATCCCGATTGAAGAGCGAAGCCCTGAGGAAGTAACTCATATCCAGGGAGTAACCATTGCTCCTGAAGGCATAAGGGCAGCCAATCCTGCCTTCGATGTGACTCCCCATAGTTACATAACTGCCATAATCACCGAGAAGGGCATAATAAAAGAACCGTATATAGAGGGGCTGAGTGAACTGAAATGACTACTGACAAAAACAATGAACTTCCGAATATAATCGGGCCAGAATCTCTCGCTCAAGAGGATACTAAACGAAAGCATTGGCAAGAGATAGAACTCTTTACAGAAATCCTCAATGTATTTATTTCTGGTTTTAATCATATGGGGTCTTTTGAGCTAAAAGAGGATAATGAGACTGAGTATATATGGCTTCTTTTAGTTACACGCTGTTTCCACTCAATTAGGTGCTCAATCAATTTAATGTTGAAAGGGTACTACAGCCAAGCAATGTCTTTGTTACGGACTGGAACAGAAGATTGGTTTATTTGTGGTACGTGTGGGGATAACGAGGAGGTTCGAAATTATCTTTTACGGGAAGAAGGAAGCAGACTCACATACTTTGATCTTGCTAAGCAAATGGATGCAATGGATGTGTATGAAAAGGATTATATTTACCAATGTAAATTCACTCACTCATCTAGATTAAGCCTAAGAGTTCTCTATAACCTTGATACAAAAAGTATGAGTATTGCTCCAATATACAATGAAAATTTGTTCTTATTATGTACTGAATCACTAGTTGGAGTATTTTTAAAGAAGGCAGTGTATATGGGGCGTTTTCTAATTTACCTTGATACGAATAAAGCCAAATCTTGGGATAAGGAGAATAGCCAAAGGATTAACGATGCTGTCAGTTGGCTGGACAAGTTGAGAGAAAAGTATGGTAATGACAGTAAAAACGCCAACCACGATTGAAACTTAACCATCTGCTTCCCCTTTTAGGTGTTGCAGTGATAAAATGATATAAGGGAAAAGCCATGTCGGGACATTCTAAGTGGTCGCAGATTAAGCGGCAGAAGGGAGTAACTGATGCCAGGCGCGGGCAGCTATTTACCAAGCTTGCTCGAGAAATCATAGTTGCAGTGCGACAAGGTGGAGCTAATTCAGAAAGTAATTTCCAGTTACGTTTAGCAGTACAAAAAGCCCGTGATAATAACATGCCTTTGGAGAATATTGAGAGAGCCATAAAGCGGGGTAGCGGTGAAGCCGGGGCATCTGCCTTAATTGAGATGAAACTCGAAGGCTATGGGCCAAGCGGGATAGCAGTTTTGGTGGAAGCCTTGACCGATAATCGTAATCGCGCCATTCAGGAGGTGCGCCGTCTCTTCACCCGCCACGGTTGTAATCTTGGTGAGAGTGGTTGTGTCTCCTGGCTCTTTGAGAGTAGAGGGGTGATCACTGTAGAAAGCAATGCCTCAGATGCCGAAGGAATAGCGCTACGAGCTATCGATGCCGGAGCTGAAGATGTTAAGACCGAAAAGGATTATGTAGAAATTTACACGAAACCAGAGGATTTGGAAAAAGTAAGAAAGGTTATTGAAGAGAACGAGCATGTGATTTCAGCGGAACTCTCATTAACGCCTCAAACTACAGTGTTGCTGGAGGACAATAAAGCAGTCCAGGCCCTGAATTTCCTCGACGAGCTAGAAGGATTAGATGATGTCCAGCGTGTTTTCTCCAATATTGATTTTTCTGAGGCTACTTTAGAAAAATTGCGCAGTTGAACCTAACATGTGCATTCTAGGCGTTGACCCTGGCACTATAAATTTAGGCTACGGTGTAGTAGATGGAAAAGAAGAAATGCATATGGTAGATTGCGGAGTAATCAAGCTCCCATCCCGGCTTTCTATGGAGGAAAGACTGCGCTCTCTCTACAGTGAATTAACTAAAATTATCGTTAAGTATAAACCAAGCGAAGTAGCCATTGAAGAGCCCTTTATCGGCCTCAACGTAAGGTCAGCGTTCGCTATTGGAAGAGCACAAGCTATAGCTATCCTGGCAGCAGTCAACCAGGGATTGCCCGTTTACTATTACTCACCGGCCAAAATAAAGCAGCAAATAACCAGCTATGGGCAAAGTGATAAACTGCAGGTTCAGGAAATGGTAAGAGTCCAGCTCGGGCTTACTGAGCTCCCTCAGCCTAACGATGCTGCTGATGCCCTGGCTGTAGCCATGTGCCACATTCAGCAGAGGCTCCTTAGCCAATGGCTAACTGAACATGCACCGAAATGATAGCTACATTAGATGGAATACTGGAATATCGTGGTAACGACTCCGTTATCATTAATGTCGGCGGATTAGGTTTTCGGGTATATGTCTCCGGCTCAACTTTAAGCCAATTAGGAGCTGTTAAAGGCAATGTCTCCCTCTATACCCATCTCCATGTGAGAGAGGATAATATTTCTCTTTACGGTTTTACCTCAAGCGAGGAGTTAGCTCTGTTCAAAAATCTTATTTCTGTCTCAGGAGTAGGCTCTAAGGTGGCTTTAGCCCTGCTCTCTGCCTTGAATCCTGAACAACTCGTCATGGCTATAACCAGCGGTGATATCGACCTTGTCAGTCAAGCGCCTGGCATTGGTAAAAAAATGGCGAGCCGCCTTGTCGTTGAACTCAGGGGAAAATTGGAAAAAGAATGGAAAGAAGTAGCCCTGCCTTTAGCCCCGGAGAATGCCGATGTCATAGCTGCTTTAACTGGCTTGGGTTACTCTTTAACGGAAGCTACCAAAGCTATCTCTAAGCTTCCAAATTCTGAAGGGCTAAACTTAGAAGAGAAGATTAAAATGGCATTGCAACAGATGGCAGGAGGATAGGCTGACCATAGTGGGGCTAGGTAAGAAGGGCAAAGTTGGCTCTTCTTTTGAACTTACTGGGAATGGTATAATGAAGTGTCGTTTTTAGTTTTCCTGCCCGAAAAAGCAACGAAGCAGATTTAGCTGAGATGGCATGTGCTAGTATGACCATAATTTATGAATCGGAGAAGAAACTATGAAGTTTGTGAAATGGTTTGAAGAAATTGGAGCACAGGATGTAGCTTTAGTCGGTGGTAAAAACGCATCTCTGGGTGAAATGGTAGGAAATCTGGCTAAGAAAGGCGTAAATGTACCCTCTGGATTTGCTATTACTGCTGAGGCATATAAGTATGTGGTAGAGAAAGCAGGCATAAGTCAAAAAATCAAAGACACTTTGGCGGGCTTGGATACACACGATATGAAAAATTTGGCGCAGAGGGGCGAAAAGATAAGGAATTTGATAGCACATTCTCCCTGCCCTAAAGAATTAGAGGAAGAGATACGAGTTTGCTATCGAAAGATGGAAGAGAAGTTTGGAAAGAACGTCGATGTTGCTGTGAGAAGCAGTGCTACTGCAGAAGATTTACCTACAGCCTCCTTTGCTGGACAGCAAACGAGTTATTTAAATGTGCAGGGAGAAGACGATCTATTAGACAAGGTCATGGACTGCTTTGCATCTTTATTCACGAACCGAGCGATCTCCTATCGTGTGGATAAAGGATTTGCCCATCTCAGCGTTTACCTCTCGGTTGGGGTGCAGAAGATGGTTCGCTCTGATTTAGCCTGCTCCGGTGTCATGTTTTCCATAGATACAGATTCAGGCTTCAGAGATGTCGTCTACATAACTGCTGCCTATGGACTGGGAGAGAATGTGGTACAAGGAATTGTTAATCCAGACCAGTTTTACGTTTTCAAACCTACTCTAAAGAAAGGGTTTAGACCCATTGTTGAAAAGAAACTGGGGATGAAACAAAAGAAATTAGTCTATAAGGGAGATGGAGCTGGAACGGAGCAAAAAGAAGTCAAAATTGAAGAGCAAAGCAAATTCGTATTGGGTGACGATGAAATTCTAACACTCGCCAAATGGGCTTGTATTATAGAAGAATATTATGGTGTGCCCATGGATATTGAATGGGCAAAGGATGGGAGAACAGGGGAGCTTTTCATAGTCCAGGCCAGGCCAGAGACAGTGCATTCACACGAAGACATGGCTAAACTCAAGACTTACTTGCTTGAAGAAAAGGGAAAATTATTGCTCAAAGGGGAAGCAGTAGGCACAAAAATAGGACAAGGCGAAGTGCATGTAATAGAAGACAGTGATGAAATCGACAAATTCAGGAGCGGTCAAATTCTGGTAACTGATATGACAGACCCCGACTGGGAACCGATAATGAAGATCGCTAGTGCCATAGTTACAAACAAAGGAGGCCGGACATGCCATGCAGCTATCGTGAGTCGTGAGCTTGGGGTACCCTGTGTAATTAGCACGGGCAAAGGGACGGAGGTATTGAAGAAGATAAAAGAGGTCACGGTAGATTGTTCAGGTGGCGGGGGCAGGATATATGAAGGGAAATTGAAATACCGAGTAGATGAAGTAGAAGTGACCAAGGTTCCCAGACCCGACACCAGGATAATGATGAATTTTGGCATTCCTGATGGTGCGTTTATTCAAAGTCGAATTCCTAATGACGGGGTGGGTTTGGCCAGGGAAGAGTTCATTATCAATTCATACATCGGCATACATCCCATGGCTCTTATAGAATATGATGAGTTGAAGAAAGCGGCGAGTAATGACGAGAAATTGGCGAAGGTAATTGAGGAGATAGATAAGAAGAGCGTGTCATATGAGGATAAAAGGGGATTTTTCGTTGATAACTTGGCAATGGGGATAGCGAAAATAGCGGCGGGGTTTTATCCCAACGAGGTCATCGTTCGGTTTTCTGACTTTAAGACAAATGAGTATGCCAATTTGATTGGGGGGTATCGTTACGAGCCAGAGGAAAATAACCCCATGATAGGTTGGAGAGGGGCGTCTCGCTATTATGATGAGAAGTTTAAGCCTGCCTTTGGTTTAGAATGCGAAGCGATAAAGAAAGTAAGGGATGAGATGGGGTTGACCAATGTGAAGGTGATGGTTCCCTTTTGCCGGACGACGGAAGAAGGGAGACAGGTAATAGGAGCAATGGGAGAGTTTGGCTTAAGGCGAGGGGAAAATGGGTTAGAGGTTTACGTGATGTGCGAAATACCGTCAAATGTGATTTTGGCCGAAAAATTCGCCGACGTGTTTGATGGATTCAGCATAGGGTCGAACGATTTAACGCAACTAACTCTTGGTTTAGATAGGGATTCTGAAGTTGTGGCACACATATTTGATGAAAGAAATGAGGCAGTGAAGAGGCTGGTGAAGCAAGTCATAGATGTGGCACATAATCACAAACCAAGGAGAAAAGTAGGAATATGCGGTCAGGCGCCGAGTGATTTTCCTGAATTTGCCGACTTTTTAGTTGAGTGCGGCATAGATTCGATGTCTTTGAACCCGGATGTGGTGCTGGCTACGAGATTAAATATAGCAAAGGTGGAAAATAGGATAAAATCAGAAGCCAAAAGAAAACGCGCATGAGGACATGGGTGGCTGCTGCGATAAATTAAGGATTTTATCTTGACTTGCTGTATCACAGTGATTCCATGGTTAACAAACCTAATATACGTGAGCGGACAGAGAAGAGAGAAGAAGCCCTTTCCCTTTATGCTGTTAAGAGTAAGTTCAGTCGTGGTCGGCTGAAGTGGGAAGAACCATGCCCCATAAGAACCAGTTTCCAGCGTGACCGTGACCGCATCATCTATTCTAAGGCCTTCCGTCGACTAAAACATAAGACACAGGTTTTTATTGCTCCCCTGGGTGACCATTATGTCACCAGGCTTACTCATACTCTGGAGGTATCCCAAATAGCCAGGACTATAGCTCGAGCGCTAAATCTCAACGAAGACCTCACTGAAGCTATCGCTCTCGGACACGATTTAGGGCATACGCCTTTTGGTCATATAGGCGAAGAGATTTTAAATGAATTGTATGACGGTGGCTTCAGGCATAATGAGCAAAGCTTACGAGTAGTTGATTTGTTGGAAAAGGAGGGACAGGGGCTAAATCTTACCTGGGAAGTGCGAGATGGCATCCTCAATCATTCAAAGGGACAAGCTGAAATCTTAGGAGAGGGATGGGGAGAGGTCAATACTTTGGAGGGCCAAATATGTAAAATAGCCGATATCGTGGCCTATGTTAACCACGATGTCGAAGACGCTATAAGAGCTGGCATTATCTCCCAGAACGATTTGCCCAAGCCGGTAGTAGCAACTCTGGGACATACACATTCACAGCGAATTAATACGCTGGTTTGTGATATCATAGACTGCTCCTGGCCCGTTAGTGGCAATGGCGATTCACCCAAGCCAACTATAGGCATGAGCCCTGAAGTCCTCAGGGCAACTAACATACTCCGCCAGTTTCTATTTGATAAAGTATATTATCCCAGCTTAGCTGGGGAGGAAGTAGTAAGGGCAGGAGAGGTATTGCGTCTGTTATATTCTCATTTCCTGAAGCATGAGGAGGGATTACCTCGAGAATTTGCCTCTTTACCGGATAACAAGGAGCGCAAAGTCATTGATTACATTGCTGGAATGACCGATCAATACGCGCTAAGATTAGCTGAAGAGATATCTCAATGAGCGTAATCACAGAGGTAAAACAGAAATTAGATATAGTAGAGCTTGTCTCTGAGTATGTTACTCTGCAAAAAGCGGGGCGTAACTTCAAAGCCTTATGTCCCTTCCACAGTGAGAAACACCCTTCCTTTTTTGTCTTTCCTGAACAACAAAGCTGGCATTGCTTTGGTGCCTGTGGAACTGGTGGCGATATCTTCTCTTTTATCATGAAAAAGGAGGGCGTTGATTTTGGTCAGGCTCTGCGCATTTTGGCTCAAAGGGGAGGCATAACTTTAAGCCACCTTGAGGCGACAAGCAAGGCTGAGGATGAGAGGAACGAGAGATTATTTCAGATTAATGAGGCAGCTACCGAATACTATCACCATTTACTTTTAAGCACTAAGGCAGGCGAGGCAACGAGGAGCTATCTGGCAAGAAGAAAGGTCAGGCCCGAGACTATCAAAGAGTTCCGTCTCGGTTTCAGTCCTGATGCCTGGGAAACCATTAAGAATTACCTACTGGGCAAAGGTTACACAGAAAACGAGCTAGTAGAGGCTGGTCTAATAATCGAAAAAGAGGAAGGAGGTAGTTACGATCGATTTCGCAACCGGCTTCTGTTTCCTATATGTGATATCCGGGGTCGAGTCACTGGTTTCGGGGCCAGAGTCCTGGATGACTCCCTGCCTAAATATATTAACTCTCCCCAGACATCAATTTTCGATAAGAGCAACAGCTTGTATGGCATTGATAAAGCTAAATCTGCCATTAGAAAGAAAAACTTAGTAATAATCGTGGAAGGCTACATGGATGTTCTCACTGCTCACCAACACGACTGGCAAAATGTAGTTGGCTCAATGGGAACTTCTTTAACTGAGAAGCAGGTAGAAGGCATTAAAAGATTAACAAATAACATAACACTGGCACTCGATGCCGATCTTGCCGGAGAAGAAGCTACCTTGCGAGGCAAAGCGATATTAGCTTACTCCAATGTTGAGGCAAATGTCATTTTATTACCTCCAGGCAAAGACCCGGACGAAGTAGTAAGAGAAGACCCTGTTCTATGGCAGAAGCTAGTGGAACAAGCTATGCCTATTCTAGACTTCGCCTTTCAATCTGTAATAAGCAAAGTCGATATCAATAAAGCCAAAGACAAGTCCCTGGCTGTACAAAAACTTCTGCCCTCAGTTTATGAAATAAAGGATCCTATACAAAAATTCCATTATGTAGAGAAACTAGCTCGGGCACTAAAAATCAAAACGTCGGATATAGAAGTTGCCTTGCAGAAATTAAAGACCGCCAGGGAAAGGCCTCAACTTAGCAAAACAACAGAACAATCTCGCCTTGCTCGCCAGTTCGTATCCAGCCCTATCGAAGAGCACTGCTTGGCACTTCTCCTTCAGTACCCAGAGCTTCGTCCTCTAGCTCGAGAGCTATCACCGGAACACTTCGAATCCACGGAAAATCGGGAAGTTTTTGTCAAATGGCAACATTCTACTGATGTCTCGAGCCTTGAAAGTAAACTTGACATGAGTCTAGTAGAACATTTATACTATTTGGTTAATAAAAATTTCCCGCCAGCCATAGGGGAAAGCGGGCGAACGCGATACCTTGATTTAGCCAGTTGTGTTCTCCGTCTCCAGGAAAAGTTATCCCGGAAATTAGAAACTGAGAAGGAGGCGGCGCTTGAGATTGAGAGGGAAAAGGGTGGTATAAACTCAGAGTTGTCCAAACTAGAGGAGCAAGGAATAAATTCCGGGCAACAACTTCGGGACATCTTTGTTAAAAAAGGGAAAAAACCAGGGGTTCAATGAAGGAAGAAGGCATCAACATGGGTAGTGATGAGGGAGAGGCTGAAGGCTTACTCAGCGATGAGTCCGAAGTTGAGGATGTCAGCACCTCAGCCGAGGAAGGCGAAGAGAAAGAAGAAGGCGAAGAATTCACCGGTGAAGAAACTGAAGAGATCAAGCCTCCTGTACCAATAGGGGAATATGAAGTAATTGACGACTCAGCTCGTATGTATCTTCAAGAAATCGGCAGAGTGCCACTTCTCAATGTCCGTGAAGAGAAGTTACTATGCCGGAAGATAGAGCTGGGCAGAAGCCTGGAACGAATTGAAGACAACCACTTCAGAAAATACAAGAAATTCCCTTCGCCCGTTGACATAGTTATTCACCTAATTTCTCAATTACCCAAGGCATACCAGCTTGTTCAGATTGTCGAAGAATATGTAGGCATTGATCCCTCCAGCAATGTGGTAGAGACGATCAGGAATCCTAAATTTCGCTCCGCCATCGACGATGTTATAGACTCATCGTTAATAGCGGCAACCGCTAAAGGGATAGACAAAGCAACTACTGCG
>Ga0315537_1002027_pt1 | contig 15620 bp, 10 predicted proteins | sample SalMarSW160270MG_FD_203091 | JGI IMG/M metagenome (GOLD analysis project Ga0315537, IMG submission 203091) | Salt marsh sediment microbial communities from the Plum Island Ecosystem LTER, Massachusetts, United States - Salt Marsh Sediment SW1602-70 ... | reverse complement strand
AGACGTAACAGTCAAAATCGCACCATCAAGCAAATTACAGGACATATGGTGGATTCGGCCTCTAATAATACGCATCGAATAGTTCACCTGCAATACCAGGAAAGCCCCCTGATATTTCCGGATTATGCAAATCTCGGGAATAATGACAGGTGGATTGCCATTCAGAACTATCAGGAGGAAGATTGGAGCGACCTGGTTCGATTATGGAAATATACCAACATGCATATTGTCCACGTGATTGGGAATATAAATATTGAAAAACTGGACAATGTCTGGATATCCGCTTTGAATGAGAAAGTATCGCTCGAGGCCATGATCATTGATTTCCCGCGGCATTTCAAACTGCACCTTGACGAAATAAGCGACTTAATAAACAAAGAATAAATGCAAGAGAGCGGCAAAGGAACAGAAGCACAAAGAAACAAAAAGCAAATGACTATTTCTGTACAAAAAAGGAGGAACCTATGAACAGATATACAGAAAGAACCATATTTATTTGGATTGCTGTGGTGCTGTTTCTGACAATAACGGCCGAGGCACGCGCGGGTGAAGGTCTTAAGCTGGAAAAGGTCGGTACTGAAAAAGTTTATTTTACACACAACGGCAAACTGCTGCTGTCCTTCGGAGGGCTGTCGGACTTTATTTTTTATGCGGCGGAGGATGCTTATGACTATAAGCTTTGGGCCGATTGGGCCGCTGAGCACGGGATTAACCATATTCGGGCCTATCCGCCTTTGAGCTGGAAGCATATCGAAAAGTTTACGAAAGAAAACGGCGGGTCTTTGGATAATATGTTGTTCCCCTATGAAGAAACAAGGAGCGGAAGCCGACAATTCGACCTGACTAAATTTGACGAACGATACTGGCGACACTTTCGGCGACAATGCGAATACCTCGAAGCCAAAGGTATTATCGTTCACTTGTTGATGTGGAACGGTTGGCAGTTACGGGCAAGTGATACCCCCGGGCGCAACAAGTCAGATATTGACTGGGCGGGACATTTCTTCAATCCTGCAAACAATATCAATTCGTTCACCGACCACCTCGGCGGAGACCTTGAGAATCGCTTTGCGATATATCACTCTGTGGCTGATAAAAAGACCGGCCTTGTAGATGCGCAAAGAGCATGGTTTTGTAAGCTCATCGAGCAGACTGCCGATTTAGACAATGTTTATTATGACCTTGTGCATGAAATTAAAGAGCATCATCGTGAATGGTCAAAGATGCAATCGTGGATTGAAGAAATGGCTCTGGCGGTGCGTAATCACAGCACCAGGCTCCAGCCCGGTAAGCCGGTGATTTTTGGGATGGATACCGGCGGGCTGAGCGAGGCGCAGAGAGACTGGATATTCACGCGGCCTTATTTTAATCTTTTGGTTTACGGCAAAAAGCATACGGTCGGCAATGCTATTTCTTGGCGGAAAAAATACAACAAGCCCTACATTCCTCAGGAAAGCTGGGATGACGACGGGCAAAAGTACAGCTATATACATCCGGAACAGCGAGTACACACCAGGAAGTATATGTGGAAATTTATGATGGCCAAGTGCCAGCAGATGGACTTGTATATGAAGCCGAGAATAGGTTTCTCCTCGGAGGACCTGCCGGAGTTCCCGCATAATTACAATCCGAACGGACGGAGTAAGTTCGAGGACGATGCGTTAGTGCTGAGGGCGTTCTGGGACAGTCTGACCGATTACCCGAACCTGTGGTTCAAAGGTACTATCGAGTCCGGCCCCGGCAGTCATAAGTATGTGCTGTCTTCGAAAAAAGAGGTCGTTGCGTATTGTTCCTCGGCGACCGCCAAAGAGGGTGTGAAATTGGAGAGCCGGGTTCTAAAACTCAAAGATATTTCTTTATCTGATGGTAGTTATAGAATGGATATTGTCAAGCCGGACAAAGGTGTACTGACTACACATCACTTAGCTGTAAAGAACAGCATTGTGACAATAAGACTGCCGGCTTTTACCGATGATATCGCGGTGCATGTTTACAGAAGATAATTTTTCGGCTGATATTAGTTGCTTTTGAGCTTGTCGATTATCTCCTGTACCTCTTCAGCGCCTTCGTCGTAGAATTTTTCTTCGTCGGGGGCAAGCTGCTTTAGTAAGCGAAGGAACTCGCCGGCGTGGACTCTTTCCTCATCGGCAATGTCCTTCAAGACCTCCTGAGCGAGTTTGTCATCGGTTGATTCGGCAAGCTGCATGTAGAGCTGGACAGCTTCATACTCTGCAGCGACCATAAACCTTATGGCGTGAATCAATTCGGAATCTGTGAGCTTTCTGTCGTTTGCCAGCCCGGAAAAAGGTGAACCAAATTCAGGCATAATCAACCTCCCTTTTTAACATTTTTGGCAATATTTTGTTCTAATTTACCAATAAATTGATGGAACGGCAATGATTGTTTTTTAGACAGTTGGTACGAAATATCGCATCCGACGATTATCCGGTACTTTTTACCTCAGCGGAATTGGTGGCCTTTGAATCTTTTTTCTTTATCGAGAACGTCCCCGATAAGATTCTCGGTGTGTGATTGTTTTGCATAGGCTTTCATTTTAGCTAAGATGTCCGGGTGCTCGTCTGCTATATTATTCTGTTCGCTAATGTCTTTACTAAGGTCATACAATTCAAATGGTTTGTTCCTGCCGGGCTTGACGGCCTTGAAGTTATCCATGCGCACCGCTACCTGCTCCTTGTGCTCCCAGTAGAGGAATTTGTGTATTTTCTGCTTTCGGCCGGCGGCGCGCTCGCCCAACAGTGTCGGAACGATTGATATTCCATCAATATTTTCCGGCGGCTTGACTCCGGCGAGTTCGGCAAGGGTCGGTAAACAATCCGGGAAGTACCACAAATGGTCGTTGACGACGCCGGCTTTGATTTTGCCGGGCCAACGTACAATCATCGGGATACGCAGACCGCCCTCATATAAGTTTCCTTTTTGTCCTCGGAAATATCTGTTGGGGTCGAAGAAATTATTGAATCCTCCTCTGCCGCCATTATCGCCGCAGACGAACACAATTGTGTTATCGTCTATTTCGAGCTCTTTGAGCAAAGCGAAAATTTGCCCGATTTGACGGTCAACCATTTTCACCATAGCAGCATATACCTTTGCATCATTAGGTCTCTTTTGGCCAGCCCTCCAGGGTTTGTCTTTGAACTGGAGCCAGGCGGGTTCATTTTCCGGAATTCCCCATTGGCCGTGCGGTGGAGTCCAGGCACAGTAGCAGAAAAACGGTTTGTCCTTATTCTCACGAATAAACTTTATTGACTCGTCGAATATCAGGTAGTGCGAGAACTGCTTTCCTTTGTAGAAGTCGCCGGTGTTGCCTTCAAGAGGTACTTTTTCGCCGTTTCGCACAAGATAGTTGGGGAAGTACGAGTGGGCGTGGGTTTGATTATAGTAGCCGAAGAAAATATCGAAGCCGTGCTTTTCGGGAACGCCGGTAGTGCCGCGGTCGCCGCAGCCCCACTTGCCAAATCCGCCGGTAGCATAGTCGGCTTGCTTGAGCACTTCTGCGACGGTCATATCCTCGGCTCGCATCGGCCAGACCTGGCTGTTCTTGCGCACGGTGGCGTGGCCTGTGTGTTGGCCCGTCATCAGTGTGCAGCGGGTCGGCGCACACACAGGCCCACCGGCCAAGGCCTGCGTGAAGCGCATACCTTCCGTTGCCATCCGGTCTATATTTGGAGTCTCGATGTACTTGTTGCCCATACAGGACAATTCGAAGTAGCCAAGCTCATCTATCATTATATAGATGATGTTCGGCTTTTTGCCTTTTGCGGCACTTTGGAGCGTCTGAGCACACCCAGGTGTTACAAGCGCAGCCGCACTGAAGCTGACGGCTTTTAGAAAGTCACGACGTTTCATACATTCTCTAATATTAGATGTGGACGACTTTTATCCCAGCGAGCTGGCAATATGCTTTGAACGGGAGCTCCAGGTCGCCGTATATGAAGAGCTGGTGGAAGCCTTTTGTGTCGCAGCAGTCGGGCACATCGTCCAGCTCAAGCTCGAGGGAAGTACGGCAGCCTCCCGCGGGGGGAGTATCGATGTTGCGAAGCACTTTGCCCGTACCCAAGATAATGGACTCCGGGCCCTGGAATTTCATAATGGTAACCTTTTGGCCTATCCGCCAGAGCACCTGCATGGCGACGCCGACGTTCGACTCGGAGTGGCTGCGGAGTATAAAGGGTTCTGGTGATTTGTCGAAACCGTCGAGTTTGGTTGCGCACGTGCAGTGGGCGCCCATCAGTGTGTTCCTGGTAGTGTTTGGTGCTGGGTCCTGCATAAAGCCGGGCCGGTCGAATAGAAGGTTCGTCAGCCTGGTGGAGATAGCGGCGTTCCAGTCGGCTTCACAGGTGCCCAGGCCCCCTTCGTCGCGTAGCCGGGAGAAAGCCATACAGGGTGGCTTTATCAGGCGACGGCTAACTGGGCCCAAGCAATCCATCGAGAAGCCCTGGCAGTTATCAGCGGCCATGAGGCGTCGGCAGACGAAGTAGTTCTTGGCAGCAGTGAGGATGTCTTTCTTTGTCGGTTCGACGATTTTCTTGGCGTTCTTGGTGTAGTAGTCGGCCATAGCTCGAACTTCGTCGCTATCCTGAACCTTCTTGAACTCGTCCAGGAATCGTTTGGTTGGTATGTAGTGGAGCGTGGTACCAATGACATCGAGCTTATTGTCCTCGGTCTTGTTCCCTCTGGCAATGCAGATGCGGGTGTTCTTCATATCCCAGATGGTTTTTAGCATTCGTATGCCGAATTCAAGCCAGTCGAGGTCCTGGGTTGCGGCGACATAGACGCCGGGAATGTCACGGGTTCCCTGAAGGTGTCCGGTAAAAGAAGTACCCATAGGGCTGAAGACAATCGTTGGGATTTTTCCGCGGTTCTTGGCGATGCTGTTTACGTGAGGCCACGAGCTGGAGGTACTATAGTGCAGGCACATGCAGGTAACCACCAGTCCATCCGGGGGTTGTTTCTTGAGCTGTTCAAGGTAGGAACTGACTGCGTTATCGCTGTCGAGAGGCTCACTCCTGACGTCGAGCCGGACACCGAACTTTTTGGCGGCGGATGTGAGTATTTCTGTATATTGGCGCTGACGGGCTTTTATGTCGTATGCTGCGCCGGGCCAGCCCATCCAGTACCTTTCAACCTTCGGGCGTGCAAAGACCGCCTGGATGAGCGGTTTGGTTGTGGGTTTCGGCTGGGCAGCGTACAGCGAAGAGGCGAAATCGAGCAAGCCAATTTTGGTAGCCGCCGCCACGGTTCCTGCAGTTGTCAGGAAACTGCGACGATTCATTGTGAGGGGGCAGCCGGAATTGTTACAGGTTTTGTTAGTTTGCATTGTGGTTCCTCCTAATATGCAATTTTTCATTACAGGGCATAAATTGGCCTTTTGCGAAACACATAAATCCGCAGTATTTTACCGGGTTAGAAACTTTATAACAAGAAATAACGCGATTCAAAAGAGAAGATTTATAGCGGATTTAATGTCGGTCAGTAGGGATAATCAAGCGAATAATCCTTTTGGCTTGTAAATGAGCGGTGCGGTGGTTATATTTTTTGCTGGTAGGCTTAAATCGTGTTTGGTTGTCAGGAAAGTGCCTAAAGTGAGCTAAAGTGACAGCTTTGCTGTCATTCTGAACGCAGCGCAGCGAAGTGAAGAATCTCTTTTTCGTTGACCAGATCCTTCGGCTTCGCCTCAGGATGACACTTACGTGTCATTTCGGGCACTTCAAACTTATCTATGGCACGAGTTAGTTCACTTATTTCACAGGCCAGCTTAAAGGAGTTGAAAAATGAAAACTGAACTTGTAGTTATCGGTGCCGCCGGTCGAATGGGCAAGAGCATCGTTTCGTTAGCAGCCGAGTCCGGCGAGTTCGATATTATTGCAGCGGTCGAAAGAAAAGACCACCCAGATATCGGCAAAGATGCTGGCCTTGTGGCGGCAGCAGGGCCGTTGAACATTAAGTTGACCGATGTGTTTCCGGCTGCCGGTGACCCGCAGCCCCGTCTTGCGACGAGAGTCGCTGGGGCATGTGTGGCAATTGATTTTTCGCAGCCCGAAGCAGCGGACAAAACTATTGATTACTGTCTCGAAAATAACGTCGCCTTGGTATCGGGCACTACCGGCTTGAGCGACCAGCAGCGAGGGAAGTTCAAAGCGGCTGCTGAGAAAATTCCCATTATATACGGCACGAATATGAGTGTCGGTATGAATGTTCTGTTCAATCTCGTTGGCAAGGTCGCAACAATGTTAGGCGACGAATATGATATAGAGATAATCGAGCAGCACCATCGCTTCAAAAAAGATGCACCGAGCGGCAGTGCCCTTACATTGGCCGAGAATATCTGCGGTGCGACCGGACGTGATTTCAGTAAATCTATCACTCACGGCAGGAGCGGTAAAGATGCCCTGCGACAAAAAGGCGCTATCGGCATGCACGCCGTCCGTGCCGGCGATATCACCGGCGTCCATTCGGTAGTCTTTGGGACGCTCGGCGAAACCGTTACTCTCAATCATACCGCCAACAGCAGGGACACTTTTGTAAGGGGAGCACTGCGGGCGGCAACATGGCTCGTCGGCAAAGAACCGGCTTTATATTCAATGGCTGATGTCCTGGGTATAAAGTAGGCTGCAACAAAATTCGACGCTTGTAGCTTTTATTTCGTATATCGTATTGCGCATGTCGTGAAGCGTGTTTGGCTGTTGGAAGCACGAAATCTCCATCCTCCGCCCCGATGCAATCGGGGCTGCGGAGGATGGGTAAAATGAATTCAAAATGCGAATTTTCAGATGTTCACGAGCTAATAATGGTGTGCGGACTTCGGCGAGCTCAGCCGAGCCGTGCACACCATACGTCACCTTAATTTTTTTAGAGCACCTTTGTCTGTCCGGGCATTGCGACAGGGTAGCGGCCCTGGGCGCTGGGCATGACCGGCGGGTCGGATTCTATGGTGTAGTGGTCCAGTCCCGGAGCCAATTCCAGGTTCGAAGCCATTGCTTGTTCCCAGGTAATCATCCGGCCGGACTCGGCGGCCATCCGTCCGAGGATCCCGGCCATGGCGGCGTATGCGCTGCGTTCGGTCTCGTTGTAGGGGATGTCCTTGCGAATCGCTTCGAACAGCAGGTCGTGCTCATTCTGGTAGGCATTGTGGCGCGGCCCATCGTACTCCCAGATAACATTCTCAGAGGTTTGCAGGTGGCCTTTGAAGATGCGGGGCTTTGGGATTCCTTCGCCCAGAACGGCGGAACCCTTCGAGCCATGTATAATATCGCCGAAGAAGCCCCAGCAGTTATCCATATGCCGGCCCTGGGCGAGCAGTCGCGTACCATCGGGAAAAGTGTACTCCACCGAATAGTGGTCAAACAACTGGTCGGGCTGGGTACGGACTTGTCGTCCGCCCTGACCCTGTGCTGATACCGGCCAGGCGTTCTTGCACCAGCAGCAGACGTCGATGTTGTGGATTAGCCAATCGAGGATAAAACTGCCGTTGAGCCAGGTGAAGCTCGAGTAGTTGCGGATCTGATGGGCAAGTTCGCTAATCCCGGGTGGTTTTGGAGCCAAACCCACCGGGCCGTGCTCGCGATAGGCCCAACAGGTGATGACCTCGCCGATAATGCCTTGATGCAGTTTGCTGACCGCCTGTTCGAGCGGCGTGTAGTGCCGGCTCATCAATCCGCCGGCGATCTTTAGCTTCTTCTCTGCGGCCAGCTCTCCGGCCTTGAGCACCCGGCGAATGCCGGGAGCATCGACGGCGAACGATTTTTCCATGAACACATGGCAGCCTCTGGCCACTGCATATTCCAGGTGGATGGGGCGAAAGGCCGGAGGCGTGGCCAGGATAACGACACCGCCGGGAGCGATGGCATCGATGGCCTTTTTGTACCCATCCAGGCCGAGCAGCCGCCTGTCACGGGGGACGTCCAATTGCCCGGGGAATTGCGTGGAGAGACTCTTTAGGCTCGTCTGCAGGCGATTGTCGAATACATCAGCCATCACGACGAGTTGAGTGGGCCCTTTGGTCGAGAGGGCGTTGACCGCGGCGCCGGTTCCGCGTCCGCCGCACCCGACCAGAGCTATCCTGATGGTGTTCTGTTCGGAGGAGTAGGCCCGCGCGCCAATTGCGCCCGCGAGCGTCGCGCCGGCTAAAGCGCCGGAGGTTTTCTTTAGAAAATCACGGCGGGAGGTTGAAGGTTTGTGAGTCTTGCTTTGTACATTCATAATGAATTCCTTTCTTCTTTATTCGATGACAGGTAATCGCGTAGGATGGCTTTCCGGCCATGAATCCTTCTTTACGAGAGGTATCATGTTTCGACAGACAAGTCACCCTTTAATCCTATATACTATTCCAATGCCGATTCAGATACATGCCGGCTTTGTTGTATATACGATACGATGACGTGAGCCAATATTCAACATATTTTATAAATAATCTCTACAGATGTTGGATATGGAAAGGCCGCTTGTTTTTGGTATTTAGTATTGGAGGAGTGCTTTTCAGGGACACTCAAGTGGTTCTTCGACTTCGATAGTTACTTACTCAAACTGACCGATTTAGGATTGAATATTAATCATAACTGTTCCTTCGCGTTGCTCAAGGACAGGCTTATTGTCAATGTCATAGGGTGGTTTGTCATTCTGAACGAAGTGAAGAATCTCTTCCTGCAAAGGTGTACATTATTCTCATTTGTAGGCCAGATGCTTCGCTTTGCTCAGCATGACAGTAAAAACCGGTCGGTTTGAGTTACTTAGTGAGTCCGTCTGACGCCGGACAAACTCAATTGTCCATCTGAAGCCGGATAGACTCCATTTAACGAGTTCGGCGTCTTTGCACAATTTTTGTACGAAAGGCATAAAATTCTTGACAGTAAAGCGGCTAATTTGGTACAAATGTGATTGGCGGTGCCAGTAATCGTATCAGTGAGCATATGTGGATTTTGGCCCTTCGATATGAGAAATGTGTGTAGTTTTGGGTGTTTGAAAGAAGGAGGCAGTGTCAAGTCGCAAAATCGTCCTGTACAGATATAGATGATGTAATGAGTATGGAAATTATTATTGGTCGTTATCATTTGAATTTGTTTGTTAAAGATGAACAGTGTTTTGTTGTGTTGCCAAAGCATAATCCGTAATCAATTTAACTTTTTTGAATCCCGCCCGTTGTCCGCAGTCCCGAAAGGGACGCCTTGCGGCAAAGACGGGACGGGGTGAAGGAGGATTATTATGTATAAGAAATTGATTTATTTAGTTTCTTTTGTTTTGGTGGTCTCGCAGGCCTGCAACGCCGTCGAGGTTGCGAGGTGGGATTTTGAAGAAACCAGCGGGACCACGGCAACGGACAAAAGCGGTCTGTACGTTGCCACGTTGGGAGGCAGCGACACTCTTGACGTTGACGGAAAATTCGGATCCGGTATTGACTTTGCCGGGGATGGCGGTGCGGTCCTCGACGCTGCCGGCAGTGAAGCCTTTCGATTCACCGGCGATTTTTCGATTTCGCTCTGGGTCAGCTCGGATGTGGAATGGGGTGCTCACACTCGATTTATTGACATCTCGGTTGCAGATGGAGGTCTAACGGACAGTTATCGTCTGTTTACGCACAGTGGTGACGATACGGACAACTTCAAGTTTATGTCCAGACAGGATGGCTCAAATACCCAAAATATCCACACCAGGGATATGGCCGTGGGAACCTGGATCCTGCTTGTTGTGCGTCACGATCTCGACGGTAATGTCACCATGAACGTTCTCCTGGATGGTGACAGCGTGGACGAGGCCTTTGTGGCAGCCAACAGCGAAAGCTGGCCGACTGCGGGCAGCATTGTTTATGGCGCAGGTGAATTGAAGCTTGGTCGGATGAATGGGACAGGCAGAAAATTTGATGGTAAGATGGACGCTCTTGCTTTCTATGACGAGGTGCTGACCGATGCCCAGGTCGCCACGATGTTCTACACTGCTGGTTCTTCTGAGTATCCACTTACCTCAAGCCCCAAGCCTGCCGACGGGGCCATGCTTTCCGACACATGGGTGAACCTTTCCTGGAGTCCGGGAGATTTTGCGGTTTCGCATGATGTGTATATCGGTGACAATTTTGAAGATGTGAACAATGGAGCTGAAGGTACCTTTCTTGGTAATCAGGCCACAACTACTTTAACTCTGGGCTTTCCCGGATTCGCATATCCGGATGGCCTTGTTCCGGGCACTACTTACTACTGGCGGATTGATGAGGTTAATGATACCGAGCCGAATAGTCCCTGGAAGGGCAAGGTCTGGAGCTTTAGTATTCCTCCAAAAACTGCATACTTCCCCGACCCTGCCGATGGTGCTGAGTCTGTAAATGTCGATGTACAGCTCAGCTGGACAGGAGGTTACGGTGCGAAATTGCATCACGTGTACTTCGGCGAAACTTTCGACGAAGTGGACAACGCAACAGGTGGATCAGCACAGGGAAGTACGTCTTATACTCCCGGCACACTTAAAATGGCCAAGACTTACTACTGGCGTGTAGATGAGTTTGATATTACCGAAACGCATAAAGGTAATGTCTGGAGTTTCACAACTGAAGGCGCTGTCGGAAGTCCGAATCCCTCAAAAGGTGCTGTGGACGTAACGCAAACACCGATTCTAACCTGGTCACCGGGCTTGGGTGCCACACATGAAATTTACTTTGGCGCCGATGCAGGTGCACTTGAGAAAAAAGGCAGTGGAAGCCTTGGTTCAGAAAGCTATGAGCCCGGACAGCTTGAGTGGAACACCGCCTACTATTGGAGGATTGACGAGGCCGACAGCGCTAACGCTGAAAGCCCGTGGACTGGTCCGCTCTGGAGCTTCACTACGGCAAACTTCCTAATCATTGACGATATGGAATCGTACAATGACCTTGATCCCGCTGATCCCAATAGTAACAGGATATTTAACGCCTGGATAGACGGATATGACGATCCAACAAATGGTGCTCTCATAGGTTATGACCAACCTCCATTTACAGAGCAAACTATCGTTAATAGTGGTAATCAGTCGATGCCAATGTCTTACGACAATAGTGTTGGAAAATCCGAGGCGACTCTGACGTTGACTTCCAATCGTGACTGGACAGTCAATGGTGTCGATACCCTGACAATTTGGTTCAGAGGTAGTTCAACCAACGCTGCTGAGACTTTATACGTTGCTCTCAACGGCGCTGCAAGGGTAGATAACGATAACCCAGACGCAGCAACGATAACGAGATGGACGCAATGGAATATCCCCTTACAGGCGTTTGTCGACCAGGGTGTTAACCTTACTAATGTCAATTCGATTACTATTGGTCTTAGCTCCGTTACCGGCGGTACAGGTACAATGTACTTCGATGACATTCGTCTTTATCCACCGGAACCGTAAGTGACAAATTAGTAATAGTAAGAGCAGCCAAAGTATTGGTATTTTACTTTTAAGGAGAACTATTATGTGTAGAAAATTGTTTTTTCTGGTTTATTCTGTTTTGATGCTGAACATAGCGGGCAATGCCTCAGCGGCCCTGGTAGCGCACCTGCCCTTTGACGAAGGCTCCGGAACGGTTGCTCAGGATGCTACAGGTAATGGGCATGACGGCACCTTAACTGAAGAAGGTGTAGTATGGTCGGAGGGTAAACTCGGCGGCTGTGTTGAGCTGGACGGTACCGGCTACATAGATGTTGCCGGTCCGAAGGGGATTGAAATTGGTGGTTCGGATGTTACGATAGCCCTATGGCTCAAATCGTCGGCGACCGGGGTTTTTGCTATGAGTGCTTTCGGTAAGCTGGATCCTACGATACACTCACAAAACGACAGAGTATTCGGTATAAATTCTGCGGGTCAATGGGACATGTACCAGGGCTGGGTTGGCGCTCTGACGAGTCCGACCTTCATAAGGGACGGCCAGTGGCATCACGTAGTATTTACACAAGAGCAGGACTATAAAGATTCCTATGACTTATGGAATTTCTATGTGGATGCGGAGCTGATGGCCAGCAGGGGTGATTTCGACTCCGGCGACGATGCGGAGGGACATATAATACGGATTGGCCAGGGAGTTGGACCCGTCGGGGGCAGTTTCATAGGCTCTATTGACGATATCCGAATTTACAACCATACTCTGACGCAAGCCGAGATAAGGGAGCTGATACCGTTGGAGTTATATGCTACGCTTCCCTACCCGCGTGATGGGGCTAAAGACGTGCCGGAGGGTCCAACTCTGACGTGGAGAAGTGGGATTTACGGGGCCCAGCATGAGCTGTACATTGGCACGAGCTCTTCCGAGGTAATGTCCGCTGAGGTGACCAGCACAGACATTTATAAAGGCCGGCAGGCTGTTGGCAGCTATACGTTGTCTGAACCCCTTGAATGGGGCGAGACTTACTACTGGCGTATCGACGAGGTCAATGATGCCCAGCCCGGTGGTCCGTGGAAAGGCGATGTGTGGGGCTTTACCGTTGCTAACTTTATTGTCGTGGATGGCTTCGAGTCCTACAACGATATTGTGGCAGAGGAAGAGGGCAGCAACCTTGTGTATTATACCTGGTTAGACGGATTAGACAATCCTTCAACGAACGGCTCAACAATGGGCTATTTTACAGGCTGGTCTCTTGAGGCTAATGTCGTTCATGGCGGCGGGAAGTCAGCACCGTTTATGTACGACAACAGCGTAGCGGGTATATCAGAGGTCCGGCGTGAGTGGGTGACGCCACAAGATTGGACGGCGAATAATCTTAAATCGTTAACCTTATGGTTCGAAGGTGACGCGGGTAACTCGGATGAGCCATTGTACATTTTGATTGGAGACAGCACAGGTGCAGAAAAGGTCTTCACTCACGATGATTCGGCCGCTGTTCAATTAGACGGCTGGCAGGAGTGGAACATTTTACTGAGTGAGTTAAGCGATGCGGGATTAAATCCGGCCGCCATCAAGAAAATGTGCATCGGTGTGGGCAACAAGGATAATCCTCAGACCGGAGGTACCGGCACTTTGTACCTTGATGATATCCGAGTGTATATACCCAGATGCAGGCCTGAAATTGGACAGCCCAAATGCGATTTCAATGACGACTGTGTTGTTGACGAGTTAGACCTTGCGATATTGGAAAGCGAGCTGGGCAGTAAATCAGTACGTCCTGAAGATGTTGTCGCAGTTTATCGCGAAGTAGAGTCAGCCGATACGATAGCCGAACCAATGCTGTTATGGGACGACCCTGAAGCCTCCGGCGGACAGTATATGGAGTGTCGGCCCGGTAGTAGCGGCGGTCCCAACGAAGGCCAAAGTGCCACTTATGATATCTATGTCTCGGGCGGTGTCTACCAGATCCTTGGTCGGACGCTCTGCGCCGACGGCAAGGACGATTCCTTCTGGCTCCGAATTCAGGGTGCTACGACCAACAGGAGTAACGACACCGGCTGGGTAAGATGGGGCGTAGTGAATAGCAGTAGCTGGATGTGGACTCCTGTCCGGAGCATGGACGACGCCGACAAAACAGTGCTCTTCACGATGGAAGCCGGGAACTATTCTGTGGAAATCACCTACAGGGAAGATGGAGCTAAGATAGACGCTTTCCTGCTTACTGATGACATGGCATTTGATATATCAGTCTTCAACCCTCTGCGTACCGACCTGAACGCCGATGGAGTAGTTGACGCCGAGGACCGTGCCATCTTGATGGAATCGTGGCTTGAAGAGGAACTATGGCCATAGCCTCAGTCAAGATTTGAAACCCGATGACTTCGCATCAATCAGGGGCTTATACCGATAAATTTGGTATAGGCCCCTTTCTTAATTGACTCGGTTCAAAGGAGGTGGTTCTGCGATTTGCCGATTACTGCGTATCGCGTATTGCATGTACGCCGTCCCTTCGGCTGCGCTCCCACCTTCGCTGAAGCTCCGGAGGGCAAGCAGGGCAAGATTACCGGCGAGGGCTAAACCAAAAGAAACCGCCGGTATAAAACTGGGAGCTAATTATTTTTGAGATTGCTGCGGGCCTTACCAGGCGAAATGGCAGCTATAGTGTCGGTGGAACAGGCCGATTGAGCGCATCGCAATTATGGCGATAAGCTGGACGGTAAAATTCATCGCCAGATGGCCTGCGGTTTTTAGCAAGCCGGCGCCGGTGTATTGGGTTGTCTGGGTTTCGAGAAGAGCGGCAGCGATAAGTAAAAGCACCGTTACAACATAAGGTACAAAGGCTCTAAATATAGGACGAAGCAGATAATCGGGCCTGAACATCGTAATATCTTTTCCGATGGCTGTAGTTAATATTGCAATTGGGAATAAGAACAGGCCAAGGATAAATAGAACATGCAGCAAGCCAAATTCGGCCTGCCGGATATTCTCGATTGTCAGGCCTTCGTCTTTACGCAGCACAAATACGATGATGAATGGTAGCTGGACGACGGCCATAGTAACGGAGAAGAGAAAAAGCGGTTTGATGATGTACCATAAGAAGGTAATGCTGGTTCCGAGGTAGATTTCGGGCAGCTTATCTATCTCGAAAGCCGTCTCGTAAATAATATTGAGGTAAAATCCAAACAGCCAGCCCCAGATAGCATAGTGTGTTACGAAAGCACAACAGGGCGAACGGGCTGTGAAGAATTTGAAGCACACAACGGCAATTACAAAGACCAGTGAAGTGGCGTTTTCGGAGTCGAAAAACAGCTTCCAATTGTCAACAAAGACAGCGTGGTAAAAGCCGGGTATCGGCTCGCCTTTTTCTTTGGGTAGTTCGACTTTTTTTGGCTTTTTGTAATTTTCGGAAGGGATTATGAAAAACTGGCCGCAGGTTGTGCATCGTGCGCGCTTTCCCGCGTGCTTATCGGGAAATCCGATTATCTCATTGCAATTGGGGCAAAAGAACTGGATTGTCATATTATCGTATTTAGCATATTCGGCACACTACTCATTTACTCATCTACGCATTTAGTCCCGCTGCATACAGTCAGTAAAGCACTTGAGGTCGTTGGCCCATTTTTTAGCTTCCAGCAGGTCAACTTTGTCCTGTTTTACGAGTGTAGAGAGATGCTTTTCCAACGTCAGCATTTTTTCGTCAGGCCTGTTTCGAGTTTTTGTTTGCAGTTGTGAATAAATTTGCTCTGTTTTGCCGGTTCGTATGAGGTTGGCGGTGGCGTAGTTGTTGTTAAGTATTTCCATTGCTACAATCCTGCCGGTTCCATCCTTTTTTGGTATGAGCTTCTGGCTTATAATATAAGCCAAACCCAGGGACATTTGATTACGGACCTCAGATTGTCGGCCGGCGGGAAAGTAATCCAGTATCCGTGTTATGGTGCCGGTAGCATCTCTTGTATGCAGCGTTGAGAAGACCAGGTGGCCCGTCTCGGCGGCCATAAGGGTCATAGATATTGTCTCGGAGTCGCGCATTTCGCCGACGAATATTATGTCGGGGTCCTGACGGAGCATTTCTTTCAAACCTGCAGCGAAGGATTCGACGTCCCTTCCGAGCTCGCGCTGGGAGATGATGGAGTATTTCTGGGGGAAGATGTATTCGATGGGGTCCTCGACGGTCATAATTCGGCAGGCACTTTTTTCGCTGATTCGGTGGATTAGTGAGGCAATTGTTGTGGATTTACCGGCGCCTGTGATGCCGGTCATTAGGACCAGGCCGTGC
>Ga0315537_1002023_pt1 | contig 15631 bp, 15 predicted proteins | sample SalMarSW160270MG_FD_203091 | JGI IMG/M metagenome (GOLD analysis project Ga0315537, IMG submission 203091) | Salt marsh sediment microbial communities from the Plum Island Ecosystem LTER, Massachusetts, United States - Salt Marsh Sediment SW1602-70 ... | reverse complement strand
ACAATGTGATGGCGGTCATATCCATCACTTTTAAATCTTTTTCAACAACGTCCATATACGTAAGCGCCGGATAGAACTCGGCATTTTTATTCTTTATCGGATCATCCGAATAAACGCCGCCGACTTTTGTCGCTTTCAGCAAAACATCGGCGTCAATCTCGGAGGCTCTCAATGCGGCGGCCGTATCGGTGCTGAAAAATGGATTACCCGTGCCGCCGGCTAATATTATCACCCGGCCTTTTTCCAGATAATGCCTCGCCTTACGTATTACAAAGGTTTCCGTGTAGGCATCTTCGGTTATCGCCGACATAACATTGACCTCAAGCCCCATGGTTTGCAGCCGGTCCTTCATGGCCATGGCATTTAAGAGAGTCGCGAGCATCCCCATATAATCGGCATCGGTTCGACTCATACCGACCCTGGAAGCGGCGAAGCCTCGAAAAATATTCCCGCCGCCCGGTACCAGAGCGATTTCCATTCCCAGATTTTTTATCTCTTTGATTTGTTCGCAGATAGAAGCTATAGATCCCGGTTCAATTCCATATCCATTCGATCCGGCGAGCGCTTCCCCGGAAAGCTTCAGCAATATTCGACGATAGGCCGATGGCGGGTCAGAATCCATATTCATTCACCCAGTCGAAATCTGACAAACCGTTTGATACTCATGTTCTCACCCAGTTTGCTGATTGTTTCCTTGACCACGTCGGCGATTGTTTTATCATTGTCTTTGACAAATGGTTGCTCCATCAGGCAGACCTCAGAATAGAATTTCTCGATTTTGCCGTCAATAATCTTGTCGATTATCTTTTCCGGCTTGCCCTCATTAAGGGCCTGCTGACGATAGATATTCCTTTCGTTATCGATCAAGTTTTGATCCACTTCCTCGCGTGTGACGGTAAGTGGTGCCGAAGCCGCGATTTGCATGGCGATATCCTTAGCGAAATTTCTGAAATCATCGGTCCGTGCGACAAAATCAGTCTCGCAATTTATTTCGACCAGAACGCCCAGCTTGTCGCCGGGATGAATATATGAATAAATAATACCCTCGCTGGTCGTACGACCGACTTTGCTGGCCGCTTTGGCAATACCCTTTTCTCTTAAGAAATTTATCGCTTTCTCAAAATCCCCGTCGGTTTCGCTCAACGCTTTTTTGCAATCCATCATCCCCGCGCCGGTTTTGACACGAAGTTCTTTTACCATTTGTGCTGTTATTTCCATAATGCGTGCCTTCCTGCTATTTTTCTTCTTCAGGTGACGTATAAGTAGTCATTCGGGACGCGGTATCGGCCTCAACCTTTTCCATAATCTCCGACTCGGAAACCGATTGCTGGGCTTCGACTAAGGAATCCACAATCGTCTGCGTGATAATTTTAATCGATTTAATGGCATCGTCATTGGCCGCGATAGGAAAATCAATCGGATCCGGATCGGCATTGGTGTCGATAATCCCGATAATCGGTATGCCCAGTTTGGATGCTTCAAGAACCGCGATTTTTTCCTTTTTGACATCGACGACAAAAACCAGCCCGGGAAGATAATTCATATCCTTAATACCGCCGAGCACCTTTTCCAGCTTTTCCATCTTGCGATCGAAACTGGCCCTTTCTTTTTTTGTGAATTTTTCCAACTCGCCCTCTTCCCTCATGCGCTCCATGTCTTTGAGACGCTTGATAGAAGCCTTGATCGTGGAAAAATTGGTCAGCATACCACCCAGCCAGCGCTCAGTAACAAAGAACTGCGTACAGCGGATGGCCTCAGCCTTAATGACATCCTTGGCCTGCTTTTTGGTGCCGACGAACAATACCGACTGCCCGCGCGCGATTACTTCCTTCACCTTCTGACACGCCTTGTTTATCGCTTCAAGCGTTTTATTCAGATCAATTATATAAATTCCGTTGCGCTCGGTAAAAATAAACGGTTTCATTTTAGGATTCCAGCGTCGAGTCTGATGACCAAAATGAACCCCGGCTTCGAGTAAATTCTTGATTTGCGGTTGAACCATTTGTGGACCTTTCAGTTTAGTTTCTCTTCCATCCCGCGCAATGATCCGGGCCAGATTTGGACCGCCGAATCTTCAACGGGATGTGCTTATTTCCGGATTCATCCGGATTATCATTATCGCTTCGAATACTGGAAGCGCTTGCGTGCTTTCGGCTGACCGTATTTCTTCCGTTCCACTTCCCGCGGATCACGGGTGAGATAACCCTTTTTCCTCAAAAGCGGTCTGGAATCAGTGTCGAGCCGGGAAATCGCCCGGGAGATCGCCAGACGAATCGCTCCCGCCTGGCCCGAAAGACCGCCCCCGCTGACTTTGCAGGTAATATCCAGTTTGCCCAGGGTGTCGGTTTCCTTCATCGGCTCATTGACGATATCGACCAGAACTTCACGCTTTAGATATTCTTTTAACGTTTTGCCGTTAATCTGAAAAATGCCGCCGCCGACTTTCATCGAAACTCGAGCGACAGCCTCTTTCCTTCTTCCGGTTGCAGAAAATAAAGTCTCGGTCATCTACTTTCTCTATTAAGATTCAAATAATTTCAACATTTCCGGCTGCTGGGCCTGATGAGGATGTTTCTCATCGGAATACACGCGCAGCTTTTTTATTATCTTCCGCCCCAGCCGGTTCTTGGGAAGCATCCCTTTGACGGCATACGTAAAAACCCGTGAGGGGTCATTGAGCATCATCTTCTCAAGAGTCGTCGTCTTTAACCCGCCCGGATATCCGGTATAGCGGTAATATTTTTTCTGCTGCGCTTTGGCCCCGGTTACTCTCATTTGCGAGGCATTAACAGCGATAACAAAATCTCCGGTATCCATGTGCGGCGTAAATATAGGTTTATTCTTTCCGCGCAGGATATTGGCCACTTCAATAGCGGCTCTACCCAGCGTAACACCCTTAAGGTCGATCAGATACCACTTCTTATCTTTGTTAACGTCGGCTATCTTCGGTATATAAGTCTTCATCTTTCCCCCGGTTTTACCGGTTCAATCCTATCTCACAAAGCCATTGAATATAGCCAATAAAAAAAGCCTGTCAAGTATTTTTATCCGGTATCATCTACTTTTAATTCGGAAAATATCAGACGTTTTTAACAAAATCGTCTAAATCATTTCTTCCTTGACGCCGATACGCCATTGACTTAGCTTTAACTTCTTTAATGGAGGCGGGTTTTGCTTGATTGGGCGGCGGAACAGATTGTTCTTTACTGGGATATTTTTAAATATCTTATCCCGGCCGTGCCATGGACAGTATTGATTACCATCACCTCTTTTTCTCTGGCGCTCGTTCTCGGAATGATAATCGGGATTTTACGGATTTCCAAAATTCCGGCCATTGCCCGGTTGGCCGGACTGTATATTAACGTTATAAGGGGTGTTCCCCTTCTGGTGCAAATATTTTTTATCTATTTCGGCTTGGGCGGTTTGCTGAATCTGGACCGTTTCACGGCCGGCGTCCTGGCGGTCGGAATTTGTTATTCAGCTTATCTGGCCGAGATTTTCCGCTCCGGTATTAATGCCATTGCGCACGGCCAGTATGAGGCGGCGCTATCGCTCGGTATGACCCGTTTCCAGACGCTTCGATACGTTATTATCCCGCAATCGTGGCGGATTGTTATCCCGCCGATTGCCAACCAGTTTATCGCCTCGCTGAAAGATTCCTCGCTGGTTTCGATTATCGGGATGCGCGAATTGACGCGAGCCGGGCGCGAATATTATTCCCAGTATTTCGTCGATTTTCAGACATGGTTGATGGTCGGTTTGATCTATCTGGTGATGACCATAACACTGACAAAAGCCGTGAAATATCTTGAGCAGTTTTACGCCGTGAAAGGCTTCGGGACGCAAAAATAATGTTTATCAGCATAAGAAATCTGGTTTGCCGTTTCGGTAATGTTGCCGCCGTGGACGATATTTCGTTGGAGATTGAAAAAGGTGAAGTTGTCGTAATTATCGGGCCGTCAGGCTCCGGAAAATCAACTCTGCTGCGATGCCTCAATGCTCTTGAGGATTTTGATTCCGGCCAGATTATTATCGATGATATCGTTGTGGATAAAAATCTCAAACGCATTCATGATTTGCGCCTGGAGGTCGGCATGGTCTTCCAGCAATTCAACCTTTTCCCCCATTTGACCGTCTTAGATAATATAATGCTGGCTCAGAAAGTTGTCAGAAAGCGTTCGTCAAAGGAGGCGGCCGAAAAAGGGCGCCGGCTTCTGGATTCGGTTGGTCTGATTGACAAGGTCGACTCCTATCCGGCCGAATTATCCGGAGGACAAAAACAGCGCGTGGCTATTGCTCGCGCTCTGGCGATGGATCCGAAAATTATGCTTTTTGACGAAGTCACCTCGGCGCTCGATCCGGAAATGATCGGTGAAGTATTAGAAGTTATGAAAAAACTGGCTTCGGAAGGTAAGACAATGTTGATTGTATCGCATAAGATGAGTTTCGCGCGTGAAGTTGCCGACCGTATGATTTTTATGGAAAACGGCAAAATCGTCGAGGACGGGCCACCCTCGCAGATTCTCGACAATCCGACTCGACGAAGAACACGGGATTTTCTCGGAAATGTCAATTAAAAGGATTTAAAATGAAAAAATGTTTTGCCCTTTTGCTTATATTAACGTTATTCGGTGCCATACAGGCGTCGGACATTCCGCTAAAAATCGCTTCGAAGTTTCCAAAGATTAAACCGAAATTTGAAGATCGACTAAAAAACGCTATCGGCGGTGAGAAATCCAAAGTTTGGGTGTTTTTTACCGACAAGGGAATAGCCGATGACAACTCGCTTAAAGCCGCATTGGAAAAAGTTGAAAACAGGTTTTCCCGACGCTCGATTACGCGGCGAATTAATCGTGCCGAAAAAACTACAACTTTTGATTTTTATGATTTGCCGATCAGTCAGGAATATATCCGAACTTTGGAATCAATGGGATTGGAAATTATTCATCAATCTCGATGGCTTAACGCCGTCTCTCTTTACGCCGACTATCAGACAGTAAACCGCATTTCAATTTTGCCCTTGGTATCGGAAATCAGACCGGTCCTCAAAGCCGTAAGACGTCCCCTGCCGGAAAATCAGGAAGAAATCCCGCCCAAAATCCGGAAGCCATCCACCGATTTGCCGGTCAGTTGGTACGGCCCTTCATACACCCAACTCGATCAGATAAACGTTCCCTTGATGCATTATTTGGGCTACACCGGTGCTGGTGTCCTGATTGCCCTTTTTGATACCGGATTCGATCTGGATCATCCGGTTTTCGATAGCCTGCATCTGATCGCCGATTCGGCTTTTATGGACGATTCTCTGGTCAATCCGAGCCACGGCACGTCGACCTTATCAGTCATTGGCGGACGCGCTGACAGCATATTAATCGGTGCGGCTTATGGAGCCGATTTTATGGTCGCGGCTACTGAAATTGTTGATACCGAAATTGTGGCCGAAGAAGACAACTGGGTAGCGGCGGCCGAGTGGGCCGACATCATGGGAGCCGATATTATATCTTCTTCACTGGGTTATTTTGATTGGTACACATTTGCCGATTTGGACGGCAACACGGCGACGACCACAATTGCCGCGGATATCGCCGTTTCGCGTGGTATCGCTGTTTTTAATTCCGCGGGCAATGAAAGAGGAACATCCTTCCCTCATATTACCCCCCCGGCCGACGGCGACTCGGTTATGGCCGTCGGAGCCGTGACCAGTGCCGGCACTTTAGCCCCATTTTCATCGCCCGGCCCCACTTACGACGGCCGGATAAAACCGGATATTATGGCTATGGGTATAAATGTTTACCGCGCCAATCCGGGTACAGGATACTCGGGCGGAAATGGAACCTCATTTGCCTGCCCATTGGCGGCGGGAGCGGCGGCCCTGCTTCTTCAGATACATCCTGCCTGGTCACCGATCGATTTAAAAGAAGCAATGATCCGCTCGGCCGATAGATATGACAGTCCCAATAATGATTTTGGATACGGCATTTTTAACACATTTGAAGCCGCCGGGCTTTTTGAATTTGATCCAATAAATCCCATTAAGCTGGTTTTGGGCGATTCGCTGGATCTGACCATTTCCGTTTTCGGCCAGGATACAAACGACGTTTCATTCGCAGCGTACAATCTTCCCAATAGCGCTGAGTTTGTAAAGACCGACGATAGCACCGCCCGTCTGACTTATAAAGCGGTACCCGAAGATATCGGAACCAGACAAATTCAGTTTAACGCCAGCGCCGGCGTGATGATGGCCAGCGAAACCGTCTCTTTTACGGTCTTTGCCGATCCCGACATCATCGCCGGCCCCAATCCATTTTCGGATACGGTTACGATTTTCCTGGGGACCGGTTCCGGCCCGCTGAAAAATATTTCAATTTATTCGATAAATGGAGAGAAAGTTTGGGACGATTTTTCCGATTCTTATAATGAGGAGGCGGGAACGATTGTGTGGCGAGGCGGGAACAACAAAGGCTGCCGGGCGGCCGCCGGAGTATATTTAATATTGGTTGAAACCGACAAGGTGACGCGAAAATTAAAGGTTTTCAAAAAATAGTTTTTTATGGAAACACAGATTTCCAGCCGGACAGATAAAAAAAGTTTTCGACGGTGTGCCTTACTCAAAATCGATTTGATCGGGAGAATCGTCAATGTCGACGCTCTGGTCGAGCAGCTTCTCGGGTTGCCGGGTGAGGAATTATTCGGCCGCGATATCGCCGAATTCCTTGACGAAGAATCTTACGCCGCCGTTATAAAGGTGTTGAATAGCCGCAATCGTTACGAATCATTTTATGAAACGACCGAACTCGTATTTAAGAATTCTCAAAAAAATTATGTCGAATATTCATCTATAATTTCACTAAACTTCATCGGCGGTAATCCGGCCAATTATCAAATAATTATAAATCCTTTTGGCAATCGAGTTTCGGCCACCGAGCCCGCTAAATCGGAAGAGATATCCCAACAGATTTTTAATTATCTCGCCGCCCTGAAAGGAAATATCGATTGGGAAGAATTACTGCATGTATTCCTGAAGCCCGATAAGATTATTCAATCGTCGATTTATTCAACCGGCGACAAAATGCTTGATTTGATTGCGGACGTTTCACAATCAGATGATACCAACATGGAAGCGGACTTATGTACCTCGGAAGCACGTTATCTGGAAGTAGTCTCAAGCCGGCAACCGCTTCTGAATCACACGATCGAAATCCCCTACGCACCGGAGAATAGTGAAATCCCTGTATGCATGGAATCCTGTTATCCGCTGGTCAATAAAAATAAATGCTGGGGGATGATCCGGTTTTTCCATTCCGGCGATATCGAGCGGGTCGATATCGACCTTAATAGTCTGACAGGTTTTCTCGGCAACGCTTTGTATTCATTTGTATTCGGCGATGCAAATAAGACGAATATCTAATTCGGTTTAGACATATATATGAATCCATCAAAGGCCATATTGATAGTCACCGACAGATCAATTGATTCGATAAATCCTGTACGGCCCAAAAATGGAGATAGCGACATAAAATTCAGATTGTCATACAATCCGGATGACTTTCGCGGCTATATAGAAAATGGCCAAGTTTCTTATATCGTAATCGATTCTGATTGTGACCTTTTTCTTTCCGATTTGCAGGAATTAATCGACCTGGCGAAACAAAAAAGGATACCGCTGGTTTTCGGCAATCCGCGTGACGATTCGGTTTATGAGCTTCAAAAACTACAAAGCGAAACCGATATAAGGCTGTCGACGGGAAAAAGCATTATGCTCCGCCGCCAACAGCCGGAAACCGTCCCCGTTGAAACAGACGAAATTCAATTTGTGACCGAAACGGCGGCGACTTTATGCCATGAAATCAATAATCCCTTAATGACAATTACTGCCAACATTGAAATCATGCTTAATGGCAAATATAAATTGTCTGACGATATCAGAAAAAAGGTACGGTTAATCGGTCATGCCGCCGGTCGTATTAAAGCGGCCACGGAAAAGCTTACTTATCTTGATTCTCTCAATTATCAAAATACTATTGCCGGGCGAATGACATATTTACGAAAACCGGCCGGGCATTGCACGTCGCCTCTGTCTAAAATCTCAGAATGATGCGGGAATAAATATCTTGACATTGCTCGGGTTTGAAATATATTGAAAAACCTGTATCAATGGGGCCGTAGTTCAGTTGGGAGAACGCTTGACTGGCAGTCAAGAGGTCAGGGGTTCGACTCCCCTCGGCTCCATTTTTTTATTTTTCCGGTTTCATATACTACATTTTATACCCTGTTTAACAGCCGAATATCGACACTGTTCAAAAATTATACACTTCCGCAAATCTAGATTCGTATTTTGCTTTCGACCCCTAAAAGTCTCAGATTTTATACCGTTAATAGATACTACACGAATAACAAGCTCCATATGGAGATTATGCGTGACCGATGGGCTAAGACACATTTATTTGAGGAGCAATTATTTCTGTACCTATATCCGAAAATTCGTACAGGGTCGAATCGCTAATACCGAGGGCGTTATATATACAGATCTAAAATAAAGCAAAATCAGATATCGACAAACTATCGACGAAAACGCAAAACAAGGAGGGTAAAGCGGCAGAAAAAAATCGTGATTTTTAGCGTAAACTGTATGAAAGCATTCAGTATTTCGCAAGCGACAAAAGCATTGATGTATGAAATCATGAAATTAAAATATTAATCCAGCACTTTTATAATCTAAGGAGGAGACTGCAGATGAAAACATCAGTCACCACAACATTATTGACCGTCTGTTTTATCCTGCTGCTGGTAGCAGGCCTGTCAGCAACGGATAGACCGACCTTCAAATTCGACTGGTACGGGTACATCAAGCTCGATGCGTCCTATGACCAGAATCTGACCAATGAGGGTAACTACATTATGTGGGTTGAACCGCAGCAGAATGGAAATGATGACGAGCAGTTCAACATGACTCACAAAGAGAGCCGGGTTGGTTTTACCGCTACGGGTAATGGATACCGTAATGCCAGAGTTACCGCCAACGTGGAATTTGATCTGTACGGTGGCGGAGCCGAAAATACAGCGATATTTTTGTTGAGGCATGCCTACTTTACGTATCAAACCGGCAGCTTCAAGCTTCTGGCCGGACAGACCTATGATATGATTTCACCCTTGAATCCCTCGACTTTAAATTACTCTGCGCTGTGGGGATGCGGAAATATCGGCTATCGTCGCCCGCAGGTAAGCCTGTGGTACACCGCTGCCCCGAACGATCAAACCCAGGTTACTTTCGCCGGCGGTTTCTTCCGCACAATCGGTAGTGACCTGACCCCGACCTTCTCGCTGGCTCTGGGTGAGGATGCCGATGGCGCCGACGACGGCACTGACGCCGGTATCCCCTCGTTTCAGGGTATTCTTGATTTCACCCACAATTTCAACTCCGGGGCTTCGGTCCGCGCCGGTGTTTCCGGCTTGTGGGGTCAATTGAAGGCCGAAACTAATTTCGGTAACTCTCAGAAATATGAAAGCTGGGGTGTCGCGGGACATCTGAAGGTCAACTTTACTCCAAACTTCGGTATCGCCGGTGAGGGCTATACCGGCTCCAACATGGGCGATTACTTCGGTGCTATCGTCAACGGCAACCAGATCGACGGTCTGGCTTCATTCGGCGGTTGGGGTTCAATGTGGGTCAAGCCGACGGACAAAGTCCAATTTGGCGCCGGCGCCGGTATTGATGATCCTGATGACGCTGATCTGGCCAGCGGTAGCCGTGCATACAATATGAGTATATTCGGAAATATCCAGTACTATATTGTTCCGCAGGTTTCGCTTGGTCTCGAAGTTTCCCAATGGGAAACCAAGTACAAAGACACTGACAGCAGCAAAGACCTCAGAGTTCAGACGGCATTCGTCGTCAATTTCTAACAACTATTAATGATCGCCCTATTATGATTGTCCACGGACAATCATAATAGGGCCGATAAAATCGGTATAATATCTCTTATTTCGGCGAATCATCTCCTCCCGGTAAATAATTCGCCACCCAGGCACAGCAAATCAGGTTGATTGTTAAAAACTGGTTCCGCTTATCTACGAGTTTAATGTTTTGACGTAAACCACGTCGGAATGACATGCACGCCCACGATATCTTGATTTGTATAATAAAATACATTCGTCAATAATTAATTTGCAGAATGGAACTGAAAATACATAGAGTATTACTTTATTATGTATATGCATCTTAAAGAATACAAACAAGATAGGCGTGGCCATATTATTGCAATAAATAACTCTAATGCGGACTGCCGCCGTCACCGCCCGACTGCTTTTGAAGTTTCCAATTTTCGATGACATCCGAAAATTTCTCATCGATATGCGCGACAAACCATTCATCGATTATCGATTTTCGGAAACGCCATTCCTTGCCCAGCTTGGCGGCCGGAATTCGTTTCTCCTGCGCCCAGGTATAAATGGTCTGGGGCTTTAATTTTAAATATGCCGCCACTTCTTCAAGTGTCATAATATCGGTTTTCAAAACGGCTCCAGTATTTTATTTATCCCAATAATGCTGCAGAAGTGAATCATTGATCTCCGGTTCTTCCGGAAAAGCGTCTTTGCTGCCCTCACTTTTTTCTTCGCGGCTCAGCAACTGCTTTCCTGTGTAAATCAGAGCGGTATAGAAATTGCCTTCGTATTCTCTAAACAATTCAAACGGCTGGCCCCGGTCGCCCAGAAACGGTCGGAAGTTCCAGGCCAGCTGTATCCCGACAAAAGCCAGAATAATCACCCAGAAACGAAAGACAACAACGCCGATCTGCGGATAAACCGACTTCTTCTCGCAGGAATATTTCAGGGCATCGACCACCGTTTTCATGCCGAAAATACCCGAGAGAATAAATATTACGATATGTAATAGCTGAAGGAAATAATAATTACCCCCGGTGAGAAGGAATATAATCACGATCGGCGCGAAGGAAACCATAATCGAAGTCGTCAGAACAAATCCGGACAAAATAATCGAGATCATTTGATGCAGCTTCAATTTCGATCCGAGAATAAATTGAATGATAAAAAAGGCCGGGAAACAGATAATTATCGCCAGCGAAAACAGCACCGCCACTTTGACTCCAGCCGCAATTGCCTGCTCAAAGCTATGATAGCTCCCCATGACAATACCATACAAAAACGAAAAGGACAGCATTAGCAAGCATTGACTGAGGATTTTGGTCCCGACAGCTTCATCACTGGTTATTTTCTTAAAAAACTGCTCGCTATTTTGAAGTGTCGGAAAAAACTCAAACGAGAGAATTTTTTTTCTGCTCATAATCTTCCCCTTTTTATGAGATTCCATCTGTCCCAAAAGTAGTTTTTTCAACAAATCTGTCAAGTGTTTATTACTGTTTATTGATGTTTATTATTATTTATAGGCATTTTTATTGCAAAAATTAGAAATACGGCAGATTTTACAGCTTTCATGAAGAATAACGGATTCGACAATATTGTATCAAAATGAACGTAAGGAAAGCCGGAATCTACGTCCGGATTCCGGCCAGCGTATTTGGAATTACGGTTCAATCCATTAGATAAAACTAGGCCGACATTCTTTTCAGGAAAATCAATATCCGCCCGTATTTATCAGAACGTAAAAGAATCGAATTGTCCGAGCTTAACTAACACTTCACCTTTGTCGACTTTAAAGACTATCTCATTACCATCCGGGCTTAAAGTCATCTTATGAAATTCATTTTCTTTATTAAAAACTCTGGTGCGATATTTAGTGTAATCCGGATTCAGCACTTCACCGTTTTTCAGCATATCCCATTTAATCTCCGATTCACCCTCTATCAGGTTGACCAGGCGCACTTCAATATTATTACCCGGATTTATCGGGACACGGAATTCATCCCCGGCCGCCACTTTCTTTTCAAACATATCGGACAGTTTCGCTTCGACAGTCACTTCACCCTTTTCAACGTGGACGACTATATAATCGGCCTCTGCCGCCGTTTCGTGGCGGCGCTCACAAATAGTGCCTTTCATAGCGAAATTGTTGTACATCGATATTTCCTTAAGAGGCCTCCCGTCTTTAAAAGGAATCGCCCGCACCGAAGCCTCCGCATCTGTCGTGCTTTTGGCTCTGAGCCAGATTGATTTACCCGGCTTCGTCTTAATCCGGATCGTTTCCCCCGCCCCCATCGCTTTTTCGAACGGAGGTGCCATCACCGGCGTTGATTCGAGATCTATCGCCCAGTCCGGTATCGGAACCGGGAGATCCTCCGGATTGACAGCTTCGGTATATCCCGCCGGAATTTCAAAAAGAGCATCGTCGACCGGCTCCTCCTTGATGTTTATCAGCTCCATAACGGCATCGCCGCCGGACGACAGTATTTTCTGCTTGACGACAAAAGTCAGCGCCTGCGACAGCCAGCGCTCAAAAACCACGTCGTCCGAACCTTTATAATTATATAGATATTTCCTGCACTCATAGCCGTTGACCGTTTCGTTATCTCCGGCTTTTGCCTCCATATCGTACGACATATTTTCCCAGGCGGCAATGGGATTGAACATATTTTCCTCATTGCTCGTAAGTGTCTTATACTCTTTTACATCCGGATTCAGGGCCGTCGTCGTTCCCTGCTTGCGGAATAACAGCATTTTGTTCTTGCCTTCAAGTTTCTCAAGACGATACGCGTTCCCTTTCACGTACAGCTTCAGCGTATCGTTTTGCCCGGGGATATTGATAACCAGATCGGCGGTGAACTCACCGGCGATTGATTGGCCGCAAAAAATGACGACGGCCAACACGATAATCATCCCTGACAATTTCTTGATTCTTCCCCGCATGATATCTCCTTTCCCATTATGTTTATTTCGAGGTAATACTACAAGATATTGCCGGAGGTATCAAGTTTTTTATTTTTGTCGATGTGCGACGGATGAAAAAAACTGATATTGCAATAAAATCACAATTTTATAACAAGATTATCCTCGGCAAGAATCATTTCCGTACGGCCGTCATATTCTTGGGCAAATTGTCTGATTTGGGGAATATCCTCTTCTTTCAGATGGCTCAAAACCGCCTTGCCGACCGTCTTTGTCGTTAATAATTCACCTAACTGATGAACATCAATATGCGCCGTCTCGATGACAAGTAAATCAAGATTATCGAGATATTCCTCGACTTCATCGATTGAAATTATGTCCGCTGAATATAGAATACGCCTATTATTCGCGCTGATCAGCAACGAATAGCATTCCATCCGATTCAAAAGTCCGGCCTGTTTTATTATCTCAGCATTCCCTTTCAGATGTTTGTTGGGAATCGGCTCGATTTGCACTTTCGAATTCAATAGCTTAATATTCGACACAACGGGCAGAAAATGAAATTCGAAAGGGAATTTCTCCTGAAAAAGATAGCACGTATTAAAAAAATTCCTTATTGCATTAATCGCTTCGGGCGGAAGATATATCTCCAGCGGCTTTTCCCTCTTGAGTAGATACATGTTCTGCACCAGAAGCGGGAGGTCGGAGATATGATCGGGATGCATATGCGAAATTACAATCGCCCTTATATCACGGCTGTCGAAACCGGCTCTCAGAAACGATGATATCACCCCGCTGCCGCAATCGATTATTACTATATCATTACCGATTGACAGCGCATAACCGGTGCAGGCCCTGTCAGGCGATGCTCCCCCGGCCGCCGAGCCGAGTATTGTCCAGGAAATATTCATATTATTCGTGATTGGTGCACGTCTGCGTGCACCAACATTTTAATACCGTGGTAGATAAGGAGGTCTGTCAACACGATTAAAGCTTCAACCCCTCAATTATCTCCAGCGCCTTTTTACATTCCTCCATGCTCACATCCAGATGCGTCACAAATCGCAATTGCCTCGGGCCGAAAGGAAGAGCCAGCACATCATGATTATCCAATTCATGCATCATTTCTTCCGGTGTCTTACCTGTCCCTGAAATATCTACAATAATAATATTGGTCTGCACTCTCTTCAAATCGACTTTGAATCCCTCAATATCGTCTAATCCCTCCGCCAAAAGCCGCGCCTTTTCATGATCTTCTATTAATCGTTCCATATTATGCTCAATTGCATACAATCCGGCCGCCGCCAGAATACCGACCTGACGCATCCCGCCGCCGAACAATTTTCTTGTCCGCAACGCCTTTGTAATAAAATCTTTCGAGCCAAGTATCATCGATCCGACCGGCGCTCCCAGGCCTTTGGATAAACATACCGAAATCGAATCAAATGGCCGCGCCCAGTCGGCCAGCGGAATGCCGGTCGCAACATGGGCGTTCCATATCCGGGCACCGTCGAGGTGCATCAATAGATCATAACGATCGGCCACTTCGCGGACACGAAGTATTTCATCAAGCGGATAAATCGTCCCGCCGTGACAGTTATGGGTGTTCTCGATCGCTACGATTTTCGTAATGGGGCAATGAATATCTTCGCCGCGTACGTAGCGTTCAACCTGTTCGGCCGTGATCACGCCATACTCCGTATCAATCATATTAACCAGAAGTGACGAGTGAATCGCCGGCCCGCCGGTTTCATAATTGACCAGATGACACTGCCGTTCGCAAAGCAATTCCCATCCCGGCTGGGACAGCGTTTTCAACGCCACCTCATTACCCATCGTCCCCGAAGGGACAAAGAGCGACGCTTCCTTGTCGAATAACTCCGCGACTTTATCCTCGAGACGAAGCACGGTCGGGTCATCGCGAAAAACATCATCGCCCACCTCCGCCTCGGCTATCGCCTTCATCATTCCGGGTGACGGTTTTGTAACCGTATCGGAGCGAAAATCAATTTTTTTCATGCCTGTAATATATATCTCCTTATAATTCAGGCCAGTAAAAAATACGCACAGACCTTGACAGGATATAAAAATAAGCTTATGCTTTATTTTCACAAAGCGCATGGTGATATAAATATGCATATATCTATAGGAGGAATAATCAAATGAAACAGAAGAGAATCGAAATTTCCGTTTATCTGTTTTTTATCTTATTATTAAATACGGCCGTCGCCTCCGCCATAACACCAATGTCAAAGGCTCAGAAGAGAATCTATTTTTCGCTTAATCTGCCCTATAATTCTATCCGTGGCGATTTTAGTGGTGATATGTATCTTAACGTTCCTTCGACAGGTGAGTATCTTATGGTTCCGAAAATCGAGGATAATTTTGGCTTCGGGGCCACCGCCGGTTACACACAAATCGGCGTGAATAATCTCGGCTATGCGCTCGAAATGAGCTTCTACCGAACCAAACATGATTATGAATGGCTGATTTATAATGGTAAAGCTACCTATAGTATGTTTAATTTCGATGCCAAAGCAATTTATTCGTTCCTGCCGATAGAACCATATCTGCTTCTGGGTTTGACTGTACCGTGGCTCAATGTCGAAGCCGGAGCCGGCCTAGACAATAATCTGACGCCGGTCAATCCGGCCGATGCCAGATTTTCCGGTGTTGGTCTTAATATCGGTTGCGGGATAGATCTATTCCTGACGCCGAATATAAGTTTTGGCGGCAGGGTGCTTTATAAGTGGGTAAGTTTCACCAGAGTCAGGGGCTATAGCGGCGATATAAAAATCGAAGATGGTATTCAGGGTGGCGGTCTGCACTT
>Ga0315537_1002022_pt1 | contig 15631 bp, 18 predicted proteins | sample SalMarSW160270MG_FD_203091 | JGI IMG/M metagenome (GOLD analysis project Ga0315537, IMG submission 203091) | Salt marsh sediment microbial communities from the Plum Island Ecosystem LTER, Massachusetts, United States - Salt Marsh Sediment SW1602-70 ... | reverse complement strand
GCCTTAGCAAGACACATATTCGCACCTCCTCTTGAGCAGCTAGACCCACCTTACCCTGGTGCTGGCAGACCTGCCTTTGCAAAGACGCGGTCCGCAACCTCTTTGATCTCCTGCACCGCTACGCCCTTCACCGGGGTTCTACCGTCTAGGCTTGAACTGAAGATGTCGGCGTCAAAGTAAATGCAGCCGACTACATCAATTTGCCGCTTCTGCAATTCCGCTTTCAGTCTGGTAGCTATATCTCCTGACGGCACTTTGTTCAAAACAGCCCAGACATTCTTGATGCCAATTCCTGAAGCCAGGTCGTGTATCTTCTGACCTACGTTTACTGATTCCAGCGGTGGCTCTACCACGACCAACACGCTATCTATACTTGTATCAACGCCCCGGCCGAAATGCTCCACACCCGCTTCCATATCCACGATAGCCAGCTCGTCTTCTGCCAGAGCGAGCTTCTTTAGAAACTCGCGACTTAACACCCCCATGGGGCAGGCGCAGCCCTCTAGCGAATGAAGTATCTTGCCGATGCCGACCAGCGTAAGGCCATCTTTCTGAACCAGATACTGAGGCGGTAAATCCCCCAGCACGATACGGCTTTTGGCAAGAACACTTGGCTGTCCCATCTTTTGCTGCAGGCTCTTCTTGCCCCCAACAAGCTCCATTAGAGGTACGGGTGGATAGTCGAAGCCCAGCATGCTGAAAAGTCCCGAATTAGACTCGTCCGAGTCTACCACCAGTACATGGTAACCTCTAGCTCGTGTTTCGTTCGCCAGCAGAGCGACTATGGTACTTTTGCCACTCCCTCCTTTGCCGCAGACCGATATCTTCATCATTTGTCACCCTTCCTTGATTACATTCTTACTATCTCGATTGCCTTCAGAGGGCAGGCGCGAACACAGTCTCCACAGCCCTGGCAGAGAAACGGGTCTGGCATCGGTATATCGTAGGGTGCCTCCTGCTTGAGCAGCTTATGAGAACACGCTAGGACTGCCGCACAAACGCCGCTGTCACACTTTTCGGGATGGCACTTCTTATAATTTACTAATGCCATCTTACCTGGCATCAGTCTTTCTTTTCAGCCTCCCTTGCCTTCTCTAGCTCTTCCTCTAGTGCTTCTAATCCCTGCCACATTGATGGCGGCACCGAATGAGCCGGCCATCTAGCCTTGAGGTCAGCGATTTTGGCCTCAATCTCTCTTACTTTATCTTTACTCATCCACTTTCTCCCGAATCGCTTCCTCTTCAGCCATTCTCTAGCGAATCGAGTTTTGTTGTTCTCTAACCATTCTGCATACTTCATCTGGTTTTTCAGAGCTTCGGTCATTTTCGACTAGCTTTTGAGTTCAGGACCCGGCTCTTTAGCTATTGCATCCCCCAGTAAGCGCTTCATCGATCCACGCTCCTGAAAACCGAGCAGTTTCTCCACCGGCTGAGAGTCTCTAAAAAGCAATATGGTCGGCACAACCCAGATGTGATACCGGGCTGACGTATCGGGACTTCCCTCTGTATCCACCCTCACAAACTTCACGCTGCCTTCATACTCTTTTACCAATTCATCGGCAAAAAGACACGTCGGATAGCAGGAATGGCACCACTTAGTAGTGAAGCAGGTAAATACCGGTAGTTTGCATTCCAGCACTTCTTTATCAAAATCTCGGTCAGTAATGTCAATCATAGCTTTAGCCTCTCTTCCACAGTCATGGAGGTCACTGCGTTTTCTCCTTCTCCTCACACTCTGGACAATAACCCTCGAGATATAACTCAGCCTTGGTTACCTTGAAGGCGTGTTCCCGCTGTACTGCCTTGATCAACTTCTGGAAGTAGGGGTTTTGAAATTCCATCACTTTGCCGCATCCCCGGCAGACCAAGTGCTGATGCTCGGACGATTGCTTAATCTCGTAATAGCAACGAATCTTGCCCAGCCTAATCTCGTCAACCAGCCCCAGTTCCTTGAATAGGTTAAGGCTGCGGTATACCGTCGCCGGACTGATAGACTCATCCCTGGCACTGGCGCGGCGATAAAGCTCCTTGGCGTCTATATGCCCTTCAGCATCGCGCAACAGTTCCAGAAGTAGGCGCCGCTGGGTGGTCAGGGGATGGCCTTGAATTGTGTTGTCTTGTTTGCGGTTGCGACTCATTCTCAATTTCATCTTACACGAATTCGAACTCTTTTGTCAAGGAGAGGCTAATGTCGGTTCAGTAAAGACATGGTTGATACCACTTTTTAGTGGTAAAATAAGGGTACGGAGAGAGCCACGAAGCTGACAGTTGTTTAGGATAACGAAGTGAGGAAGCAGGGATTAAAGTCGGGGTGGGGATTTTCGGCTTTTATTGAGACGGAGCATGCATCGCCTATCCTCTTTGATACTGGCGGTGCCGATGCACCGTTTGATAGATAAGCTAGGCTGAAGGCTTGTCCTGAAATTGAGACCAAGTCCTGTAACAGCCGCCTGCAGTGTGCTAGAATGTAGGCATCTATGAAAGCAGATTTTTTGAGCCAGCTGGCTGAAATCGTCGGCCAGGATTACGTGTCAGACCGCCCCGAAGAGCTGTATCTCTATTCCCGCGACCCGGGAGCGCAGAAGCCGCGCCGGGCCGACTGCGTCGTCATGCCCGGAACGGTGGCCGAAGTGCAGCGGATAGTCAGGCTGGCCAACCGTGAAAAGCTGGCCATTACCCCGATGGGGGCGGGGCTGACTTTATCGGCCCTGACCGTTCCTGTTAAGGGCGGCATGGTACTGGACATGAAAAGAATGGACAGCATAATCAAGGTAAACGAAGCCAGCCGTTACGCCGTAATCGAGGCCGGTGTCACCCAGGCGGCCTTGAGAGCCTACCTGGAGAAGAATCATCCCCACCTCCAGCACTCGACCCCCGAGTCACCCCCCACCGCCACCGTCGCCGGCAACATACTGATTCACGGGCACGGCCACCTCACGCCGAGATACGGCGTTAACTCGCAGATGGTCAACGGCATGGAGGTGGTTCTGCCCACCGGCGAGGTATGCAAACTGGGCTCCGGCTCGGTAAGTCCCAAGTGGTTCAGCCGTGACCCCCTCCCCGACCTGATGGGCCTCTTTCTGGGCTGGCTGGGCACGACCGGCATCGTCACCAGGCTCTCAATTCAGCTTTTCCCCAAACCCGCCTTCAGGGACCTCCTGCTGTTCGTTTCCGACAGCGTCGAACTGATTCCGGAGGTTATATCCGAACTCAGCCAGATTAATCTTCTGGAGAACTGTTTCATCATCACTCAGGAGAAGCCGAAATGGGCGCAGCACATATATTACATTATAGTCGTTTCCGGGGAATCGGAGGCGGAGTTCGAGACCAAAAAGGAACTGCACAGCCGGATTTTTCAGAAACACCGGGATAAGGTGTCGCCGGTAAACGAGGAACCGGCGCTGACCCCGCTGCAGGAAAGGTTTCTGGGTGTGCCTCCCTTTGCCGCCACCGCCGCCGATTTCAGGAAAGGCGGCGGCTTTGAGTACACCGGGGCCATACTGCCCATTGAGGTAATACCGCAGGCCTGGCGGAGCGGGATTGAGATTGCCCACAAGTACGGCCTGCTCTATCAACTGGGCATACAGCTCCTGCCCAACGGCCACAGCGTCATGCTGGCATACTCCTACCCCTTTAACCGCGCTCAGGAGGAGGAGGCGGAGAGAGCCAGAGGGGCTCTGGATGATACCAACCGGCTGACCCTGGATCTGGGCGGGGTGGTCTGGAAGCCGGAACTGCCGGCGCAGAAACTGATTCTGGAAAAGATGGACGCCAACACCCGTCAATTGATGGACCGGATAAAGAAAACGCTGGACCCCAACGGTATCATGAATCCGGGAAACTGGGAGGTGGCTTAGATTTCTCTGCAGGACTATAAAGACATAATTCATAGATGTTTCGGCTGCGGATACTGCCAGCTAACCGTAGATTACTCGGAGTTTAACTGCCCCATTTACAATAGGTTCCGCCTTAAAAGCTGCTCACCGGGCGGCCTGTTATGGCTGATACAGGCCTGGATGGAGGCGGAAATCGACTGGTCGGAATCGCTGGGTAAAATCCTGTATTCCTGTACGACCTGCAATAACTGCGTCCAGAGCTGCAAGTTCCCCTTCAACAATGATATTGTCAATATAATAATAGCGGCCAGGGAGGAGATGGTGGCCGATGGGCTGGTTATGCCCAAGGTAGCCCGTTTTTTCGGCAATATCGAAGCCTACGGCAATCCCTACCGGGAGCTGAGGGAAAACCGGGGGCGGTGGGTTGGGGCCGCGGCGATAGAGCCCTACACCGGGCAGGAGTTCCTCTTTTATGTCGGCTGTGTCGGCTCTTTTGATGAGAGGGGACAGGTAGCCGCCGGAGCGCTCGGCGAACTGCTACTTGAGGCCGGTATCTCCTTTGGCATCCTGGGTCCTGCCGAAGAGTGCGATGGCAACGAAGTCCGCCTGCTCGGCGAGAGCCGTATCTTCCAGATGCTGAGAGACAAAAACAGCGGGCTTTTCCGGAAGGCCGGGGTGAGGAAGATTATAACGCTTTCACCCCATTCCTATAATGTCTTCAGAAACGAATACCCGGCTGGATTTGAGTTATTTCACTATACCGGGATACTCCGAGACCTTATCCAAGAGGGAAGACTAAAGCCGTCCTCAAAGCTCAACATGAGGGTGACTTATCATGACCCCTGTTTTCTGGGGAGACACGCCGGTGAATATGAAGCGCCGCGTGAAATACTGAAGGCAATCCCGGGGGTTGAGCTGGTAGAGATGGAAAGGAACCGCCAGAATTCCTTCTGCTGTGGCGGAGGTAGCGGCAATTTCTACACCGATTTCTTCGGCGGCGGTGAAGATAGCCCGTCAAGAATTAGGGTGAGAGAAGCCTATAAGACCGGCGCTAACATCTTAGCGGTAGCCTGCCCTACCTGTGCCGTAATGCTTAGTGAAGCGATAAAGGACGAGGGAATAGAAGAAAAGCTAGTCGTTAAAGATATTTCAGAAATTTTAAAAGAGTCTGCCCTCCCTCATAATTTTCAGGGAGCGTAACTAAAGCCCCACTCCCGCAGGTTACCCCTGAGTGCCGTATATTGCCCACTTGCTTGTTTTGTTCCTAAAGTCACAACATACAAATCAATTAAGGTTCAGTGCATAAAATTCGTTAGCGAGCTTGGCGTCTCAGTGAACTGAGAGTTCAAAGATTACTTCCACACTTTGATGTGGAAGTAATCTTATTGATAGACCTGAGGGGACTCGAACTCTCCGAAAGAATCGGCTAGCCAGAATCCCCAAGCAGAACTTCAAGATACGCTTGCGCCCCCTTAATTTCACGCGGAATAATTAGCACTGGCGAAACGAAGCTAATACATTATAAATATTAAAAGACTATATCAATAGTATATTGCTTACAACATTCAGAGATTGTATTCCCGATATTGAGAGAGGACCTGATTTATGATTTTTCACGTGAAAAATCAATGTCGATACATACTGTTTTATGGGGTCGGTTTGAGCATAAATTTTCCCATAAAGTTAACCATAAAGTTCACCATAAAGTTTTACAGACACGTATGGGTAGTTGGGGGGGTATATTTACACCTAGGAAAAATTGGGCTAGTATTTTTACCTGGTGGGTTTTTCCCTATTTTTAGCTCTTGCCTTATTCTTCTTGCCAGCCTCTAGCTTCCTCAAGAACTCGGCTATCGCCTTTTGTATTTCTTCAGTCTTCCTGTCGCCCATTAGTACGTTCTGGGCACTTTCCGCCCTGGGTGCAGCGGGTCGGGTGCCCAATCCCCCTTTTCCTCCTCAAGTAGAGATATCGCATCGTGAAGGCCCTGGTCGACGATGCTGAGGTAGACTTGGGTGGTGCCGAGGTCTGCGTGTCCCAGTAGCGCCTCTAGCAGCTCCCTCAACCCCTGCTCCTCGGATAGAACTGCAACTATGGTGGGCGGTACTGTACGATAGGTAGAACTTTTAAGTTAGCATTCAATATAGCTGATTTTAATGATTTTGCCAGGGCTTGACAAGGTTTTAGGAGCAGTAGACGGAACGCGGAGACGCCTCACGGTTTCTGCCCGGTTCTCTTTACAGATGATTACCTGCACCTCGCTGCTGGCCAGCACTTTGAGGGCTTTATAGAGTCCTTCCTCGGGGTTCGGAATTCTCCTGATTTTCAGCCTGCACTGTCTCCTGAAATTTTCTCCTGAGAATTCCCCTACCTTTCCGTAAGGAGGGGTCTCCTTAATTCTTTGAGAAGAATTCTCTGAAATTTTCTCCTGAGAATTCTCCCACCTTTCCCTAAGGAAAAATCTCCTGAAATTTTCATATGAGAATTCCCCCTGATTTTTAATCTGAGGATGGACATAAGGAGGGAACTCTCCTACTTAAGGAGGGAATTTTCCTACTGTAGAGATGACTCTCCTACTGTAGAGATGACTCTCCTACTGTAGAGGTGCATAATTTCGGGAAATACTCGGGAAAGAAGTTTAAAGGCGAAGTTTTGTTAAAAATGCCTGTCTGAAAGACCCTTCGGTACCTAAAGGCGGAGGGAATTTATCATTATACTTTCTGGCTAATTGTTGGACAATGAAGCTAGAAAACAAAAAGCACCTTAACAATTGAATATGGCAAAGCCCTGACCTGAACGCTTGCCCTCTTTGAAAGGGGGAAGCGATGACGGTTACATTAGCCTTTCCAGAAGATAAAGACCCCCTATCCTATGACAGGCTAGACGGTGAGTGGCTTAAGTGGTATGAGACCGCTCACCGCTTTGAGCACAAAGTGCCAGCACAGGATAGAGGGGACATTAGGCATAATATCATACTGGAGCTAGCTCTTGCTAGGGCAAGAGACGGAGCTAGAACGGTTCTGCGTATGTTTGAGATTATGGAGTAATCAGGTTTATAATATTGACACAAACGGATATAATGAAAAGGCACGAGCTCATAAAGCATATAAACAAAAGCCCGACAAAATATCTTCTATATTTGTCAATGAATTTTTTCATCTTTTTATAATCCCCTGTGTCTACCGTGCGTGCCGTAAAACCTAGCGCGTATAACACTCACTACACATTTCACTATTATAGATTTGTCGTTTTTGATATCGCCATGAGCTTTCCAACCGCGAATTATTCTATATGATGTCAAAATGATCGCGGCACAAGACTAGCAGCTGAATTTGATTTTGAGTAGCGTTCCCTGATTAGGCTGGGGATGGATATGAAAAGCGCCATTAAGAGACTTGACTCTCTGTTCCATTCCGATTAGTCCGAACTTACCCCGGGTGGCAAGGCTAGCAATCGTTGGCAAGGGGAAACCCACGCCATTATCCTGCACCGTTAATTCAATGGACTGGGGAAGAAATTGCAGAGCAACCGTAACCGCAGTTGCCTGTGAATGGCGTCTAACGTTACTCAAAGCTTCCTGAGCTATACGAAATACGGCGGTCGCAATTTCAGGAGGAAGCTTCCGCTCGGCACCACTTATAGAAATTTGGGCATTTGTATTGTTGCCATCATTAAAATGATCAACCTGCCATATTAATGCTGACACAAGTCCCATATTATCTAAGACACTGGGTCTCAAGTGAAGGCTTAGCCTTCGTAAATCGTCAGATACATTAAGAATCGTATCCCTAACCCACTTCGCGTTTTGTCTTACCTGACACACATTATTATTGTGGTCACCGTCCATCAGAGTTTGAGCGCGATTGGCTACAGCCAATAATGTTTGTATGCTACCATCATGGATTTCTTGGGCGATCTGTTGTCGCTCGTCTTCTTGACACTTGAAGACCTGTGACATATAGACCTGGCGTTCCAATTCCCGCTCTGCCGTAGTTTTTCTTTCATTTTGACGCCACTTCAGCACCAAACTAGTTATGAGTATAAGCGATAAAAGAAGAAAAAAGAGAGAGATATTACGTAGCCAAAACCCGAAGTCGCCTGATAATTGAGCCATTTGCGTGAACATGGCTACAAATGATAACACCCAAATAATGAGAGCACCCCGCCACCACAAAGTGAGAATAGCATAGGTGAGTGGTATCATGAAAAGGCTACCAACCATTTCATACCTCAGCTCAAACAAGGCAAGATTACTGAGCCAAGGAGCATAATCGCGCCACGGCCAGGCATAGTATAAGACAGCAAGGGCTACCGTCATAAGGATGAGAACCCAAAAATGAGGGTTATGTAAAAGAAAGCTTTTTCTCGTAATGCGTTTTATCATGGTATTTACAGAAACTAGTCTTATTCAAGATCATCAAGAGTGAGAAGGCCAGCCCGAAGACTGACAATGACTGCTTCTGTTCGGGAGGCTACCCCTAACTTCGAAAAAATATCCGCTAGGTAACCTTTCACTGTGCGCAGGCTGAGATCCAGATTGAGAGCAATCTCTTTGTTACTCATGCCCGTGGCTGCCAGTTTCAGAACCTGTAGCTCCCGAGCGTTGATTTTAACATTAGGGTCCAGGCGCGAAGGTTTTGTCATAAGCCGAAGAGCATGTCTTAATATCTGGCGTGAACTTGCCGCAGATAGCACTGTTTCTCCGGCAGCCACCGCACGTATAGCATGAACAACCTCTTCGCCGAAGACGCTTTTCGTCAAGTACCCAGCGGCGCCAGCTTCAAGTAGGCCAAGTACATGTTCAGCCTCGCCATGGACAGTAAGAACCAATATCGCTACCCCGGGGTATTTCGCTTTGATTTGCCGTGTCGCTTCCAGGCCGTTTAGCTTCGGCATACTGATATCCATAATCACCACATCTGGAACCAGCTCCGCGGCAACCTTAACTACCTCGTCGCCATCACTAACTTCAGCAACAACTTCAAAATCGGCTTGCTGGTCGAGAACGCTTCTAAGCGCCTGACGCAATAATGGGTGGTCATCAGCCAACAGTATGGAAATCCTTTTTGGGTGCTCTTGAGTTAAATCATGCTCTGATAGAAGTTCGTGCATATCGCTTGTATTATATCACAAAAGTGAGAACTGTATGTGCAACTGAACTCCAACTGTACTAAAGTACCCTATCACTTGGACGGGGGCTACTATATGACGGCGGTCTTCTGCTCCTTGAAAGGAGCAAAATAGTACTCTATTATGACAGTGTTCTATCGCTCTTGGTGTGGGAATTATCCCGGTAGAGGAGGTGATGAATAGGGCAATATATTTAAGGACCAGTAGATTAGAACCTTTAAGGAGGTTTTTAAATGAGAAGGAAAAGAGTATTAATACTGGCTAGCAGCATCTTTTTAGTCTTGGTGCTAACCATCCTGTCTCTTATGACAGCCTGCCCCACCCCGACACCATCAGGGGAAATTCCACCAACTTCAGGGGAAATTTCACCAACCGTAGAAGGAAAGGTGTACAACCTGAAGCTGCAACATTCTTGGAGTGCAGCCGAAAACTACTTCTTCGAACAATATGCTGACATTGTCCGAGATATGAGCGGTGGACGAATTGACATCAGCATATTCTCCGATGGTGAGATAGTAACCCTAATGGAAACCCCGGAGGCAACAGCGATGGGAGTAATTGATATGATGCATTCCCATCCCTACAACTGGGAGGAGACAATTCCTGAAGCAGGAATTGAAGGTTTGCCCTTCCTCTGGAGAAATCTGGATGAAGGCCAAGCTATCTATCACTATATGGGACTTGAGGACGTTTTTAAGGAGGCATTTGAAGAAGAGTTTGGTATTCATGTACTCGGTATTCAGCCGGATGACTACGGGACCATGATGCTAACAGAAGACTTCACCAGCCTGGCTGACCTTGAAGGGAGAAGGCTGCTTCTCTGGGAACCTTACGCATCAATGTTGGCTGATAATTTCGGTATTATGTCAACTTACGTTGCTCCTGAGGAGATTTATACATCACTGACACTAGGCGTTCTTGATGGGGTTCAGTGGGGAGGGGCAAAGTGTGCCTGGGACATGGGGTTCCACGAGGTTGCCAAATATCTCATGCTACCACACTTTAAACCCTCATGGTTCCCGATGTACGCCATAAATAAGGAACTGTACGAAGGAATGCCGGCTGACCTGCAAACGATTCTTCAAGAGGCTGTCTACGCTAATGGCTATTACATGAGAACCACGTATGGAGCGTTGGAACAGAAGGCGATTTCGGACATGGTCAGTCAATATGGGGTTCAGGTAAGGTACTTACCTGAGGAAGATATAGAACAAATCGTCCAAATCACGCTACAGCGATTGGAGGAGCTAAAGACGAAAGGTCCCCGAGCTGAAAGGGCAGCCAACATATGCATTGATGCATTAAGGGACTTCGGGTACCTCGACTGAGACAAACGCGATTAGGTGGTTTGAAGAGCTAAAACCTTATCAGGAATAGCTACTGAGGGAAGGTTGCGTGTGCCGGGAGAATGATTTGTGCATACTTTTGGCTAGAGATATTTGCCAGGAAGGCTATTAAGAACCTCTAATCTCCTTCCATAGGAAAGAGGGGTAGGGTCTACCCCCTCCCTATCCCTCTTTTTTTGTAGAAGCTGAAGGTAATATAATGGCTTGGCCCTCTTCGAAACCTAGGTAAACGACCGGCAGTGAGGTCTAGATAATGAGATGGATAAAGGCTCTCATTAAAGGTATCAATGGTTTTTCCACCATTACCGCGAATACCATTAGGTGGTTGGTCCTGATTATCGTGTCCATTACCGTCTATGACGTGGTAATGAGGTATTTCTTCAACTCCCCTACTGTCTGGGCTTATGAGCTGTCTGGGTGGCTTCTTGGTCCTTTGTGGCTGTTAGGTGGAGCCTATGTCCTCTTGCATGACGAACATGTCCGTTTAGACATATTATATCAACGCTTTTCTCCCAGGAAGCGGGCTATTATAGACCTGGTTACCTTCACGCTTCTCTTCTTTTACTGCAGCCTGATACTGATATACGGGTGGGATTACTTTTTATACTCCTTTGCCAAAAACGAACACTCTCTCACCGTTTGGGGTCCCCCCATCTGGCCACTTAAATTGATGATACCTGTAGGAGCCGCTTTCATTTTGCTTCAGGGTGTAGCTAAATATATCCGCGACTTCCATATGGCCATCACCGGGAGACAGCTAGAATGAGTATTGAATGGATTACGCTGCTTTTTTTCGGCGGAATGCTGTTAATCCTGGTGACCGGGCTTCCTGTAGTCTTTGGCCTGGGTGGTTTGAGTCTGGTGTTTGCCCTCTGGCTCTGGGGGCCAGAGGCTTTAGGCATGTCGCTCTTCGGAGCCGTTGCCATAGTGAGATACACCCTTCTGGTATGCATCCCACTGTTTGTATTTATGGGAATGATGCTGTTCCGCTCAGGTATAGCTGACGACATGTATACCGCGTTTCAGCATTGGCTAGCGCCTATACCTGGCTCTCTGTCAGCGGCTACGGTGGGGGTTTCTACGGTATTTGCCGCTATAGTTGGTGGAGTCACCGCCTCCACCCTCACTTTGGGGACTATCGCCCTTCCCCTTATGCGCAAGCGGGGATATAGTAAGTCTATGTCTATAGGCTGCATCCAGGCAGGAGCAGCTCTAGGCTTTCTCATTCCGCCGAGCATCATCGCTGTCCTCTATGCCATCATTGCCAAGGAATCGGTAGGCATGCTCTTCGCCGGTGGGCTTTTACCGGGGCTTTTGCTTGCTACTATGTTTATTGGCTATATAGTGGTGAGATGTAAACTTCAGCCGCACCTGGGACCCCCTATACCAAAGGCAGAGAGGCCCCCCTTGGTGGAGAAGGTGAAGGCTCTTAGGGGGCTAATCATCCCCGGAGCTATCATCCTGTTGGTTACCGGCTCAATTTTCAGCGGGCTGGCTACCCCGGTAGAGGCATCAGCGGTCGGCGCCATGGGCAGTATATTAGCTGTTGCTACCAAGAGGCGGCTTAACTTGAAAATTATCAAAGAATCACTCACCACAACCCTAAGGCTCACCGTCATAATCTGCTGGATCTTCATGGCGGCATTAACCTTCGGCAAAATCTACGGTGCCTTGGGAGCCAAAGAACTAATAGAAACAGTAACAACCGCCTTACCAATAGGGCCTTGGGGTATACTCATAATGATACAGCTTACCTTCTTTATCCTGGGGTTTTTTCTGGATGATACCGCTATCCTATTTATCACCATGCCTATCTATATCCCTATAATCAAGGCTCTGGGCTTTGACCCAATATGGTTCGGCGTTCTTTACCTGGTTAATATGCAGATGGCTTACCTTACACCTCCCTTCGGCTACTGCCTCTTTTTAATGAAAGGGGTGGCCCCGCCGGATATAACTATGGGCGATATCTACCGCTCAGTTACTCCCTTTGTGATAATTCAGGGGATTGGCCTGGTTATCATTATGTTATTCCCCCAGATAGTCCTCTGGCTTCCCGACCTTTTATTTGGGGCACCAGGAGGCTAAATTGAGAAAATTGCGGCAGTATTTAATAGCATAGCCCATAAACTAAAACCCATGCACTAGAGGAATAAATAAGAATCTTGGAAAACTTTAAGAATATAAGGAGATGGATATCTGATGAAGAAAGACTATATAGACGTAAGGGACTTTTCCAAAGAAGAGCTGGAGACACTGATTGAGCTTTCCGGCGTGGTCAAGAGGGCTCAAAAGGAAGGGGCAGTCCCTGACCTACTTTACAAAAAATCAGTAGCCATGATATTTGAAGAAGCTTCTACCCGGACCAGGATATCCTTTGAAGTCGCCCTGACATTGCTTGGGGGCCACGGCATCTACATCAGACCTGGCGATATTCACCTTGGCAAGAGGGAAACCATTGGCGACACCAGCCAGGTTATCAGCCGCATGTGTGATGGTATCGTCATCCGCGCCCTCCGCTACAGTGACATCGCCGAAATGGCTAAATATGCCTCGGTTCCTGTAATTAATGCCATGACAGAGGACGTCAACCACCCCGCCCAGATGCTGTGTGATGTCTTTACCATGTATGAGAAAAGCGGCAGGACTGCCGGGATAAACCTTGTCTATGTAGGCGACAGCTCCAAAGGTAATCCAGAAAAGGGAATTATCTCGGCTATTATATGCCGCGACCTGTTGCGCATTTCGACAAGGATGGGCATCAACTTCTGCATTGCCTCGCCCAAGGAATACCAGATAGAAGAAGAGCCCCTGCTGGAAGCGCGCCAGGATGCCGAGAAAAGCGGTGCCAGGATAGTTGTCACTGATGACCCTAAAGAGGCGGTCGCCCAGGCTGACTTCATTTACACGGATACCTGGAGCTGGTACGGCATGGCTGAAGAAGAGATAAAGAGGAGAGACAAAATACTCAAACCCAAATACCAGGTAAACTCAGACCTGATGAAGGCGGCACCACCCCATGCCAAGTTCATGCACTGCCTGCCGGCGCTGCGGGGGGAGGAGGTTACTGATGAGGTAATGGACAGCAACCAGTCTATCGTCTTTGATGAGGCGGAAAACCGCCTGCATACCGAGCTGGCTTTACTGATTGCTTTCATCGGCAGGAAGTTTGCCCTATCCCCCGAAGCAAGAAATTCCAGGGAAAACAGGTATACCGAGGAGATAAATAAAATCTTAGAAAAACTTCCTTAAAACCTGCTGGAAGGAGAATCTTTTTGTGGCACAAGAAACCATTGTTTTTGCTCTGGGAGGCAACGCTATTTTGCAACCGGGGCAGAAGGGAACTTTAGAGGAGCAGATGGCAAATATAGAGACTGCCTGTACCTATATTGCCGAGATAATTGCCAGCAGTGGCTACCGGGTGGTTATTACTCATGGTAATGGGCCTCAGGTTGGCAATGTATTACTGCAAAACGAGGCAGCACGTGACCTGGTGCCAATGATGCCACTTGATGTCTGTGGGGCGGCCACCCAGGGTATGATAGGCTACATCATTCAGCAAACGCTGGCTAATATCTTGAGAACAGCCGAGTTTACTCACAACATTACCACCGTTTTAACTCAGACAATAGTTGATAAGGACGACCCTGCTTTTGAGAACCCGACCAAGCCGGTTGGTCCATTTTATGATGAGAAGGGGGCAGAGAAACTGCGCCGGGAAAGAGGCTGGAACCTTATCTATGACAGCGGCCGTGGCTACCGGCGGGTAGTTCCCTCTCCAAAACCGGTAAGAATCCAGGAGACCAGGATTATCAAAAATATGCTCAATAACGATGAAATCGTGGTTGCCGTCGGGGGAGGCGGCATCCCGGTGGCCAGAGATATAAACAGAAATTTGCGTGGTATTGAAGCCGTTATTGATAAAGACCTAGCCACAGGCAGGTTAGCCCAGGATATCTGTGCCGATACACTTATGATTTTGACCGATGTTGAACAGGTAATGCTTAACTATGGCCAACCAGAAGCCAAAGGTATTTCCCATATGACAGTCGCTGAAGCCGAAAAATACCTAGCCGAAGGCCAGTTTGGCGCGGGGAGCATGAAACCGAAGGTAGAGGCGAGCATTGAGTTTGTTAAACGCACAGGGAAAAAGGCAATAATAACCGAACTCAGCAAGACCGCCGCTGCCCTGGCCGGGAAGGCCGGCACCACAATTACTCGTTAAGCATATCAAAAGCCTCGCAACCATGGCTGCTTATGTAATTCCTCATGTAGCGCAGGCCAAAAGGCGGAGGTCGAGTTGAGTGTGCAACCTCGAAAAACGGATTCAAACTTCGGCTACACATTTGCTTAATTTGTTACTTCCTTGCCTTCGGGGGGCAGGCCACTGGGGCAATCTCCTCCGGCCAATATTATCTATAAAACCCTCTCGGCTATTTAGGTGCATCCAAAAGACTATATCAATAGTACATTAGCTTGTTTTGTTACTCAGGTCACAAAAGAGGCTTTTGTGCAACGTTTTACTTGTTGTTATCTTTAATGCTTTTCAAAGTTATGCCAAAGCCGGTCATACCAGGAGCGGTGCTCTTCCCCGGCAATCTTTCTGTATTTCGCAGTTGTATTAAAGCTAGTATGACCAAGGTGTTCTTGAAGGACTCGTAAAGCATCACCAGAGTCATCCAACTTCATTGCGTGTACGCTAAAGGCATCTCGAAGACGATGAGGACTAATCCCCCTAACCCTGCCAGTCTCTGGATTCACCAAATTCGGAAGGCCAGCTCTTCTGGCGCAGTCTCTCACTATCTGCCAGGCTCGGTGCCGGTTAATACGGAATATAGGCAAAGCATTATCAGCAGAAACAGGCTTATACCTTGAGACATAATCTTTCAGCAAATTTAGGGTATTCTCATCAACAGGCAGCACCCTGATTCTCTTTTGTTCCCTTTCACTACTTATGATCTGCCTGACTTCCTTGCCGCATTCCGGGCAAAAGCGGTGCCTTCTTGCTAGGCTTGCTTTACAGTCGGGGCATGTCAGTTTGAAACGTGTCTTGAGATGTAGAATTGTTATAGTCACCTGTTCGAAGTCTATATCAGCCACTTTGAGGTTAAGGACTTCTGATACCCGGCATCCCAGGTGGAATAGAAGCCTAACCAGCAGCTTGTCTCTGGCTGAACCAGCACATTTCTCCATAGATCCCACATCGCCGGGAACGAGATAGGTTTTCATGCTGTGTTATTGCCCCTTAACTTCACCGAGACGGATCAGCGTTTTCCTGATTGAGCTGTAGTGTGGGTTCAGACCGTATTCCTGTCTCAGAAT
>Ga0315537_1002021_pt1 | contig 15632 bp, 14 predicted proteins | sample SalMarSW160270MG_FD_203091 | JGI IMG/M metagenome (GOLD analysis project Ga0315537, IMG submission 203091) | Salt marsh sediment microbial communities from the Plum Island Ecosystem LTER, Massachusetts, United States - Salt Marsh Sediment SW1602-70 ... | reverse complement strand
AAATAACACCTTTATGGGACGAAAAGGTCAGGCCCTGTTTTAATAGAGCAGCCTCGGCGCAATAAAACATTGCGTAGTATGTTCGAGATGCAGAAGAATCATAATCACCGTCTTTAATCAGAAGTTCAGCACTTTTGAGATACCGCCGCGCCTTTTCAACTAAATCCTTTTGCTCATTCATACCGGCACGCCTTCCTTGCGCAAATTCATAATAAGCGGGCTGTTGATATGCTCGTATTTTTGCTGCGATACAGGGTAAACCGAAAGCAGCACACCGTGTTCGAGGTTCATATCAGTAATAATATCTATCATCCGGTCGATTTCTTTGCAGGGCTCGACGTCGCCGCTAAGGACAACGGCTATGTCGATGTCAGAATCGTCCGCGGCTTCGTTCCTCGCCCAGGAACCGTACAGGACAACGTTCCTCAATCTTTTGCCATACAGTTCTTTAAGGTCTTGAGCGAACCGTTTAAGTATTTGGTCTATTTCCATAATATAGCCATATGTATTCTATCTGATTCATTTACTTAAATTATACAAGAATCCGCTCCACATATCAAGTTCCACACTGTTGACACTCAAAATTCGAACCGGTTCCATACCACAAGATATTATTTTTATTTTTAGACGTGGATTTCCTGAATGCTCGAATAGCCCTTCTTATTCGGGAATGCAACTTCTGCAAGGTCTTGAAGTTTTTTATCTTCTGTTAACAGAGCATCGCACTTCGCTAAAAAGGTTAGGTACTCGATATCCATCAAATCATGCTCGGCACGCTCATCCTCGTCTTTTGGAGAGGTACTCGTCAGTTTTAGGTAAGAATACTCATAAGCCATAGCAAAAAGTAATTTTGCCCAGTGCCAACTCAACCATTCAGGCGACAAGCAAAACCTTTCCGGGTCTGTCGCATACTTACGAAAGCTTTCAGTCGCCAAGTTATGAATGTCATTTTTGTCAGTGAGTTCAGCCCACTTACAGAATCGCTCCTTTCTGCTTAGGTTTAATCTTCGCATTTCTTTTATGTAATCAGGGTTGTTTAGCTTCTGTGCTATTGTTGATGCAAGATTCTTGATGCCCTGTGCCATTTTAGAGCGATCTTTCTTCTTTTCGTCAATCTTTGTTTTACTAATAGTTTTTTCTTCTCGGAAACCTTTTGTATGGAGGCTATTCGTTTTAGAATAGTTAATGATGCAGGTACATGGAGATAAACTATTCCCTTCATATGCTATGATTTGCATTAGCTGATAGGTAACGTGGGCACCGGATTTGACCAACTTGTAGAGTCGTTTCAAAAACTTTTTATCAGGAAGTTCACTGCTTGTATAGCACTCGTAGAACAGCGTTTCCGGAAGAATAATAGCATGGCTTTTAACAAATTCACAAAGTTCTTTCTCGTTAGTCTTCTCAAAAACACTTTTATCGAGTAGAAAACTACAAGCAGTCATTTTTATTGAATAAATAGGTGGTCTTATTTTCATCCACAAGGATTCTCATTTGGCAGCTTACCCGCTAATCGGTGTAACCTGTTCCTCGGCCAAGGAGGCTGCATAATCCAGACAAGCCAGCACATCGGGCCGCTTGAGTGAAGGATACTCATTCAAAACTGCGTCTATAGAATCACCTGCAGCCAGCATATGGACTACCTGATGGACGGGTATTCGTGTGCCCTTTACACAGGCCTGGCCGTGGCATATCTTCGGATCTATCGAGATTCTTTCGTACACACTGAGTCTCCTGAAAATTTGTCTTTAACAGAAATACTTTACGGCCGTTATATATATTCAATTATACAAGTAAAATCTTCACTATACTACCGGCTTCTTATATTTTGTTTCCGACTTACCACTTCAGCACTGCGCCGGTGTCGGCGCTGGTCGCCATAGCGGCGTATTTGGCTAAGCAACCTTTGGTAATCCGCGGCGGCGGGGCCTTGAAGCTTTTCCTGCGCTCGGCAAGTTCCTTATCTGAAAGCTGCACGCTAATTTTATTATTCGGTATGTCGATTTCGATAATGTCGCCGTCTTTCAGCAGGCCTATCGGGCCGCCCACGGCCGCTTCGGGACTGACATGGCCGATACAGGCGCCGCGAGTTCCGCCGCTGAACCGCCCGTCGGTAATAAGGGCCACCGATTCACCGAGTCCTGCGCCTATAATATAGCTGGTCGGCGAGAGCATCTCCTGCATACCGGGACCGCCTTTCGGCCCTTCGTAGCGAATCACCACCACGTCGCCTTGCTTGACCTTGCCGCCGAGAATCCCGTCGCAGGCCTGTTCCTGGCTGTTGAATATAACCGCAGGGCCTTTGTGCCGCAGCATCGACTCAGAGACGCCCGCTGATTTGACCACGCAACTGTTCGGAGCGAGATTTCCGCGAAGTATCGCCAGGCCGCCCGTCTTCGAATAGGCCTTGTCCAGAGGCCGAATACACTGCTCGTCCCTGATTTTGGCAGAAGCGATATTCTCGCCAATGGTCCTGCCCGTCACCGTAGGACAATCGGTATTTATCAGGCCCGGAACTTTGCTGATTTCATTCAGTATCGCACTTATGCCGCCGGCGGCATCGACGTCCTCAATATGGTAACTGCTCGACGGTGATACTTTGCAGATGTTCGGGCACTTCTTGCTTACCTCGTTGATGCGCTCGAGGCTGTACTCAATCCCCGCCTCGCTCGCCACCGCTAATGTATGCAGGACCGTATTGGTGGAGCCGCCCATCGCCATATCCAGCGCAAAGGCATTGTCCATTGACTCGGTGCCGATGATATCCAGCGGCTTGATATCCTGCTCAATTAGTCGCAGAATCTGTCGTCCGGCCTGCTTGTAAAGCTGCTGTCTTTTCGGGTCCACTGCTAATATCGTCCCATTGCCCGGCAGCGCTATTCCTATCGCCTCACACAGACAGTTCATCGAGTTGGCGGTGAACATCCCTGAGCAGCTTCCGCAGCCGGGACAGCCGACATGCTCAAGCTGGCTTAACCGTTGTTCCGTAATCTTGCCGGCGTTAAAGGCGGCGACACCTTCGAATATGCTTATCAGGTCAACTACTGCTCCATCCTCGGTCTTACCGGCTGCCATCGGTCCGCCGGAAACGAAGAGCGTCGGGATATTCAGCCGAACCGCAGCCATGAGCATACCCGGTATAATCTTGTCGCAGTTTGGAATACAGATAAGCCCATCGAAACAGTGCGCCCGCACCATTGTCTCAACCGAGTCGGCTACGATTTCACGAGAGGCAAGCGAATATTTCATTCCCGTATGGCCCATGGCGATTCCATCACAGACCGCAATGGTATTGAACTCGAAAGGCACGCCGCCCGCTTCGCGGACCGCTTCTTTGACCACCCGTGCGACCTCGTTGAGGTGTACGTGGCCGGGCACCACCTCACAAAAGCTGTTGGCTATCGCAACAAAAGGCTTGCCCATATCGCCGTCCCGAAGCCCGCAGGCGTGCAGCAATGCCCTGTGCGGCGCCCTCTGGAAACCTTTCTTGACCGTGTCACTTCTCATACCGTTCCTTTCCACATCATCCCACCAAGAGCGATTATTCTACCGGCTCTTACGGTCTCGATAAAGGAAAATCGCCTTGTCTTAAAACACGTCCGCTATATAATTGAGCCGTAAGTCCGGCAATACCTGTATGTTTTGGAGAAAGCAACATGCAAATTCGAAAGTCAATTATCGCCGTCTGGTCGCTGGTCTGCTTACTGCTGGTCACGACCGGCTGTGTTGAACCGCCCCAGAAAACGCAACGAGTCTTCCTCACTGTAGATTTTCAGCCCGACCAGACGCTGCGATACAAATTCATATCCCAGCGAAAAATCGTAACCGACTGGACGCCCGGCAAGCAGGATGACAAGTCCAAGAAGGAATCCACCGAGTCTGTCGAGATGGTCGTTGCTTATGAGCCCGTCGAGGTAAATCCCTACGGACTTGTAAAAGTAAAAGCCACTTTCGAATCGGTAAAAGCCGTCAAAACCGGCACACCCCGCAGGCAGCCCGATGCCGTCGAAACCCTCGCCGGTAAATCTTACACCTTCACCGTCGGACCGGACGGAAAAATCCACGACAGGACCGAGCTTGTCAAGCTGCTTACAGCCGCATCAAAAGCTGCTTTTCGAAAGGGCAGCGGGTCGGGCAGAACAAAAGACCCCGACCTGTTGGACGACGTTCTGACCACTCAATGGTATCTTTGGGATTCCCTAAACAGCATCGAAAAACCAGCTAAAGGCGTTAAAGTCGGCCAAACATGGAAGTCGAATCTGCTTGTTCCTACTTCCATGGTCCTTCGCATAGGCCGCGACGTCACCTATCAGCTCGCCGATATACGCGAAACCGAACACGGGCCTGTCGCCGTAATAAACAGCACCTATATAATGTCCGACGTCGCATCCGAAGCTCCCGTTCCTTACGAGGGCAGCTTCCGTCTGGCCGGGGCCTTCGGTTTCTTCCGGGCCATGTTCAAGGGATTAAGTGTCACCAGCCTCGAAGGTACCGGACAGGAATTGTACAACATCGACGCCGGCAGGGTTGATTCGGCCCAACAGAACTATAAGCTTACGCTCAAACCAAATGCCGCACCTTTGCCCGGAGCTAATCCCATAATTCATATCGACCAGAAAATAACCGTGCAGTTCATCAAGCAGTAAAAAAACGCGATTCAACGGAGATAAGTACCTTGCAGCAGGAAAATCTGTGGGCGCCGTGGCGAACCAAATATATACAGGGCCTTTCAAGGCCCGGCGGCTGCTTTATCTGCGATTATATGAAAAGCCCCGGAGCCGACGAAGAGAATCTCGTCCTCTGGCGAACTGAAAAATCTGTCGTTGTTCTTAACCGCTTCCCTTACAACAACGGCCATTTACTTATCGCTCCTGTCCGCCACATACCCGACCTGGCAGCGGCCCAGGAAGCTGAGCTTCTCGAAATAACAAAACTCATCCGGGAAACACAAAAAGCACTGTCCCTGACCATAAAACCGCACGGCTTCAACGTCGGTATGAACTTCGGCCGATGCGCCGGCGCGGGACTGCCGGAGCATATGCACGTCCACGTCGTGCCCCGCTGGGACGGCGACACCAACTTCATGAGCGTATGCAGTGAAACCAAAGTTATCAGCCAGTCTCTTACTGAACTTTACCGGCTGCTGGTAGAAACCTCACAGAAACACTCTCTGCCCAGGCTGTAATATGTCGGACGCACTCGCAGATTATGCCGTAACTGAAAAAAACACCCGAGGCCGAACACTGCCCGATAAACCTCACCCCTACCGCAGCGATTTCGACCGCGACCGCGACCGGATTATACACTCGGAAGCCTTCCGCCGGCTCGAAGGCAAAACCCAGGTCTTCACGCCCGGCCTCAATGACAACTACCGAAACAGACTGACTCACAGTATCGAAGTGGCGCAAATCGGCAGGACCATAGCAAGAAGCCTCAATCTCAACGAGGCCCTGACCGAGGCGATATGTTTAGCCCACGACCTCGGCCATCCGCCGTTCGGGCACACCGGCGAAAAAGTGCTCAACGAATTGATGGCGGACTTCGGTGGCTTTGAACATAATCAGCAAACCATGCACATAGTCGATTTTCTCGAACATCCCTATCCTGATTTTAACGGCCTGAATCTGCTGTACGAGACCCGGCTCGGCCTGGCCAAACATTCCGGGCCTTACGACGCATCAGCCGACAAAACTTTCCCCGAAAAGAACTGCTCACTTGAAGGACAGGTTGCCAATATCGCCGACCGCATCGCTTACAACTGCCATGACCTCGAAGACGGCCTGCGGGCCCGTGTCATAGAACCCGAAAAATTAAACGACGTCGAAATCTTCTCCAAAGCCAAGCTCCAGATACAGGCCGATACAATTGACGATTACGTTATCAGAAGGACAAGAACCGCAAAGGCCATTATAAATATCCTTGTTGGAGACTGTATTGAAACCAGCCGCAGTAATCTGGTCGCCGAGAATGTAAAAGCCCCTGACGAAGTCTATTACAAAGATAAAAACCTTATAACACTCTCACAGCAAAGTCATAACCAGCTTAGTCGTCTTGAGAAATTACTTTTTGAAAATCTTTACATGCACAATTCGGTCAAGGCCGAAGACCAGGTCCGCAATTGGCTCAGCGCCTTGTTCGGCAGACTGTGCAAAGAACCCCGAATTATGCCAAAGTTTTTCCAAGGCCTTGTCGAACATCAGCCTCTGCAGCGCTGTATATGCGACTACATCGCAGGAATGACCGACAGATATTGCCTTGCGAAGGTCGAGTCGCTGTCACATTAAGCACTGCATAATCTTTGACTTAATTCGCTCGTTCGCTTATTGTTTTCGCTCAATGAAACGCCTTCTGACATCCTGTTTTGGTCTGGGGTTATTGCCGATGTGTCCCGGCACATTTGGCTCACTGCCGCCAGCAGGGTTATTTTTGCTTCTGGCCTCTCTCGGCGCGAGGGCCGACTGGATTTCAATCATAATGCTTGTCTGGGCCGTTGCCGCATCGATAATATGCGTCACTTTTGCGCCTGCCGTTATCGCCCGGACCGGCAAACAGGACCCTCGTGAAGTGGTAATCGACGAGCTCGCCGGCCAGTGTGTCGTCTTCGTCCCCGCCGCGGTTTTTTCGGAACTAAATCCGCTGCTGGTTGCAGGTTTCGGCTTCGGCTTGTTCAGGCTCTTCGATATTGCAAAGCCCTTTCCCATAAAAAAACTCGAAAAACTGCCAGCCGGATGGGGCATACTTGCCGATGATTTATTAGCAGGCATTTACGCGGCAGTCGTACTGCTGTTCGTCTCGAGATTCGTCAACTACCTGTACCCGGCGATTGACTAAACAGATGCCCGAAAACTACTCGGTCCGGACAATAGAGAAGCTGACACAGCGGTTCGCAGATACCAATTTGTATCGTCCGTTGCGAATCGCCCGCTACGACCCCGGCGCCGAGCTGACCTTTGAGGCAACCACCGTTGAAACCGCAGACAAAGTTCATTTGTCTGTTTTAATCGAGCAATTCGTCGGAGGCGGCTACGCAGGCCAGGTCTATAAAGTCAAAGTCACTCAAATAAACGGCAACGCGCCGTCTGAGCTTCAGGTCGGCGGCACATACGCGATGAAAATCCTCGTCCCGCCTTGCGGTTTCGGACGTCTCTTTCGCAACACTCTCTACTGGGTTGGATTTCAGGGGCCTTTCCAGCAGCAGGTCAACCACACGGCGGCAAGAACCGGCGCACTGTGGCAGAAGTTTATCCGCCGCGCCGCCAAAATTCGCTTCGGTGGCCAAGACGCAGTAAAAAACGTACACGCTACTTTCGTGGACTACACACTGGGTAGCTGCGGCGAAATTAGTGACTGGATTGACGGCCGTACCTGGCGGCTCGAAGTCGACGACCACATGGATTATCTGCGGCTTTATGAAAAAGGCCGCACCGTCGATAACAACAAGCTCGACTCAATCGAATACCGAAGCAAGAAGGAATTCATGGCCGAGTTCGTAAGCCTGCTGCACGAACTCGGCGCGCATGAGTTCGCCCGACAGTACGAATGGTCAACCTGCAAGAGTCAGCCTAACGTCCTCAAACTAAAAAGCACTCAAGCCGACCCGATGGCCGGTCTTGTCGCTGTGGATTTCAGGGCGGGCCTGACCCTGCTGCCTTTCTTGCCGATGAGTCCCGGCGACTTCAAACTGATTTTTGAAGGTCTAAAACGCGGCTCGCTCGTCCAGTTCGACCGCGGCGACGTTTCTAAACTTCAATTCTTCGTCGAGTCGCACCGCGACCAGTTCGACGATATGAACTCTATGCTCGATGAACTAAAAGCTGCTGAGAGAATCTATCGCAGCAGCATCCCCGATGTAACTCACAATCATATCCGCCTTTTATACGACGCACGGCTCTGGAGCACTATCTTCGATTCTGCCGTGACCGGCTGGCGGACGCGCAGCCTGATTGATGAGCCGCACGAAAAAAAATTCCGCAACGGCAAATTGCTTACATTCGTTTTCTGTCTGCTCGGCTTCTTACCTTTGTTCGGCAAACTAATCCGTCGTCTCTGGGCCCTGCCCGACTGGAAAAAACATTATTATTCCATGCTCACAGACGCTGGTTATCTCGCCAGGGCAATTCGCGGCAGAATCTATGAAAAGCTTATAGCCTGGTACCGTGCCGGACGAATAAGCGAACGAAATGCGCTGAAGATAGCCGACCAAAACTGGCAATTCTTCTGTCACCTGCCGCTGTCCATCCTGCCCGCCGGCCTGCACCGTTTTCTGACGGACTTTCAGTTCTTCAAAGATAAGCTTAACTTCATTTTCATCAGGCCGGTTAAGCTTTACTTCAGCGCACATCTGCGTGAGCAGTGGCTTCGTGACATGGTCGAAGAAGGAAAGAAAAAACACATCCTTACCGACGCGGATGCAGATACAATTCTTTCTCAACTGAATGAACCCTACATTCAGCGCTATCTCATCAGCCTGGTGGTGCATCTGATGACCCTGCCTTTGACGCAAATCGTCTCTGTAATAGTAGCCTGGATTTACTACCACCGTACGGGCGATACGCTCGGCGCCGGAGGCATACTTGTATTGTTTCAGATAATCCCCGTCTCGCCCGGCTCTCTGGCCCGCGGCCTGTACGCAGTCGGCATTGCCGTCTATGACCGCAGCTTCAAAGACTATAACATCGCTGTCTTTTTGAGCTTCTTTAAGTACATTGGCTATTCGGCTTTTCCCATTCAGATGACCTATCGCTACCCTGCCCTGGCCCGGTTTATGGCCAGCCACTGGGCAACCGAAGCTGTCCATATTGTCCCCGTATTCGGCGAGCGAGGCGCTCTGCTGGAGCACTGGGTCTTTTGTCTTTTCTACAACTGGCCGCTGACTATCCGCCGCCGAATGGCAGCACATGCAAAACTACGCCAAACCCAACCGTCTCGCTATTGGCACGTCACTGTTTGCGCTTTGGCTACTGCGGCTGTCTTTGCCCTGGCCGACTGGATTTGGCTGGACCAGAAAGGTTCTATCCCAACGCTTCGAAGCATCTGGTACGCCACAGCCATACTGCCGGCACTTTGCGGCTCGGCGGTGACCCTGTTCGCCGGCGGCGCCAAGCTATGGAAGCGTTTCATCTCGGCAGCCGCCGCTGGAGTGCTGGCCGGACTTTTCTACACCCTTGCAACCGGCACCATTATCAGCCTGTCCGGTTCCGACATTGTTATGCCCGCCCGCTGGCCGTTCCGCCTGTTCTTTTTCGCCGTCTTCTCCTGTCTCGGTGCAATCATCACTGAGCTGCGACTGCCTGACCCTGAACTCGAATCGGCCCGGGCCAAAAACTAAAGTCACACTGTTTTTTATCCACGGCTGCAATAACAGACAATTTTTACTTTGTTGTATTAACCGAACTGCTATCATAACCGTTCGTAGCCATACATTCAGGAAGTACTTATGGCCGAGCAACCAAAACACGACCCGTGGGCCGGGGTATATAACTGTGCGGTAATTGTCGCTCACCCCGACGACGAAACCCTCTGGGCCGGTGGTACGATTCTGCTGCATCCGGACGTAAACTGGACCATAATGACACTCTGCAGAAAAACCGACCCCGACCGTGCCCCCAAATTCTTCAAAGCAATCGAGCAGTTCGGCGCCCGGGGCTTCATGGCCGACCTCGACGACGGACCGGAGCAGTCGCCCCTCAAACAAACCCTGGTGCAGCAAACCATACTCAATGTCCTGCCCACGTACGGTTTCAATATCATCATCACGCATGACCGGGCGGGCGAGTACACGCGCCATCTGCGGCATGAAGAGGTCTGCCGGGCAGTCATGGCGCTGTGGAAAAATCAAGAGCTCCACGCCGCACAGCTCTGGACCTTTGCCTATGAAGACGGGGCCAGGAAATATCTGCCGCGGGCAATTGACGGCGCCGATATAATCTACAAACTGCCCGAAGAAATCTTCAATCGCAAGTATGAGCTAATCACCGATATTTATGGTTTCGCCCCTGACAGTTTTGAGGCAAAAACTACTGGCGCCAAAGAAGCGTTCTGGCGGTTTGGAAAAACCTGATAATCGACCTGTATATTAAAAGGACATGAAAATGAAAGTGCTCGTAATTTATGATTATCCCCCGTCACCGGCAGGGCTGGCTACGCAGGGCAGCCTGCTGCACAGGGGGCTTGAGGAATTGGGTATCGACGTTCATTCCGCTCACTTCGAATCCGGCCAGGAAAAGGAGTGGTATTACAGATGGTTTGAACCGGACATCGTCGTCGGGGTCGGCTACTGGGGACACACCCCCTTTCTCGTCCTGCACACCCAAAGATACGGGATTCAGCCGGTGCCATGGCTTGTCGCCGACGGCTTTATGGCCAACTACCGCGAGGTCCTCGAGTCTCTGCCTCTGATACTGGTCACTTCAAACTGGGTCAAGCAGGTTTACATCAGGGACGGCCTTAGCGGAAATAATATCGAGGTGCTGCCGGTCGGCTGCGACACCGAAGCGTTCATTCCGCGTGACAAGAACGACCCCAAAGTAGCGGCGGTAAGGGAAGCGCTTGGTGTATCACCCGACCAGGTAATGATTCTTACAATAGGAGGCGACGCCACCAGCAAGGGCGCACAGGAAGTGATGCAGGCCCTTGCTATTAACGACATAAAAGCGCCGGACTGGAAATACATCTGCAAAGTCTGGCCTCAGCCGAGAACAGAAGCCCAGAACCTCATCGACCTGCAGCTCGCCAGCCAACTCGGCATCGACAAGAACGTTGTCTATACCACGAACGTCATCAGCAGAAACTTTATGCCGTATCTGTTGTCTGCCTGCGACATTTATGCGGCTCCGTCGAGGCTCGAAGGCTTTGGAATGACTCAGGTCGAGGCAGGTGCTTGTGGAAAACCTATCATCGGCATTAAAGCTATGGGTATGCTCGATACGATGGTACACGGTGAAAATGCGTTTCTGGCTGATGTGGCTCAGGAAATACTGCTAAGAGAGGCCATGGTCGGCGAAGAATCCGGGTATAAGCCCAAACAGAGGTTCGTCTTCAGCGAACCCCGCGTGGTGGACTACAGGGCCAGTGTCTATGACATCGCCGATTACCTGATGAAGCTGATGACCGATGAACAGCTAAGAATCAAGATGGGAAAAGCCGGACGTGAAAGGGCCGTCAAGTACTTCGATTACAGGGTAGTGGCAAAAAGATTCGTCGAAATAGTAACCGAAAAACTCGATATCTGAACGATATGAAAAAGGGCCTTTCAAATCAAATAGCACGGGCAAAGCAGGCCGCTATCGAGGTACTGCTTCACAACATGCACGGGCCGTATCGCGGCCTGCCGCGGACCGCCGGCTGGGGCTACCCCGAACCGTACACACGCGATTTGATGGTTGCGAGTCTCGGCATCCTGGTCTCAAAAAACAAAAAACTCATCGAGTCGCTCAAACGCGTTCTCGAAACACTCGCAAAAAATCAAACTCCGCTCGGCCATGTCCCCTCGCTCGTACACGACCCTGAAGACCGCGGCGCCAGCGATACTACACCGTTGTTTCTTATGGCAGTGGGACTCTACCGCAAGGCCACGGGCCGGATGGATTTTCTCGACGATGTTGTAGACAAATCCCTGCGATGGATGGAATACCAGAGTCCCTCTAACCGCGCATTAATCGCACAGATGCCGACTACGGACTGGCGCGACGAGCAGTGGGTTGTGGGCTACGGCCTGTATGTCAACACGATTGCCTACATATATCTCAAACTGCTCGGTCTTGAGACCCTCGCGTCCCGCCTGCGCGAGTACATGGTCCATTTCACAGTCAAGGGCGAAAGACAACAGCGCCACGTCCACGAAGGTCTGGTACTTCGAAATAAGCCTTATTATGCGATGTGGTCTTACAAGGTTTATCGCAGCGAGCGATTCGACCTTTTGGGCAACAGCCTGGCCATCCTCTCAGGCATTGCTCCACAATCGAGGGCCCGCCAGTTGATTGCCTGGATAGAGAGGGAGTGCCGCGCACTGCGGCAAAGCGGTCAGTTGCACATTGATTTGCCGCCCTGTCTTTTCCCGTACATCAGGCCGTCCGACCCCGACTGGAGGCCGCGCTACGAAAAGTATAACCGCCCCGGTGAATATCATAACGGCGGCATCTGGCCCTTTATCTGCGGCTTCTACATTGCCGCATTGGTCGCCGCCGGCCGGCATCAGCTCGCCGAAAGAAAGCTCGCCGCGTTTACCGAGCTGGTCAGGCCCGCCCGTGTAGCACAGGTCGAGTTCGGCTTCAATGAGTGGTTCACCGCCCAGGACCCGACCCCTCGCGGCCAGGACTGGCAAACATGGTCGGCTGCAATGTATCTCTATGCCGCTACATGCGTTGAAACAAAAACGACCCCATTGCTCGATTCCCTCCGCCCCGACATTTCACGGCTGCACCAGCCACCCGACGAACGGCCCCCTCTGACACAATCCGGCACATAGTCCAGGCAGACGAGTGTAAAAAAACCGCACTGATTCGCCCAATTTGTCCGCTTTTGCCTTGCCCAAACGCCGCCTTTCTGAGACAATATGTGCCTTTGAATGGTCATTTGGAGTGATACTGCAAAATGTCTGGTGACCTAAGTTCGTTTTGCGACGATTTTTATCTCGATATGTGCGTAAATACCGAGCTGGAACTGCCCACGCAGAGAGATACCATTTTAGCCTTTTTCGAACGTATCCAGAAACAGTACCCAATTATGAACAACCTGTCGCGTCGCAGCCAGAGCGAATACTATCTCGAGTCGTCCCAGAGCACAGGCCGATACCGCTGGGTTTGCATCGACGCCGACCGCCTCGCGTGCGGAATGGTCAATCCCAACGACTTCAATGATGCCTATGCCCAGCACAGGTTCGTTCTCGAACTGGCCCCTTACATGCTCAGCCTCAGCCATCTCGACATAGGCTCGCTCGACGTGACAATCACGCTGGATTTTGACTGTCCCGACAACCACGACGAGGTCATCAGCGAAGCGCTGCTGGCCGGCTCGGCCTTTTCCTGCCTGATGGAGATACCTGATGCCAGGCCGATTGGCATCAGCCCTGTCGTTATCTTCAGCCTGTCCGAAGATTCCTGCACCCAGGCTCGCATAAGCGTCGAATCCAAGACCAGTGTTTACGACCCGCGCAAAGACAAAGACCAACTGGACCAGGCAATCAGCCTGTCGCTTACTATTCGCCAATATCCGCAGGCTGCGGTCAGATTCGACGCCGTCCGTTCATTCGAAAACCAGTGCCGGCTGCTCGAAATGCTCCTGGAAGAAAAAATCGTCCCTCATTTCGTCAGACCGCTGATTAACGCCATCGCCCACAGGAGACTGTCTTAACCGAACCGAAAGGATTCCCATGGCTGTTGAAGCTCCCTACAGTAAGTACAGAAAAACAAACTTCAAAATAGCTATCTTTGGCGCCCTTCTCATAGCTGTCATATTGGCCTACGATGGATACCTCAGCAAATATGAATGGTCCCATCGACAAAGCTTCTATAAAAAACACGCCAAAGACGGCCTGCCGGATGGAACCATAAAGTTCAACCAGAGAGCACCTTTCGTTCTGGTTGGCATTTCCATAATCTCAGCGATATGGTTCCTGAGGATTAAAGACGTCAGGGTCATCGCCGACGAAAATGAGCTCATCATCAGCGAAAGAGAGAAAATCCCCTATTCTTCAATACAGCAAATCGATAAGACTCATTTCGAGTCCAAAGGTTTCTTCATAATCAGCTACAAACGTGCGGACGGCAATAACGCCATCAGGGCCCTGAGCTACAAAAAATACGACAATCTCAAGGCTGTTCTCGAGCACCTGGTCTCAAAAATCACTTGAAATTACCCATCAGCCAAATACAATCTCCGGGGCCGACAAATTGTTCTGCCATCTTTTCTTGTGTCTGGAGTCCGGAGTCTGGTGTCTGGAGTCTTAAATGAATACCTGTATCGTAGGATTGCAGTGGGGTGACGAAGGAAAGGGTAAAATCGTTGACATTCTCGCCGAAAAGGCCAACCTCGTCGTCAGATACGGCGGCGGAGCAAACGCAGGCCATACCGTCGTCATCGGCGACACGAAATTCGCCCTGCACCTTCTGCCCAGCGGCGCCGTCCGGCCCGAAACCGGCTGCGTAATAGCAAACGGCGTCGTCATTGACCCCGATTGCCTGACCGGCGAAATCGATTCTCTCGCCGAGAAGGGCATCTCGCTAAAAGGCAGATTATTCATAAGTCAAAATGCACATCTTGTCCTCGACTACCACAAAGCTGAGGACCAGCTCCGCGAAAACTCGCTCGGCAAAAACAAAATCGGGACCACCATAAGAGGAATCGGCCCGTGTTACGCCGACAAGGTCGGCAGAACATTTGCCGTAAGAGTCGCAGACCTGGCCGACCTTGACACCCTCAAACAAAAGCTTACAAAAATCGTTGATTACAAAAACAAGGTCTTTGCCGCACTGTATAACGCCGAGCCGCTCAGCAGCGAGGAAATCTTCAAAAAGTGTCAGCTCTACGCCGAAAAACTCGTTCCATTTATCACCGACACCACCCGGCTGCTGCACACGGCTATCGACCACGGAAAATCAATACTCTTCGAAGGAGCCCAGGGAACTCTTCTTGACCTCGACCACGGGACCTTTCCTTTCGTCACAAGTTCCAACGCAAGCTCGCTTGGAATGAGTGCCGGTGCCGGCGTACCGGCCCGGGACGTTGATAAGTTTATCGGTGTCGCAAAGGCCTATACCACGCGCGTCGGCTCAGGCCCGTTCCCAACCGAGCTGGACAACGAAACAGGCTCATACATTCGCGACCGCGGCAACGAATACGGCACCACCACAGGCAGGCCCCGCCGATGCGGCTGGTTCGACGCCGTCGCAGTGCGGTATTCCGTGACCATCGGAGGCATCGACGCCATTGCACTTATGCACCTCGACACGCTCAGCGGCATCAAACAACTCAACATCGCCACGGCGTACAGAATAAACTCGGAAGATTCGACATTCTTTCCTTCAAACATCGAGACACTTGCCAAAGCCCAGCCGGTTTACCAAACCGTTGCAGGCTGGGATGAAGATATATCCGAGATGACCGACTTCGACGACCTGCCGCAAAATGCGCAACGCTATGTTACTCTTATAGAAGATTTCACCAGGGCGCCGGTAACCATAATCGGAGTCGGGCCGAAACGTCGGCAGACAATTTTCAGGTAATCAGCCAAAAGACCAGTGAGCCAGAGCTTCGAAGAAAAACAAAAGGAAACGGCAGGCCGTCTGGGAATCAGCCCGCAGCAAATCCCCAGACACATCGCCATCATCATGGACGGCAACGGGCGATGGGCTGAACAGAAAGGACATAACCGCATCTATGGCCACCGCCAGGGCGGCAAAACCGTCGAGAAAATCGCCGTCCACTGCGTCAATCTCGGCATCGAAGCACTTACACTATATTCCTTCAGTGTCGAAAACTGGAAGCGGCCGAAAGCCGAAGTTGATGCCCTGATGCAGATTTATACCCGATACCTGGTTGCCATTCGGCCGATGCTCGAACGCAACAACGTCAGGCTTGTTCATCTCGGAACCCTTGAAAATCTCCCGGCAGGGCTTGTCAAAGAGCTGAATAAA
>Ga0315537_1002019_pt1 | contig 15635 bp, 19 predicted proteins | sample SalMarSW160270MG_FD_203091 | JGI IMG/M metagenome (GOLD analysis project Ga0315537, IMG submission 203091) | Salt marsh sediment microbial communities from the Plum Island Ecosystem LTER, Massachusetts, United States - Salt Marsh Sediment SW1602-70 ... | reverse complement strand
CGAGGCCCCGATAATACCTAAGATAGAAGGATCACTCTGTTGATCCGAGGAAAGGACGGTGGCGACCACCTGGGTCTCGTTAAGAAACCCTTCAGGAAAGAGGGGTCTAATGCCCCGATCGATCAGACGGGAAGAAAGGATTTCCCGATCGGTCGGGCGCCCCTCCCGCTTAAAGAACCCCCCCGGGATCCGTCCCGCCGCATAGGTCATTTCGATATAGTTCACCAATAGGGGAAAGAAATCGGCGTTCTCCTTCTCCTCCCTTTTGGCTACCGCCGTCACCAGGACAACGGTCTCACCATAGTGGACGAGGACGGAGCCGTCGGCTTGCTTGGCGACCTTCTCTAGCTCAATGGACAGGGTCCTCCCCGCCCATTCTTGCTCGATCTTCTTATACATACAATCTATCTCCTCTCAGAATCCGAGGCCCTACTTTCTGATCCCCAGTTGTTCGATCAGTGTGCGGTAGCGCTCGGTGTCGTTTCGTTTGAGATAATCGAGGAGGGACCTCCTCAGACTGACCAACTTCAAGAGACCTTGACGGGAGTGATGGTCTTTCTTGTGTGTCTTGAAGTGTTCCGTCAAATAGTTAATCCGCTCCGTGAGCAGTGCTATCTGCACCTCGGGTGACCCGGTATCTTTTTCGTGCAACCGAAACTGCTCAACGATCTTCTGCTTCTCCATGTCCACAGCCATTTATCTTCCTCCTTGACCTGCCATCTTGTGTACCGTATCTCTACCATACGGTGGGCTCTTTGTAAATACGGCATCGTGAAAGACCCGCAGGGGCCTAAGCACGAGGCCTCCCCGCATGTACTCAATGCCCCCTATAGCAACGAGCCCCCCGCCTTTTCTCGCCACCACCCTCACCACCTGTCCCTCCTGTCGGCCCCCTTGCCGGGCATTCTCTTCAACTCGATGATGAATACCTTCAAGCGTTATGGCCTGCCCGTTTCTGATCTGGAGGGCATCTGCCTCTCCCAGCTCAACGACGGGTAAAAAGTCCACGGCCCGGGAGAGGGGTATAATCAGTGTCTTGAGTTTCCCCCGTTGCGCCACGTCCTCGATATCGTCCACCGCAAGGGCATCTTCGAGACCAAAGGGGCCGCTCCGTATCCGGCGCAGCTCGGCCAGATGGGCGCCGCAACCCAATTGCTCCCCGATGTCATGGGCCACGGTACGGATATACGTCCCCTTGGAGCACTCGATGTGGAGACGGAGGACGGGCGGATCGATCTCCGTGACCTGAAGCTCATAGATCTCCACCTCCCGAAGGGCCCGTTCCGCCTCTTCCCCCCTCCGGGCCAGCTTATAGAGGGGCTCACCATTTTGTTTCAGCGCGGAGTACATGGGGGGACGCTGCATGATACGCCCCCTAAAGTGCTGCAGGACTGTCTCCATATGCTGGGGAGAGAGGTCATAGTCAGCTATATCCGTCGATCGAAGGACTTGTCCCTCCCTGTCCTGAGTGTCAGTAACAACCCCCAGGTGGAGAGCAGCCTCATACACCTTCTTGCCGGTCTCTAAGAAGGGAACGAGTTTGGTCCCTTCTCCCAACAAGAGGGGAAGCACCCCCGTCGCGAGGGGATCGAGGGTACCCAGGTGACCGATCTTGACCCGCGGCATTACCCGCTTGAACAGACGCACCACGTCGTATGAGGTGATCCCCTCAGGTTTATCCACGACCACAATGCCACTCACCCTTCGGGAAAATCCTCTCATCAGTGTTCCTCGTCGGTATGTTTCATATCCCGCAAGAGCTCTTCGATGTGTGCTCCATATTCCAAGGAATCATCAAACATGAACGTAATCTCGGGCATATATTTGAGCCGAACCCTCTTGCCCAGCTCCCGCTTGATATAACCCGTGGCACTCTCCAACCCCTCGTACGACTCCTCTTTTTCCTGCTCCCCTCCGAAGACGCTGTAGTAGACCTTGGCTATTCTGAGGTCATCGGAGAGGGCAACCTTGGTAACGGTGACAAACCCTATCCGCGGATCTTTCAACTCTTCGAGAAGAATCTGTGAAATCTCCTTCTTGATCAAATCACCCACCTTTTCCGACCGTTTAAACCGTATCATTGTTAAAGTGCAAAAACTCCGTCTCCGAACTCACCACCTCCAACACACCCAACCCCTCTATGTAATCGAGCACCTTGTCGAGGGAGGAATTGACAAACCGTTTGTCCGTTCCCACCAGACATATCCCCATGTGGACACGCTGCCAGAGATCGTGTCCGCCCACTTCGGAGATGGAGACATTGAACTTAGCCCGCACCCGCGTCACGAGGCTCTTGATGACCCGCCGCTTGCCTTTTAACGAAGATCCTTGAGGAAGAACGAGATCAAGATGGCATACCCCGACCACCACCTTACCTCTCCAGCTAACGCGGTACCTCTTCGTACGTAAAGGCCTCGATAGTATCCCCTACTTCCAAGTCATTGTACCCTTCCAGACCGATACCGCATTCATAGCCGGCCTGGACTTCCCGCACATCGTCCTTAAAACGCTTCAGTGAGGAGATCCGCCCCTCATGTACCACATCGCCGTTTCTGAAGAGGCGTGCATCCGACCCCCTGACCAATCGCCCCTCGTTCACATAACTACCGGCCACGGCACCTACCTTCGAGACGCTGAAGACCTGCCGCACCTCAGCCTTCCCCAGGATGACCTCCTGTCTGATCGGTCCGAGTAACCCCTTGAGGGCCTTGTCGACATCCTCGATGACCTCATAAATGATACTGTACACCCTGATGTCCACCTGCTCCTGCTCCGCTACGCTCCGCGCCTTGCCGAGGGGGGACACGTTGAATCCGATGATCACTGCATCGGAGGCGGCCGCCAGGTTGACATCGGTTTCCGAGATCCCTCCCACGCCCTGATGAATGACCCCGATCTTGACCTCGTCGGTACTCAACCTCTCCAGGGCCTCCTGGATGGCCTGAATGGAGCCGTGGGTATCTCCCTTGAGGACCAGCCGCAACTCCTTCATCTCACCCTCTTGGATCCGATCATAGAGGTCATCCAGGGACAGACGCTCCGGCCGCACCCCCGTTTCTTCCCGTAATCGCTTTTGACGATGGAAGCTTACCTCTTTGGCCACCTTTTCGCTCTCCACACAGATAAAACCGTCCCCGGCAGCCGGTATATCGGTGAAACCAACCACCTCTACCGGCGTAGCAGGCCCCGCCGCTTTCACGTGTTTTCCACGCTCATCCAGCATGGCCTTCACCCTGCCGGAGGTATCCCCTGAAACAAAGTCCTCTCCGGTCTGCAACGTCCCTTCTTGTACGAGCACGGTCCCGACCGGACCACGCCCCTTATCCAACCGTGCCTCCACCACGACGCCCCGGGCGGGTTTGTCGGGATTTGCCTTGAGATCCAGCATCTCCGCCTGTAGGAGGATCAGTTCCAAGAGATCATCGATGCCCGTCTTCTTCTTCGCCGATACCTGCGCGTAGAGGGTATGCCCCCCCCACTCCTCGGGGACGAGCCCCCGTTCGCTCAGGTCTCGCCTGACCTTTTCCGGATCTGCTTCAGGTTTATCTATCTTATTGACGGCCGCGATAATGGGGACCTCAGCGGCCTTGGCGTGGTCGATGGCCTCGATTGTCTGCGGCATGACCCCATCGTCGGCCGCCACCACGAGGACCACGATATCCGTCACCTGGGCCCCCCTGGCCCGCATGGCGGTGAAGGCCTCGTGCCCAGGAGTATCGATAAATACGATGGTCCCCTTATCGAGATCGACCTTGTAGGCACCGATGTGTTGGGTGATGCCGCCGGTTTCTGCGTCGACCAGCCGGGACTTCCTGATGGCATCAAGCAACAGGGTCTTCCCATGGTCCACATGCCCCATAATAGTAACCACGGGGGGGCGGGGCTGGAGTTTGTCAGGGGGATCTTCAATTCTCTGTAGGATTTGGTCCACATCGACGGCAACATTCTCCACCTCGTAACCGAACTCAGCGGCCACCAGCGCGGCGGTATCCACATCGATGGTCTGATTGGCGGTGGTCATCACACCCAGCTCAATTAATTTCTTGACCACCTCCCTCACCTTGGCCCCCATCCGCTGAGCCAACTCGCCCACAGAGATCACCTCGGTGATCTTGATGACCTTCTTAATGGCCTTGGGGGTGGTGATTTGGGTCTTGAGGCGTGGACGGACAATTACCTTTTTCTTAGCCGATTTGGGCGCGGTAAAGACCCGGCTGCTCCTCCGAGGGGTGGGGACGACCTCCTCAAGGTCCTCTTCTTCAATGGTAATAACCTCCCTGCGCCTCCGGGACCTCCTCTGGCCCTTCTCCTCAAGTTCCTCCTTCTCCTTCTTGGCCTTGCGCTCTCTTTTTGCCTTCTCGGCCGGTGCCTCGAGGGGCGCCGTCTCCACAACCTCCGGGGGCTTTTTCTCGCTGGGGGGCGCTACCTTTTCAGGGGGTGCTGGCTCAGGCCGTTCCTTCAATTCAACCCTTCCCACTACCCGCGCAGGCTTTGTCCGCTCCTTGGGGATCTTGACGACACGGGGTTCTTTCTTGGGGGCCTTCTTCTTTGCTTCCTTTTCGGCCTCCTTCGTAGGAGGTGGGGTCTCTTCCGGGGCCTCACCAGGGGGAGGTATCTCAGGAGTTTGCGCTTGAGCCTCGACCGCCGCCGCTTCCTCAGGGGTCGGCTCAGGCTCCGTCATCCGCTTGCGCCTGCGGATGACCGTGGGCTTGATCCGTCTCTCTTCGACCTCCACCTTTCCCTCTTCTTCCATAAAAACCTATCCCTCTCCTACCTCGGTGTGCAACAGCCCCCGTAAAAAACGTTCTTCCGCGTCAGGTGGCACAGAAGTCCGCAGTGCAGAGGACAACCTCCCTCTCTTCTTGAGCAGCAGGTCCACACAGTCCGTGCGGGGACAGAGATATGCCCCCCTGCCGGGCAGTCCTCCCTGTTCATCAACCGTCAATGCCCCGTCTTTAATCACGATGCGCACCAACTCCCCCTTCAGGCCCTTCTGCCCACATCCCAGACAGGTCCTAAGGGGATACGGTTTGCTTCTCATTCTCCCTTATCAATATACTCCTTGGCCACCTGGATCAACTTCTCCGCCTTCGTGCGGCTGAAACCGGGAAGCTGGGAGAGAACGCCCGCATCCGCCTGAAAGAGATCCCGCACGCTCTCATATCCGGACTCCTGCAGCAGGTCAGCGGTCTTCTTTCCCACTCCGGGCAACCGCTCGAGGGAATCATCACCCCGTCTAACTCGTTCCAGTTTCCCTTCTTCAGACGGAACGGCGGTGAGGCCGACCATCGCCCTGGCGGCCTCCACGATCTTTTCCCCCTTCTTCTCGCCGATACCACAGATCCTTCCCAACTCTTCCCCCTCCGCCTCAGCTACATCCTCGATGGTGTAAAACCCCTCGTCGTAGAGGACCCGCGCGATGATCTCCCCTATCCCGGGCAGGGTCGTGAGGCGCTCAACGACCTCTTCGGAGAGCTTCTCCATCTTCGATTCACTTTTGATATCGATCTTCCATCCCGTCAGCTTCGATGCCAAGCGGACATTCTGCCCCCGCCTGCCGATGGCCAGGGAAAGCTGGTCGTCGGCCACGACGATCTCCATATACTTTTCTTCATCGTTGAGATATACCTTGGAGACCTTGGCGGGCGAAAGGGCGTTACAGACAAACTTGGCGGGGTCCGAGCTGTAGGGGATGATATCGATCTTCTCCCCCCGCAACTCCTGCACCACGCTCTGCACGCGGGAACCCTTCATCCCCACCGATGCCCCCACGGGGTCCACATCGGCGTCGGTACTGTACACGGCTATCTTGGAACGCTCACCGGGCTCCCGGGCCGCGCTCATTACCCGCACGATCCCCTCGGAGATCTCCGGAACCTCCATATCGAAGAGCTTGGCCAAGAAGCCGGGGTGGGTCCGCGAGAGATAGATCTGGCAGCCGACCGGGGTCCTCTGGACATCCAAGACGTAAGCCCGGATGCGGTCCCCCCGTTTGTAGGCCTCACGGGGGACCTGCTCTCGCTTGGGTAAAATGGCCTCCGCCCTGCCGAGGTTCACGTAGATGTTGCCCCGCTCAATCCGCTGGACAAAACCGGTGACCACCTCTCCTTTTCTGTCCTTATACTCGTTGTAGGTGGTTTCCCCCTCCGCATCCCTGACCCGCTGCATGATGACCTGCTTGGCCGTTTGGGCCGCGATCCGCCCCAAATCTTCGATGCTCAGTTTAACCCCCAGGCTGTCTCCGACCTCCACCTCGGTGTCCATCTTTTTGGCCTCTTCTAAGGCGAGTTCCAAATCGGGGTCTTCAACCGTTTCGACCACGGTCTTAAACTGGAAGAGTTCAACTTCTCCCAGATCCTCATTGAAGCGTGCCTCGATATCCTTCTGCAGGCCGTACCGCTTCTTTGAGGCCTTCAACATGGCATCTTCCAAGGCGTCGATTATGACCTGTTTATCGATGCCCTTATCCCTTCCGACCTGCTCGATGAGATAGTTAAGGTTTTGATCCATCTTACTTTCCTCGCAAACGATTCAATTCGACCTCAAGGTTGGCCTTGAGGATGGCGGAGAGGGGGATCGCAAAGACCTCGTTCCCGTCTACCTGCACTTTGACTTCTCCCTCGGCACAGCCGAGCAAGGCACCCTTGAAGTTGCGTCTCCCCGAGATCTGATCTCTCGTCTTAATCCGCACCCGCCTGCCGGAGTATTTGACAAAATCCGCTTCTTTTTTTAAGGGTCTGTCTAACCCGGGGGAGGACACCTCCAGGCGATACGAGGTCGGTACGATATCCTCTACATCCAGCAATTGGCCAAACTCTCTGCTCACCCGGGCACAATCGTCCAGCGTAATACCGTGCTCCCTATCGATGAGGACCCTGAGGACCCAGCCTCCCTGCTCCCACTTATATTCGATATCCACCACCGAGAGCCCTTCTGTCTCCAGGAGGGGCTCAAGGATTCCTTCGGCCTTCTGCACGATGGCCCATCTATCCATGATAAACTGCCCCTAACAAAAAAGCGGGTTTAATACCCGCCCTTCGAAAATAAGCAGGATTTGTTATACATAATATTAGCACAGACTATTTAAAAAAGCAAGGATTTTTTTCAGTTATCAAGGGACGATGAGGTGAACGCCCCCCTCTCCTTTCTCGATCTTATCCCCTACCGAGCTACCGCACCGGCTGCACAAATACTCGTACTTTTCGCCGTCGGGGAGGACCAGGAGGAGTCGCTTTCGCACTGGGGTCGCCACCTTACACCGGGGACAAAAAAGTGTCGTGGCCTCGAAGTTCTTATAATCAGCTTCCCGCGCCATCAATCAAATCATAATGCCGAACAGAGGGTTCGTCAAGGTATGGAAGCATCGTATACGCATAAGACACTGTGGCACATAATACCTATCTTACCAAATCACAGAACGGTATCATCAAGGCAATACCTCATGTGTCCTGCCCACACAATACCTCTTGACTGACCATCCCTATAATCTCTATAGTATGGCTGAATATGCTGGCGGAAGCATTATAATTATTTTATGATAGAATACAATCCAACTATACCTGCTGCAAACAATCTGATACTATCGGCCAATGGGTGATGCCGCGAAAAAGCTAAAGCCGTATCTCACCATGGCCCTCGACAGGGGCGCAGATGATGCGCGGATAATCGAGCCCTCGAGCATTATCACCGCCCCCTGGGTGCAGCTCAAGTGCCAATTCGGATGCTTCGGCTACGGTAGAAGCCTCTGTTGCCCTCCGCATACCCCTACCCCCGACGAGATGCGTCTGGTCCTTGATACCTACACCCATGCCATCCTGCTCCACCGCCATTGGCACAAAGGGTATGCGGTGGTGGATGAATTCAATGAACTGGTGGTCGATATCGAGATCGCCCTCTTTCTCGACGGCTATTACAAGGCGTGGAGTATGGGGAGCGGCCCGTGCAGACGGTGTAAAACATGCGATATTGACGGTACCTGCATGCATGCAGACAAGGCGAGGCCTGCAATGGAGGCCTGCGGGATCGATGTCTTCGCGACAGCACGGGGGCATGACCTTCCCATCCATGTGGTCCGCACCCATAAAGAAGAGAGGGATCTCTTCGGCGTCGTGTTGGTAGAATAAGGGACCTCGCCACGGCCATATCAATGAATTACTGAAGCACGGCCCGCCTTTTTTCTGTTCTGATTGATACAACGTGCATTCCTACTCCATGAGAAAAAGGATATAGCATTGCGCAGGGAACTTATGATACATATGTGTACACTATGATACTCTAGGAGAAGCCTTATGCAATATCGCGTCACCGGCAAGCAACCTAATTCAAAGATGTGTCTCGTCTGCGGATTAAAAAATATAACGGGCCTGAAGGCACTCTTTTATGAACTCGAAAACAATGAGCTCATGGCGGTATGTGAGCTTATGGAAGAACATCAGAGCTATCCGAACCGCCTCCACGGGGGCATTGCGGCAGCCTTGTTGGACGAAACCATTGGACGCGCCATCATGATGACACATGATGACGACATATGGGGCGTCACCCTCGAATTCACCATTCGCTATAAAAAGCCGATCCCTCTGGATCAGGAGTTACGGGTCATCGGGCGCATCACCCAAGAGAGGAGGCGTTTTTTCAAAGGGACGGGAGAATTGCTATTACCGGATGGTAGCATCGCCGCGACGGCTCATGGCAAATATCTCAAATTTCCCCTTGAGGAGATCGCTGATTTCGATTTCGAAGAGCAGGAATGGAAGGTTATAAAATCAGAGAGAGACCCGAGGTTCGTTGATATTTAAAGAAGAAGGTCGCCGGGATAGGTTGTGCGAAATGGAGGAGAAAACGCCGGTACCCGTTTGGCTGGGGAGTAAATCCATGACGAAGGTGAAATTCTGCCCCTATTGCGGCACCGAGCTTGTTCTGAAAACAATGGAAGGAAGGGAACGACTCTCGTGCCCACGGGAAGGTTGTTCCTATATCTTTTGGGATAATCCGCTCCCCGTTGTTGCGGCGCTCATCGAATACGACGGCAAGGTGCTGCTGGCCCGCAACAAGGCGTGGCCCGAAAAGATATTCGCGCTCATCACCGGTTTTCTCGAAAAGGGCGAAACGCCCCAAGCGGCGATCATAAGAGAAATCAAGGAAGAACTGGGCCTGGATGTGACGGCCGTTTCCTTGATCGGCCTCTATGCGTTCTTTGAGCAAAACCAGTTGATTATCGCCTATCATGTGGTGTGCACCGGTTCCATCAAGCTAGGGGATGAGCTTGAGGAAACAAAACTGGTCCCGGTCGAGAAACTGCGATCGTGGCCCTTCGGCACCGGCTTGGCGGTCAGGGACTGGCTGGATAAACGAAAAAACACCCCTGCGGCACAATAATCGTCCAGGGGCGGATGAGCGTCACATTCCCCTCAAACGACAGATACGCCGCTATCTCTCATAGTTATTCTTCGGTTTCACAGGTATTACTCCGCGCTCAGAGGCCATTCACCTCGCTCCTTGAGCACCGAGCGCAAGACCTCGAGGGCGGTATTGACCGTGGGCATGCCGCAGTAGGTAGCGCACTGAAAGAATACCTCGGCCAGCTTCCTCGGATCACACCCGACGTTCAATGCGGCATTGACGTGGAGCTTCAATTCATCGACGGACCGCGTCGCCGCCAAGATGGCGCAGGCGATCATCTGGCGCTCCGGCAGCGTCAGCACCGTCCGTGAATAGAGGTTGCCGGTGATGAACAGAGAGAAGTCGTTTGCCAGATCTCGGTCAAACTCCTTCCACAACAGGTAGGGGCGCTCCATCTGAATCCCCTTGGCAAAGAGCTTGTTGGCCGTCTCCTGCGTTTTCTTTTTGATGTCGTCATCCTTCATAGTAACCTCCGGGGCTCGTGGATTGGGGATGCTTCACTTCTGCGTGTCGTCCTTCATTACAGCTTGCAACCTGCCGTTCAGTATCACGAGCTGGGAGACAAGGTCGTTAATGCCGATATGAAACCGGGCATTCAGCGCGCTCAATTGGGAGACAAGTTCGTTGAACGCACACGCCGACTTCCCCTTCGGGCGGCCCAGCCCGGCCCCCCTCCACCACGTACACCGCTCCCTTTTGCAATCGACCATCTCCCCCCCCTGCGACATCAAGGGACAATAGCCGATCATTTCTACCTTTTTCCACTCCTCCTCAACAGACCTATCTACCATGACAAACCCCCTTTCTGCTCTTATGTGCAGAGGAACAACTTTGATCCTTTCATTGTTTCAGGAATCTTTTTAAAAAGGATCTCTCCTCTTGTTACCATACTTCTCCCTTTCGGGCAATAAAAAGCCCTTTCTTATCCTGAAGATATACTGACAACGGATGTCATTCAGCGTGACACTAAATGGCACCACAACGCAATCATTGTCCTGAATATAATCCCTCTGTCTGGAAAACCGCTCTGGACAACAACTCCTGAGTATAGAGTGACCCCTTTTTCTGGCACGCGGTTTGCTAATTATTAGGGTAAGGAATAAGGAAGATGACACGGATCAAGGCCATATTACAGCACAACTTAAACTCATTACACATCTATTGCCGTCTGGTGGGATTTGGCGTGGCTCGGGTGCACGCACGACACCTCGCGGCGCGGATCGAAAAGCTCAATCTTTACAAAGCGCTGTACGGATAAGAAGGGCCCTCAGCAGGAGCTTGGGCCCTTTTTTTTCGGCAACAATGCCGCTTTTTGACCATTGACGGCAGATGGAAAATTCCCTATAGTTCCCCACCGGAAAGGAGCTTGTTCATCCCCACGGTCCGCCTAGGGCACCCGTGGAACAATACGTAAGTCCATATCGAAAGGAAAGAACAATGTACAAAACCTATAAAACCATATCTGTATTGCTTGTGATCGCCATTGCGTTCATGGTTCTCAGTATCCCCCAAAACGGTTTGCCATCTGAGGACAAACCACCCTGCCAATGGGTGAAAACAGAAACATTTACCTTCCGCATTCACCCATCTCCCCACGGTGCCGATACGGATATTAAAATACAGTATTCCGCGACACTCAACTCTGCCGGTACTGTTAAGTTAAGGCTGCTGAGTGTGGATGCCGACCCGTGGGCGTATGCCAAACTGGAATCCAAGATCGTTACCAAGGAAAGTGATGCCTATGGCGTCCGCTTGGAAATCCACACGAAGGTATTGTTGAATGAGGTGTGGCCTGATGTCGTCGATGGCGAGATCGTCCCCCTGTACGGACCGACGCAAGATATCGGTGAGATCCAACGAGTCATCCCCGGTTTTTCGTGGGGTAGCATGAATTGTCCCAAAATCACGTTCGTACTTCCGGAAACTCCACCGGTGACCTTTGAAGGCCACACAATACCGGAGCGCAGCTACGCAACCAGGGTAAAGGAAGTAGAGGGTGATGTGCGGATAAAAAACGAGGGCACCGGACAAATGCAGATGCCCGTACCGGGGACAGAGGTCAAGCCCGGGGACACGATCGAAACACAGCAGGGGGAGATTACCTTTTATACGATGGCGGCGAAGGTAAAGGCGGGCGCACACACAGTAGTAAAGGTCGCATACGATGAACTCGTGCCCGGGCCGGCAAAATATTTTCTTACATTGGTGCACGGATTTCTCTGGGCGCGAGCAAAAAAAGAGAAGAATTCCTTAAAGGTTGCCACGCCCAACGCGATTTGCGGGGTTAGAGGAACGACATACACAATCCGGCATGACCAGGCGACCGCCACCACCGTGGTGGAGGTACACGATGGGATCGTCTCTTTTTCAGATATCAATAACAGGAAAACCGTCGAGGTCCAGGCAGGTATGAAGAGCGTCATTCAAGGCAACGGCCTGCCGTCCGACCCCGTGCCTATTCAGTGATAGGATCGTCGCGATACCTGCGACCCGTCCCGTTTTATCCCTGCGGGCAACAAAAAGGCCCCTGATGAGGGGCTGATACAAAAGATGACTTTGGGGTGAGAACAAATACCGTGACTTCTCCCCTTTTTTTCAGTAGTAGCGGGTAAGGACTACATTGTTCCGCATCTCCTGACCGTCAACCTGGTATGTTACGAACATCTCAATGGTATAGGCAATACTCGCATCGACAGACCCTTCCACTTCGATAGTGTTTTCGTCAACCTTCGATGGCGTCCGGCAGCGAGGCCCCGCAGACCCGGGGCCGATCCCTTCTCAGACATCCCCAAGCCAGGTCCAGGTGGTGCACACCGAGGTGATATCCCCGGGGGCTATCTCTGCTCCATGCCGGTATCGGATGATCGCCTTATACGAGCTCCCATGCGCACCGCCGTGAATATCTGTCTTAATGATCTCCATATCCGTAAGCCGTACTTCATCAGGTCGCACATGGTCTGGCGGCGTCGTTGCACAACCCAGCATCAGCACTATCAGCAACAGCATCATTGATAGCCTTCCCGTCCGGGTATTAACGAGGTGCATGACTATACTATCTTACGGCCTCCTTATTTTGTCCGATTCCCCTTCTATAAGGCTACCGTGTGATCCGCTCAGCTTTATAGAACCCCAATGCCGGGGTCTCCCGACGGCTCCGGAACGATACGTTAAGCTCAAGGAGCCACACCAGTTCTTTGTTAGGGGTAATCTCAACCAGGTGCGTTGAGCCGGTAATCAGGATATTGCCGTTCGGCAATCTGTCCGCATCTCTGACAGGCCACATCCGCCTCTGGAGGATGGCAAACCGCCAGACGATCTCATCGCTAATCGGATCGATCTCTAAAATCTCGTGAGGCCTAGCATGATTTGCCACCAGGATGTCCCCGTTGGGGAGTATCTCAGGATCGTGCGGGCGACGAAGATACCCCTCCCCGATGATCCTCGCCACCTGTCCCTGCGGATCCACCTCCACCAGACAATTGAAGTTCCTGAGACTGATCAGGGTGTTGCCGTTTGCCATCCTCGTCACGGCATTGGTGTGCGTCCATCCCTGATCATAGATATTGTTATACGGGGGTTTGTCGAACTTTGCCTGCGCGTACCAGGACCACACGAGCTTTCCTGATGGATCGACCTCCTTCACCTGGGCGTCTGTTTTTTTGTCGTCGTTCCCATACACATACAGGGTATTGCCGTTGGTCTCATAAATCCCCTTGCCGGGCAAGACAAATAAGATATTGTCATTCGGCAGCAGCTCCACATCGAAGCCGGGATTGGTATACGCTCCCAACTCGGGCGGAAGCACGTATTCCCACATAACCCGCCCCTGCATATCTATCTCGATTATGCTCGGCCGGTTGCGCCGGTGATTATCCGCAAGCAACGTGGTGCCGTTGCACGCCTTGCTCGGAACGTACTTCGCAACCGTGATATCCGGATCCGCCTGCGGCTCTGCATACCGGTACGCCTTGCCAATAATTACCCCCCTGCACCCGCTGAGGATGAGCAAGGCAAGCAAGATAAAAATAAGCGAAAAACCGATGTGCTTCTTACTAAACATAATGCCCCCTTGTGCCTAAAAAAATAACCTTCCGCAATCATCCCCTCCCCCTGTGGGAGGGGCCTGCGGCGAGCTCAGCCGAGACGACAACGGGGAGGGGGTACCTTGCATTTTCTACCCATATCGGGATTTGTTGATGATACCCCGTCAGGCGGATTGCTTAAACAATAGCACGGTAACATAAAGATGCCTGGCACCTATTGTAGACCAATTCTATTGATGATGAAACCATTGTATTTTAAGAAGGGGCGCGAGACCCTTGGGCGACAAAAAGGCCCCTGATGGGGCTGAGCGTAAATTTTCTTAGCCTCCTCTTGCTACTCCCTTTCGTACCGTTCAACCATCAATCCATCGATCTTGCTAAAATCTCTCATATCGGTTGTGATGACGGAAAACCCGAGCGAAATGCACGTTGAGGCAATGATCAGGTCATGGGCGCCAACGCTCTCCCCTTTTTTTGCAAGATTGGCCCAGATTCGTGCATATATCCTCGCGGCGCTCAGGTCGAATACGTAGATCGGGAATAACTCAATTGCCTTCTCAACAAATGATTCTCTTCTGAGCCGTCTCTTTTCGGAATCGGCTCGATGCACTCCATGGAGGAGTTCAGAGACGGTAATGGTGCTGATGCCGAAAGGCTCATCACCCCTTTCCTGTATTAATTTTTCAAGCGGGCCGGGATTCCTTTCCAGGGCGATGAGGACGCTGGTATCGAAGATCACGCCCATCGATCATCCTTCGGCATGGAGGGCTGATGAAGTATGATCTCTTTCAAATCATCCTCAAAATGCCCTGCCTCGGCGCCCAACTTGGGGATATGCTTCAGGATCGCTTTAAGCTCACCAAGCGTTCTTTCCTTAAGGGGTGTCTGCACCGGGCGAATAGAGGCCACTGGTTTTCCGCCTCTGACAATCGTATACGAATCACCTCGGTATTTTATGGAATTCAATATCTCGGAGAATCTCCTGACGATCTCGGTTGCACTCACTATCTTTTCCATATGGACATCCTTTCTGTAAAATATGATAATCATATTTTACAGATAATCTCCGCTCCTGTCAACCATTTTCTCAACCTTTTCGTCGGTTACACTTATCCCTTCAGGCAACAAAAAGGCCCTTGATGAGGCCGGGCGAAATTGTCAAAAAATATCTCGACAAAAAGGGAGGGGCGGCATTATGATAAATAGTAATTGGGCAGAAGCAATAAGGAGAGAGCCGTGCGAGAGAAAAAAAACGGAACTATTGCTCGTCAGTATGATTGCCTGGTCGTCGGTGCCGGCCCGGCAGGAGCGGCTGCGGCCCGATTCCTGAAGAAGAACGGCCTGAGGGTTCTGGTTCTGGAGAGGAAGAAGCTGCCAAGGTACAAGATCTGTTCCGGTCTTGTCATGGAACGCGCCCAGAACCTGATCGAGGAGGGCTTCGGCAGCCCCCCGGATGAGGTATTCTGCAGGCCCGGCCGCATACAAGGGGCCCGCATCTGCTTGGCCGGAGACGCGCTCCAGGACGCACCGGCTGAGAAGCGATTGACCTGGAACGTCTGGCGCTCGGCATTTGACCACTGGCTCATCCGTCAATCAAGAGCCGAGGTATTGGATGGACACCGGCTGCTGGGTTTCAGACAGACCGGCACAACGGTTCAGGTGGCGATTGCGAAACCAAACAAGGATCTCTTACACGTCGAGGCATCGTACGTGATAGGTGCCGACGGTGGGAGATCCCGGGTACGGAGGCTCCTTGATCCGGCCTTTGATAATCAGCTTCACTGGACTCTCTTCGCCCAGGCCTACTGTTCCGGCACCATCAATCTCGATCAAGAATACTACTACATGTTTTTCGATCCCTCTCTTAAGTCCTTCTATACATGGCTCAATTTCAAAGATGATTACCTGGTTTACGGAGTCGGCGTCCCAACCGGCGAAAACCTCGGATCGTACTTCGAGAGCTCGACCGAATACCTGAGAAGGACCTTTGGATTGGAAGTGAAAAAGATCGTACGCAGGACCGGGTGTCTGGCCACCGACATGGCCATCAGCGGCAACTTCCGCTTGGGCAGCGGCCGCGTCTTGCTCGCCGGTGAAGCTGCGGGTTTCATGAACATGTTCGGTGAAGGCATATCCTCTGCAATAGCCACGGGCCGCATAGCTGCCGAGGCTGTCTGTGAAGCACTTACCTCA
>Ga0315537_1002018_pt1 | contig 15636 bp, 10 predicted proteins | sample SalMarSW160270MG_FD_203091 | JGI IMG/M metagenome (GOLD analysis project Ga0315537, IMG submission 203091) | Salt marsh sediment microbial communities from the Plum Island Ecosystem LTER, Massachusetts, United States - Salt Marsh Sediment SW1602-70 ... | reverse complement strand
TCCAAATGGCCGCCTGGTTTTAAAGACAAAAGGGACTTTCCCGTTTATTACCTATGATATAGTCCCCGGTATGCGTGCAACAGATACTGCCGGTACCGTTAGCCTGACTGATAATTTTACACAGAATAATAATCTTACATTTCAAACTTCGCGGCCTTTATGGGAAGGAGCATCTCTTGATTTAAACTGGAAACTCGGATGGATTCATAACGAGAACAGAACCAGTAATGTGGATTCCCTGGGTTTCCCTGTCATTGCGAGCAGCACTGTCAGTGGAAGTATTACTCGCTCCTATATTTGTCTGCCGTCTTTCTTGATGTTTAAATTATTCAATACGAATCTTGAGAATGTGAACAAGAAATTTTCAGAGTTAAAGCAGGCAGACGAGAATAATCCGGTCACTTCCGATGCGGCCAAGCTATCGCAGGCATTTGAGGAAGGACTTGAGGCGCTCCCTTGGCTGTCAAAGATTCTTGGACCGATTGCACCGAGAGTCAATTGGTCTTTTAGATGGGGAGGACTGGAAAGCATCAGCATCTTCAGGAGTTTTGCAACGTCTGTATCTCTGGAGCATTCATATTCATCGACCCATACGCAAAGCTGGAAAATGATACGAGGAGGGAATAAAGAGATTTCGAGTCAATCGGTTATGTACGGGTTTACTCCATTAATCGGCCTAAATATTTCATTCAAGGATATTGCAAAGGGAAAATTAAACGCAACATTCCGATACAATGCAACTTCAACGTATGATCTTACACCATCTTCGTTAACTGTCGGAGAAACTTCGAGGTCGGATATTGCTGTCTCCGCAACATTTAGCCGGCAGGGATTTGAAATCCCTTTTTTTGGCTTATCGCTCATGAATAATATTGATATCACTATCAACTACAGCTACTCAAATAATTCTACACTGCGATATAGTTTTAATGAATTCCAAAGTGATGGCAGTCCAATGGGTGGATCAAGCACTTCAACAATTGAGCCGCGTATTCGGTATTCTTTAAGTGAACGCGTTACTGCATCATTGTATTATCGCTACTCTAAAGTTACTCCTGATGAAGGGGGAACAATAATCCCCGGTTCTACAACTAATGAAGGCGGATTGGATGTTAATATAGCTATTAAATAATACGAGTCTTGAAATTTGGATAACGAAATAATTATATTGCCGAATATATCAAAAGAATATAAACGATTAAGTGAATCATTTCAGGTCTGTTCTTTGTCTTTATCTCTTGCATTGATTCTCGTGCGTGTAATTGGTACTTTATGCTAAAAAGAAATGGAAACTTCTAAGAAAATACTGTGGATTGATGATGAAATCGACTTATTGCGCCCTCATCTGCGGTTATTGGAGCAGAAGGGGTATCAGGTAGATACGGCGACGAATGGTGAAGATGCAGTTGAGATGATCAAGATAAAAGGTTATGATTTGGTTTTTCTCGATGAGATGATGCCCGGAATGGGAGGCCTGCAGACTCTTTCGGCAATGAAGAATATTTCTCCGGTGCTTCCGGTGGTCATGGTGACGAAAAGCGAAACAGAGAGTTTAATGGAAGAAGCTATCGGCAGTAAAATTACAGATTATTTGGTAAAACCGGTGAATCCGAGCCAGATTCTAATGGCGTGTAAAAAAATCCTTGAAGCAAAGAAAATATCCAACGCACAAGTCTCCCGTGATTATATAAAAGAATTTCAAAACATTAGTTTCACACTGAACACTCCGCTTACGGAGAATGATTGGATTGACCTGTATATAAAAGTCGTAAACTGGGATATGGAGCTGGACGATCATCCCGAATTAGGTCTCCGGCAAACCATGCAGGATCAGAAGCGTGAATGTAATGCAGAGTTTGGGAAATTTGTTGAACGTAGCTATCGCCGATGGATCGATGATCCGAAACGCCCGATAATGCTCTCGCCTGATATCGTGGATCGTTGTGTAATTCCTGAGTTAAACGAGAATACATCGGTTTTTTTCTTCGTAATTGATTGTCTGCGGCTTGATCAATGGCTCATTATGGAAGAATTGCTTGCAGAGTACTTTACTTTTCAAAAACAGTATTATTTCAGCATTCTTCCAACCGCCACTCCGTATGCGCGGAATGCAATTTTCAGCGGCTACTTTCCTGCCGAAATAGAAAAACAGTTTCCTGAAATATGGTCGCCTGAAGAAGACGATGAAAGCAGCCGGAATAGATATGAGCATCAGTTGATGGATGAACTTCTGAAACGCAGGCGTATCCAGCTAAAGCCGGAGTCTAAGTATGTTAAAATCTTAGATGCTGAGTTCGGCAGACAATTTGAAGGTAATATTCTTTCATATACAAAAAGCCGATTAACGTCGGTTGTAGTAAATTTCATTGATATGCTTGCGCACGGGCGTTCGGATTCGCCGATTCTAAAAGAAATTTCTCCGGATGACGCAGCATATCGTTCGCTCACACGATCATGGTTTCAGCATTCGTCACTTTTTGGTATGCTTAAAACGCTTGCGATGCAAAAGAATGTCAAGATCATCCTTACGACAGATCATGGAAGCGTACGCTGTATGCGCGGTTCGAAAGTAATCGGTGATCGGGAAGCTTCGGTAAATCTGCGGTTTAAGTTCGGCAGAAATTTGAAAGTAGACGACAAAAATGCAATCTTTGTAAAAAGTCCGACAGAATACAAATTACCGCGGGGCAGTGTAACGACAAATTATGTAATGGCAAAAGAAGATTACTTCTTTGTATATCCGACTGAGTATAACAAGTATCTAAACCAGTACCGTGACAGCTTCCAGCACGGCGGCGTTTCAATGGAGGAAATGATCTTGCCTATTGTGAAGCTCAAACCAAGATGATCGAAACGCGCATAACGAAATCGACGGAAGAGACTATTTCCTATGCAGGTGCATTTGCTGAAAAATTGCAGCGAGGAGATATTATTGCGTTATACGGCGATTTGGGAAGCGGAAAAACTCAGTTTGTGAAAGGAGTATGCCTTGCCTTTAAAGCACAAACGCCGGCGACAAGTCCGTCTTTCGTTATACTGAATAGATACGATGGTGTAGATAAAAGTGGAAATGAACTTTTCATGTATCATTTCGATTTGTACCGTGTAAAGTCGCTTGTTGAATTGTATGATCTTGGATATGAAGAATTGCTTAAGGGAGATGGTATCTGTCTTATTGAATGGGCGGAAATGTTAAACGACCTTCTGCCGGGGCAAAGGTACGATGTTCGGTTATCTTTGGGAACTGACGAAAACGCGCGCCTGATCGAAATAAAGGGAGTGGGAAAACAATGACGGTTCTTGGCATAGAAACATCAACCGCAGCTTGCTCAGTCGGATTGGCGAACGATTCAGGTTTGCACGCCGAGCGATCTCTCATTGAATCGCATATTCGTTCGGAGAAACTGTTGACATTGATTCGGGAAATATATGAAGATCAGGAAATTACATTGTTACAAATAGACGCAGTAGCAGTTTCAATCGGGCCGGGCTCATTTACGGGACTTCGCATAGGATTAAGCACTGCAAAAGGATTATGTTTTGCGAGTGGAAAGCCTCTTATTGCGGTTCCTGCTTTTGAATCTGTTGCAGAAGCAGTATTCGTTTCCCGTCCGCAGACAACCAGAGTGATTATATCTGTTGATGCAAAACAGGGGGATTATTATTTCGGCGGATATGAGAAGAAGGACGGTGCACGTTGTGAATTTCTTCCTGTTCAAATCGGAAATCTTTCTACAGCGCTTTCTGCTAATACTTCGAATACGATGATAATTACAGACCGAATAGACGAAGTAAAGAAGTTTGCAGATAAAAGTGGAGTTATTGATAATATTCTCTCATATTGTCGGGGGGACGTAATAGCGCGTATTGCGATCGAAAAACTAAAGGCCGGTATGAAGAATGCGCCTGAAAATCTGGAACCGATGTACTTGAAAGATTTCGTCATCCGTACGAATACAAAAACTCGATAAATTGATACAGGACAGGTGAAGGAAATACATATGGCGTGGTTTAAACGATCAAAAGAAAATATTTCGTCAGATGGGCAGAAGAAAGACATACCGGACGGCATTTGGACGAAGTGCAACGGCTGCAGCGAGATTATCCATAAGAAACAGTTAGAGCAGAATCTTTTCACATGCCCCAAATGCAATTTCCATTTTCGTATCGGCAGTAAAGAATACTTTGAGATCCTGCTGGACGGCGGGAATTTCAAGGAGATGGATAAAAAAATGCAATCCATAGACCCTTTGAAATTCGTAGATACGAAACCGTATGCAGGACGTATCGCTGCAAGTATTAAAAAAACAAAACTTTTTGATGCAGTAAGGACATGCGAAGGAATGATAAACGGAATTCCGGTAGTGGCTGCATGTATGGATTTTGCGTTCATCGGTGGAAGCATGGGTTCTGTGGTCGGTGAGAAAGTTGCCCGTGCAGCGGAAGTCGCACGTAAGAAAAGACAGCCTTTGATTATTATCTCATCAACAGGCGGGGCACGGATGATGGAGGGAGCTTTATCGCTGATGCAGATGGCAAAGATGAGTGCAAAGCTCGCGCAACTTTCGGATGCCGGTGTTCCGTACATCTCTGTTTTAACAGATCCGACAACCGGCGGCGTCACGGCAAGTTATGCCATGCTTGGTGATGTGCATATAGCCGAACCGGCGGCGCTTATAGGTTTTGCCGGTCCGCGTGTTATTAAACAGACTATTGGCAAGGATTTGCCTAAAGGATTTCAGCGTTCAGAATTTCTTCTGGATAAAGGATTCGTTGACTTGGTTGTTCATCGAAAAGAGCTGAAGGAAACGATCACAAAATTACTGCATCATCTCATAGGCTGATAGATGAAGTCTGGAATACCTGTCCGAATTCTGAAGACTATACGGGAAACGCAGGAAGTTTCTGAGAAGCTCCGATGTGATGGAAAGAAAATTGCTGTTATCCCGACTATGGGATATTTGCATCAAGGACACGCAAGTCTTATTGAACGTGCCAGTTCTCTTGCAGATATTGTCATCACAACAATCTTTGTAAACCCGACGCAATTCGGTCCAAATGAAGATTATACTCGTTATCCCCGGGATTTAGAAAATGACAAAGCTGTCGCCGGCGCAGCTGGTTCGAATATTATTTTCTTTCCTGATGCTGGAGAAATGTATCCCGATGGATTCGATAGTATCGTTGAAGTTGAAGAGGCATCAAACATCTTAGAAGGGAAGTTCCGTCCAAAGCATTTCAGGGGTGTCACAACTGTCGTAGCGAAACTTTTAAATATTACAAAACCGCATATAGTAATCTTTGGGCAGAAAGATGCGCAGCAGGCATTTATTATCCAAAAGATGATTAAGGATTTGAACTTTGATATTGAAATTGTCATTGCACCGATTGTTCGGGAAACAGACGGATTGGCTTTGAGCTCACGTAATATTTATCTAAATGAAACTGAGCGTAAGAATGCATCGGTGTTATTTCGTTCACTTAAATATGCAGAAAAGCAGATTAAACATGGTGAGAGATCGATTACATTATTGCGGAAGGAAATGCTGAAAATTATTCAGTCGGGTACACCGACGCAGATTGATTACATCGCGTTTATCGATCCCGTTACATTTTCAGAAACGGAAAATATCAATCAGCCTGAAATTTTAGCGGCACTTGCAGTGCGGTTTGGATCTACACGTTTAATTGATAACATACTTGTTTCTATTACTTCATAGAACTATGCAAAACAATAAAATATCTAATATTCAGCGTCCGCTTGCAGCAGTCATTATGGCTGCCGGGAAGGGGACACGCATGAAAGATGCAACCAGGGCTAAAGTGATGTACGAAGTACTCGGCAAACCGATGGTGCACTATGTTGTTGATCTTGCAATGACGTTAAAGGCATCTCGTGTGATTGTGATCGCCGGATATCAGCGCGATACGGTAATTCGGTATCTTCAAAATTCTCATCCGGATGTCGAAATTGTCGTACAGGCGGAGCAGCTTGGAACAGGCCATGCAATAATGCAGACTAAAGCAGCACTCGGGACTTTTACCGGAGATGTTGTGATTCTATCAGGGGATGTTCCACTGCTTACTGCCGAAAGCATGCAGAAACTTATTAACTATCATCTTCAAACGGAAGCATCAGCGGCGATATTAACTGCCGATTTTTCCGATCCGACAGGGTATGGTCGTATTATTCGTAATGATGATGGTTCGGTAAAAAGGATTGTTGAACATAAAGATGCAACTGAAGAAGAACGCCGGGTGAATGAGATAAATTCCGGAATTTATGTATTTAACAGACAAAAACTATTTACAGCATTACAACATATAAAACCGCAGAATGTCCAGAATGAATACTATCTCACAGACGTTTTTGGGCATTTCTGGACTCAGCAATGGAAAGTATCGGCACTAAAAACGAAACAGGTTGAGGAAATAATGGGTGTGAATACGGCGCAACAGCTTGAAGAAGTGAAACAGGTTTTTTTGGTGCGGAAACAAAATTAGTGACTGCTCTTTTTATTCGGAGAATTTTTATTGGTCAACACAGTTACTTTTTACGGTTTACTTGAAGTGCGCCCAATTTATTCATATTTTAACATTAATGAATCGCATCATTCCTGTTTGGAATCCAAAGAATGAAGTCTTTTAGAGAACAGCTTCAAAGTGAAATAATTATTTTTGACGGCGGAACCGGTACGTATCTCTACGATAAGGGTATCTATATCAATCGGTGCTTTGAAGAATTAAATCTGACAAATCCAGAATTGGTTATGGAAATACACCGGGATTATATTAACGCCGGCGCGGATGTTATCGAAACAAATACATTCGGAGCTAATAGATACGCCCTTATGTCATACGGACTGGAGTCAAAAGTATACGAGATTAATTATAAAGGAGCACAACTAGCAAAATCAGTTGCGAAAGATTCAGCACTGGTAGCCGGATCGGTCGGACCACTTCGTGTTCCGATAGAACCTCTCGGAAAATTATCTTTGGATGCGGCCAGGGATGCATTTGCAGAACAGATCAAAGGATTGCTTGATGGAGGTGCAGATCTCATTGTTTTCGAGACATTTAGCATGGTGGAAGAACTCGTCCAGAGTGTAAGAGCTGCAAGGGAATTAAATGCCGATATTCCTATTCTTGCACAAGTAACAATCAACAATGAAGGTAATCTCCTCTCAGGTGAAACACTTCGACGGTTTGTGGAAGAGCTGGTTCCATATCATATTGATGCAATTGGAATGAATTGTTCGGAAGGCCCGAGGTTGATGTTGGAAGCGCTTGAACGCCTGCGGGAATTGACGGCGCTGCCGATTTCGGTGCAGCCTAATGCAGGTTTGCCGCAGAATATCGGTGGTAGAAATCTCTATATGACTTCACCGGAATATATGGCAGAATACGCAAAGAGGTTTATACAAACCGGAGCATCTATTGGAGGATGTTGCGGAACAAATCCGGCGCATATCAAAGCGATTCGCTGCGCTGTACAAGCACTGCAGCCGTCAAAACGGATGGATGTGAAAGTCGAGGCACTCAAAGTTGAGGAACCATGGCAGGTACGTGTTTATTGCAAGGAAGAAAAATCGCGCTTTTCAAAAAAATTGAACTCTAAAGAGTTTGTCAAACTTGTAGAACTTGTTTCACCGAAAGGAATCTCCGCAGAAAAGGAAATAGCGAAAGCAAAGACATTATTCGAAAATGGTATCGATGCCGTCAATATTCCTGACGGGCCCCGCGCTTCAGCACGGATGTCGGCCTTAGCAATGGCAGTACAAATTCATGAGAAAGTCGGTATCGAACCGGTGCTTCATATTGCCTGCCGTGATCGCAATATTATCGGAATGCAGTCGGATCTACTTGGAGCATGGGCGCTTGGGATCAGGAATATTTTGGCAATTACCGGTGATCCTCCAAAACTGGGCAATTATCCCGATGCAACAGCGGTCTTTGATATAGATGCCATAGGGTTGACCAATTTGATTAACAGGATAAATCATGGACTTGACTTTGCCGGCAATCCTATCGGTGAGCCGACAGGATATTCAATAGGAGTCGGTGTGAATCCGGGTGCAATTAATCTTGATGAAGAACTGCGCCGACTTGATTGGAAGATTAAGGCAGGAGCAGAATATATGATCACTCAGCCGATCTTTGACTTGAAAATTCTGGAAAAATTCCTCAAGCGAATTGAGCACATTGAATTGCCGGTTATTTGCGGTATTTGGCCGCTAATATCATATCGAAATGCAGAATTTATGAACAATGAAGTTCCGGGAGCTTCTGTGCCCGAAGAGATTATGGAACGGATGAAAAAAGCAGCAACAAAAGAAGAAGCATTTCTTGAAGGAGTAAAGATTGCCAGGGAAACCTATCGGCAGATCCGAAATGAAATACAAGGTGTTCAGCTTTCAGCGCCGCTTGGAAGAATGGATGCCGTCTTGATGATGCTTGCCGAATAACTTTGAATAAAATACTCGTTTTGCTATGAATAGAACTATACATATTATTAAAATCTGGTTACCGACCGTTCTCTGGATTTGTTGCATATTTTATCTATCAACAGAAGTTTTTTCGGCAGATCATACTTCCCGAATTCTTAAAAGATTGCTTAGCTTTCTTCTGCCTGATATAAGTATGCGGGAAATTTTTATTATCCATTTTTTTGTCCGCAAAGCAGCTCATATAGTTGAGTTTTGTATCATGAGTCTGCTGTTATTTCATTCTTTTCGAAATACTCAAAAAAAACAAAGATATTGGTCTTGGGTATTGTATTCATTGATAATTATTGTTATTGTTGCAGCGGCAGATGAACTCCATCAATGGTTTATCACATCACGCACATCTTCGGTTATTGATATAGTAATAGATGTTACAGGCGGCATATTGGGACAAGCAATCTGCGTTATTTTCTATCGATTACGCACGCGAGAAAACAAGTCCGATATTGATTAAGTGAATTCCGTGTCGCTTGAATCACCTATTCTTGCTTCAGGTATCATCTTTCCTTATCTTAATATATAGAATGGATTTAAATTGAGAGAATTTGATTGGAGAGCTGGCTGAGTGGTCGAAAGCGGCGGTCTTGAAAACCGTTATAGCCTCCGGGCTATCGGGGGTTCGAATCCCTCGCTCTCCGCCAACCTACGCTGAAGCTTCGGTTGGCAGGCACAACCTACGCTGAAGCTTCGGTTGGCAGGCACAACCTACGTTCCGCAAAAATCATCGGAACTTTTTAACCAACGAAGTTCCGCAGAAGCGTAGTTGATCGGTTAGTAAACACAACATTGCTTTTACATGTTCTTTTGATTTAATTATTAATATACATTCAGCTCGGAGAGATGGCCGAGTGGCTGAAGGCACAGGTTTGCTAAACCTGCATAGTGGGTAACTGCTATCGAGGGTTCGAATCCCTCTCTCTCCGCCAACCTACGCTGAAGCTTCGGTTGGCAGGCACAACCTATGCTGAAGCTTCGGTTGGCAGGCACAACCTACGCTGAAGCTTCGGTTGGCAGGCACAACCTACGTTCCGCAAAAAACAGCGGAACTTTTTAATCAATGAAGCTCCGCAGGAGCGTAGTTGGTCGTTGAGCAGGTATAACTATTTTAACGCCGAATTGCAACGAAGGCGGTCGTTCCGAAAAAAAGCGGAATTTCGTCAAGCGGACTTAACATACACAATAACCTTTTTTGTTTAAGTAACTAAGCGCCAATATTTCATCGATAAAAGAGCATAATGATGGATTAGTGCAGTCAACCAAGTCCTATAGACCACTTGAAGTAATTACATATATTGCAGTAGATACGGAAGCGAGAGCAAGAAAACTTGAGAAATATTTTAAAACCGGTTCAGGTAAAGCGATTCTAAAGAAAAGGATTTTAGATGTTTAATCCATAGCAGACGAAGTCCCGTTTTGTGGGACGCAGTCAGTCCTTTCTCTCCATCATGTGGGCAACTGCTATCGAGGGGTCGCTCGCCTCGCTTCAAAGAGCGAAATACGACGGAGTGGGAATCCCTGGTTGACGAAGTCCTGTTACAAAGGACGCAGTCAACCCTCTCTCTCCGCCAACCTACGCTGAAGCTTCGGTTGGCAGGCACAACCTACGCTGAAGCTTCGGTTGGCAGGCACAACCTACGTTCCGCAAAAAACAGTGGAACTTTTTAACCAACGAAGCTCCGCAGGAGCGTAGTTGATCGTTGAGCAGACTTCGCATGATAGGCACAACAGTGATGTTGCAACAAATGAATTCTAAAAGAATGTCAGATGACTAATTCCTGACTGATGAAATTAAGTTTTATGTAGCCGGTCATTTTCTATAATTATTTTTTACCCGGCTCTTTTAAAAATCCAACAGCTTTTTCAAGATCGGCATTCATTGAAATATTCAAAATCAAACCGTTAGTTGTTTTTGGCACGTCGATAACACGAATAATATCCGATAACTTCGAATATTGTGGAAGTATCTCTGATAGATAATTTTTTGATTTTAATAAGAACTCTTCATTGAAAATAACATTCTTTTCATCAGGATAGACTGGTAAATATCGAATTGAGGATTCTATCATGTCCTGAAAGAAATGAGTTCCAAAAGAAAGCTCAGGAACATAATCTCCTTTCTTGTTTGCAATCTCAATTAACATTGCCGTATTGTTGATATCAGAATAAGTAACACTCACTCCCAGTTTAATATCACCTCTGCTTCCCCAACGCCCCGGTCCTATTAAGATGAATTGTCGTTTCGTCAGGGTATTATTAAGCTTGCCGACAGCTTGACCGACACTTTGATATTCTGAAAGAGTGGCCAGTTGGTTATATAGTTTTGGAACGACATAGACTATATATGAAATATCCGGAACACAGCCGTTTGAAATATATCGATTGGTAGAAAATATTATTCTTTCATTGGGGATATTAGCCGGAATAGGAGACGGCAGGACATCTTTTGAATGACTTTGGGGACGGCATTGCAGCAGATATAAATTTTGCCCGTCATGCGCAAATTCTATATCTATAGGAGTCCCCATCGCTTCTTTTAAAATTTGAAGAATCATTTTAATTTGTCTGATGAATGCAGTTTGTTTGATGAGACCTTCAAATGTAACAACCAGATTATCTTTATGAAAGTTTATGTTAAATGCACTGGCGGGAGTATGGATGTGATTTTCTTGATATATAGATATTAAAGAGTGGATGCCTGGAATTTTATCTCCGAATTCTTTCAACAATTCCGATAATTCTATGGTCTCAAAACTATTATTAGCCAAATTTATAACATCGATCTTTTTAGGTGAATAGTGCAGGATTTCATCCGGAGTAATATTCACCCGAATATCCGGATTCCCCGGCGCTATCAAAACAGGATAATCGTTTGAAACACGGTCTACAGCCCGTGTGCCTAAACCTGGCACTAAACGAAGTAAACCATCTTCGCGTTTGATTCTCGGGGACCAGCGAAATTCATTGCTGCTAAATGCAACACCGGCGAACGTCGGTAGAAAATAATTCCCGATTTTTGTTCCGACTACCTGTTGGATCATAATTCCCATCTCTTCATGGAAATCCAGTAACCCTCTTTCAGCACGATATGCGATTGCGTCGGGTGAGAAAGTAGAAGCATATACTTCTGCGATGGCATCCATCAAGGCTTCCAGACGATCTTCTTTACTTTCTTGATTTGCGAGGAAAAGGCTTTTATACTTGCCTGAAAAAGCAGCACCTAAACGATCCTCTAAAAGACTCGAACTTCGGACAATTATGGGATGATTGCCGAAATCTTCTATAACACTTGACAATCCTTTTACAATTTCCGGAGCGAAGTGAGAATTTTTAAAAATCTGTACAATATTCAGGTATTCGACAGATATTTCCTCCATCTCTTTATACTTCTGATCGCTCATTTCTTCAAAATTATTATCATGTAAAAAGTTAACCAAGCTATCGGAAGTGATATACCAGGTTTTCGGGATTTTCAGATTTTTAAACGATTCGGAAAATTCTTTTGATTTGGCTAATATTTGAGTTGCCAGAATTAAACCGGCAGTTTTGCCTCCAAGCCTGCCCCGGCTGTGCACAGGGAAAATTATCCGGTTAACAAGCTGGTAATAATCTTGAATGCTAATATAGTCCTTGGCGATCTTTATGAATTCTAATTGATCTGAAAGGAAACGTCGTATGAGAGAAACCCGTAATCCGTTTTCAATAGAAGGAGATAATTCTATACCTTCTGTTTCCATATACTTGTATCTTGTAATTGCATTTATGATTTCATTAAGTGATGAATTTGGATTATCAATAGTTTGAATAAAAAATCTCAATTTATCCTGCTGAATCCATCTCTGTATAAAAGATAGGATCTTTTTCCCGTCAATATTCTTGGCTGCAATTTTAAATACTTCTTCGCTAAGATTTAAGATATCGTTGTTCGTTTGTTTATGAGACGGACGATTGATTTCCATAATATATTTCGGATCATTCATCTCTTTCCTAACAACAGTATGCTGCAGCAGATGGTTTGCTTCTTCGATACCTTGCCAGCAAAGATAATGCAGCATTTTTTGCGAAATATAGAAATATGCATGTCTGTCTGTTCGCTGCAGCATGTTAATAATTACCTGCCATTCCGAATTGCCTTTTTTTGAAACGTCTTCCTTTACTTCTTCCCACTCTTCATATATCTGCTTCATTGTTTTGTGGATTATGGTATAACTAATCCGGTCTGCAATGGTATTGATTAATTTAATTTCCTCCTTGATAAAGTATCCTTCTTTGGCGGTAGGCGCTTCTTTAACATAATAGACCAATATTTTGCCGACGGATTTACCCTGTACTTTGATATCTGCACTTAACACCCATGGTGTCTCCTTGAATTCTTCAAATTGGTACACCTTATCGTTGTAAACTATTTTTGATTTGCAAATATCGGGGAATTGCCATCCTTTAGGGATGGTTTTGGTAACGTTAATAAAAAGATGCTCCAATGTTGCAGTACTGTCTAAAAAAAGTTCTTCTATCTGGTAGAGACAAGTCAATTCTTTTGTCCGCTCCTGGAGATCCTTTACTAAACTGGATATATGTTTATTTTTTTGTTTCACTTTAATATTACTCCCAGTTTATTTCTTGCATCAATTTTAATTTTTAAACAAGATTTCAATCTCACTTGCTTAACAAATTGGGTTTCAGTGATTATATTTTGCTGATCAAGCCAATTCCAATCGATTTCATAATTGTCATTATGATTCAATGAAAAATAGCCTATACCCAAATTGGATAAATTGTGAAAGAAATGATATCCCTGGCTTAATTCTATGTTAATACCGGGCATTGTTGATTCCGCAATGACTTTTGCGCCTGAAATTTGTCCCCAGACAACCGGAACTCCCAGCCAAGGGTCCGATGTGCCCCATCTTCCAAAACCGATTAAAAGATAAGGGCATTCTTTTTCAGTCAGAGATAAATTGATTATTTCTATCTGTTCGGCTATTTGTTTTGAATATTTTAAATCAAATGCTTCCGGTCTAATGTACACGATATCCTGAATGTTCTCTATCACCCCGCATCCTAGTACACGTTCAGAAGCCAGCAGCACATCTTTGCCCGACAAATCATCTTTATTAATCTCTATGGAATTTTGATTCAATACGATAGGCCTCACCTGCAAAAGGCTGAAGTCTGCATGTAAATCAGGAGAGTTGTTAAAACCAATTGCGAATTCAATTTCTACTTTTTCGCCGGAAGAATCCTCGCAGCGTTTTACTATTGACCTCAGCGCGTCATTTATAGGGACAATATTGGTCTTGCGCAGCGGAGCAAATGTGATGATTCTGGGCCCGGGTATTCCTGTCCCGATATTTATTCTGTCGTTTTCAGTATCATATGTCGAGGAAATCAGGGATAGAGTATTATCATATTCAGCGTGATTCAGGTTGCACTTAATTAAATATTCGGTTTCTTTAATTGGATCATATGCCGGCGGTTTACCCATATTAACTGCCCAAAACTCTGTCTGAGTTTGATATAATAAATCTTGAGTGGTATTATAGGGCGGGTCTGTATCAGGAAAAGCAGGTGAATAGGACCAGGTCAGCCCCCCATCAACGATAGTTTTACCTAAGCCTAGAGCCAGATTGACTACTCCATCTTCAAATTTTGCATCGCCGAAGGGAAAAAAATTATATGAACGTGCGACTCCGGATATGTTAGGGTAATATCTGTCCCCATATCGTTTTCCGGCAATTTCCTGAATAATTACAGCCATCTTCTCGTCTATTATTTTATGATTCACGGATAACATATAAGATTTTGCTTTTTTAAAAAAAGTCGAAGCATAGACAAATTTAATGGCTTCTACTAATCTATTGAAACGGCTGTCCGTATCCGGTTGATTATTCGGGATCATTTTTGTTTCGTATACACCTGCAAAAGGTGAATGTGCCGTATCTTCCAAAATGCTTGATGATCTGATTGCTAATGGATTACGGATCTTGGATATAAATGCTCTCAAATCGCCGATCAATTCCGGCGGTAATTCGGCTTTCTGAAAACGATGGGCTATACGTTCATCGCTTTCATCAGAAAACGCAATTTCAGATAGATTATTGTTTTTTAAGAATAGATCGAAAAAATGAGTTGTGATTACCGTTAAATTGGGCACATGAACGGTCACCTGCGGGAATGGATTATCGAAATATTGGGGAATTATTTTTTCTTGAATAAAGGCAAGCCCTTGTGCTTTGCCGCCTATTTCGCCGCCACCTATATATGTAAAGGTCTCAGAACCGCCGAACGTATCACGACTAAAACGAAATACGTTTTTTCCGGCGGCAAGACCTTTTTCTTTACTCATTAATTATGCTTTCAAATATGATTATTGAAACATAATTGATAAATTTATACCCATCCTCTATTTCTCGTTGCTTTGGCAACCCGGTCAATGGCAATAACATATGCAGCATCCCGCATGTATATGTTTTTCTTATTTGCCAATTCACTGACTGCAATAAATGCAGAAGTCATTTTAGCGTCAAGTTTACTGAGAGTTTCCTCTTTTTCCCAGAAGTAGTTCATATTGCATTGTACCTGTTCAAAGTAACTGCATGTAACGCCGCCTGCATTTGCTAAAAAATCCGGAATAAGAAATATACCTCGCTCCTTGATCGTTTCATCAGCCTCGATAGTTGTAGGCCCGTTTGCTCCTTCAGCAATAAGTTTTACTCGTTTGTTCATCTTTTTGATGTTGTCGGCATTAACCTGATTTTCTAATGCTGCCGGAATGAGAATATCGACGTCCTGCTCAATCCAGGCAGATCCGGGAAGTATTTCGTACCCCAGATCTTTCGCTTTATCTTTATCAATACTTCCAAAATTATCGGTGATGGATAAAAGTTCCTGAAGATTTATTCCTTGTTTTTTCCTGTAGGTATATGAAGTCTGCTCTTTCTGGTTCCAGCAGCATACGGCAATAACTTTCCCGCCGATTTGCTGATAAAGTTCGATTGCGTACCTCGCAACGTTCCCAAATCCCTGAACACTTGCAATTGTATCTTCGGGCCTGATTCCCTTTTCTTTTAAAGCTTCCCGTAGAGTAAAAACTAATCCGTAACCTGTTGCTTCAGTCCTTCCAAGAGACCCGCCC
>Ga0315537_1002016_pt1 | contig 15639 bp, 10 predicted proteins | sample SalMarSW160270MG_FD_203091 | JGI IMG/M metagenome (GOLD analysis project Ga0315537, IMG submission 203091) | Salt marsh sediment microbial communities from the Plum Island Ecosystem LTER, Massachusetts, United States - Salt Marsh Sediment SW1602-70 ... | reverse complement strand
CGAATGGCCGTACCGCAAATTTCGCCATGAGCCCCCCTCCTTTATCAACAGCAATTATGTTACCACGGCAACGTGATTTTAATATGCTTCTGGCTAAAAATCAAGTTTGGTGTAGCGTCCCGAATATTCAGGCTACCTTGAATCCCAAATTCCGGGCGACAGTTTTTCTGTGGAACCTGGCATCACCAAACATAAGCTCCGCAGCTTTAGCCCGCCGGAAATAAAGGGGCATGTCGTGGTCTTCAATAATAGAGACACCACCGTGTGCCTGCGTGCCCAGGGCAACGACGCGCTGGTAGGCATCGCTTACCCAAGCTTTGGTGATAGCGGCTTCACCGGAGTAGGGGCGCCCGGTACTTATCCTCCAGGCGGCATCATAAGTAGCCGCTCTGGAGCCTTCAACCTCTACCAGCATATAGACACAGTGGTGCTGTACCGCCTGGAAAACACCGACAGGAACATCAAACTGTATCCTTTCTTTGACATAGGCTACCGTCATATCCAGGACCACCTGCATGCCCCCCAGCATCTCACAGCACTTGGCGATGGCGGCACGTTCAATTATCTTCTGCACTTCACCCCAACCCTGGTTCAGCTTGCCGAGGATGTTCTCCCCGGGTACTTTGACCTTGTCGAAGACCACCTCGCACTGCTTGTCTCTGGCGATAGTATCTAATACGGTTTTACTGATACCCGGGCTCGTGGCATCGACGATGAAAATGGTAATGCCGTCTTCAGCCTTTTTGGCTTTATCATCGGTTCTGGCAACGCATAGAAAGTAATCGGCAACACTGGCATCGGGGATAAAGAGCTTGGTGCCGCTGATGATATAGTTATTATTATCAGCGGTGGCCTTGGTTTTCACCGAGGCGACATCATATTTGCCGCTGGCCTCGGTCAGGGCCATAGTGAAGATAGTTTTACCGCTGATGATATCCGGCAGGTATTTTTCTTTTTGACGGTCACTTCCAATATCCAGAATGGGCAGGCCCCCGAGCATCACCGTAGAGAAAAAGGGCCCGGGGAAGAGGGCCCGCCCCATCTCTTCGAGGAGTATCGCCAGGTCGAGGAAACTCATACTACCACCGCCGTATTCCTCCGGGAAGGCCAGACCTAACCAGCCGAGGTCGGCTATCTCCTTCCAGAGCTGCGGTGAATAGCCTTTCTCATCCTTTTCCATTTCCCTGACCAGCGTTTTGGGGCATTTCTCGGTTAAAAAGTCACGGGCCGATTTTCTTAATATTTCCTGTTCTTCAGAGAGTCTTGGATCCACGGTAAGACTCCTTTCCGTATATTACTTTCTGGGTAATCCCAGGCCCCTGGTAGCAATGAGCAGTTTCTGAATCTCCTGGCTGCCGTGGACAATCGTCCAGCGCGGGGCATCCAGAAACTCCTTCAATATCTCGCCGTCGAGGGGTGCCCACTTGGAGTCCTTCACAAGCTGACCGTAAGGACCGAGTATCTGCATGGCGGTGTTGTAGAGAAGCCTTCTGGTATCACCGCCGAGCAAACGTGATACGGAGGCGCCGCCTCCATAGAGAGGGATAACACCGAGGTCGGCATAGGCAGCCGCCTGAACACCCATTAATTCCCCTACGCGGGTCTTGATATAAATGTCCGCCAGCGCCTCTGGAATCCACGGATTTTCACCGGCGTCCTGTTTTTCTTCAAGGACGTACTTTACCAGAGTATCGATAACATTCTTGGTTCCGGTGGCCATACCCCCTCCTACGGCACTCCCGTAGAGGGCGCTCATGATAACGGCCCAGCCCCCGTTCTGCTCACCGACCAGATTTGCCCTGGGGACGTGCACGTCTTCATAAAAGACCTCGTTGGTTCTCAGGCCGGCCATGGTATACAAGGGGCGTATGGTAATCCCCGGGCTCTTTAAATCAACTATGAACATGCTAAGCCCCCGGTGCTTTTTCTCGGCGGTGGGGTCCGTCCTGGTCAGCAGCCAGTGATATTCGCAGACGTGGGCTTCGCTGTTGTATATCTTCTGCCCGTTCAGGATGAACTCGTCCCCGTTGTCCACGGCGCGCAACTGGATAGAGGCTACATCCGAGCCGGCATTTGGCTCGGTATAACCGAGGGCAATATCTATCTCCCCGCGGGCAACACCCGGCAGGAATCTCTTCTTCTGTTCCTCGGTTCCGCTGATGAGGAGGGCATTGCCGAGTTCAACGCCGTCGAGGGGAAAGGGGGCATGATGAGAGGTTATTTCATCTACCTTGATCACCTCGGCCATGGCGCCCATGCCACGGCCACCGTACTCCTGCGGCCACCTGGGAGCCAGTAACCTGTTCGCACCCATTTTGCGGAGCAGCTCCTTCGAGTAGGGTCCTGCCCCCTGCAGAGATAACGTCTCGGCAACAACGTTCTCATTACATTCTTTGTCCAGAAACTCATGGATTTCCTTCTGAAACGCCTTTTCCTCCGGGGTAAGCTCAAAATCCATTCTGCGTCCTCCTAAGTTTATAAGCATGATGGCAGGCTTGGGGTCTATCTCTTGTAGACTATCGCGGAGGAATTTCCCAGCTTGCCGGAATTTACGGAGAAGCCGACCTTGGCACCCTCTACCTGTCTCGCCCCCGCATCGCCTCTTAATTGCGTGACCACTTCGTATGTCTGCGAGAGGGCTTGAGCCGGTATGCACTCACCCAGGGAGGTACAACCGCCGTCGGGGCAGACCGGAATCCGGCCACCGAGTGATGTGGCTCCTTCCCTGAGCAGTTTTTCAGCCTCGCCTTCCTTGCAGAGCCCGATATCTTCATACCACTGTATTTCCATGGCTCCGGTAAGGTCATAGACGCAGGCGAAGTCCAGGTCCTCGGGCCCAACGCTGGCCTGCTCGTAGGCCATTCTGGTTGACTTTATGCCAGCATCGTTCTCGTTGGGAGGCGGGACTTCACTGAAGTCGCTGCCGAAACCGCCGAAGCCGGGTACGGGATACTGCGGGTTTGAAGCCCCGATACCAGCGACAATAATCGGCTTGGTGGTATATTTTTTCGCGACATCCGTGCTGCATACCACCACGGCGGCGGCACCATCGCTGGTGGCACATACCGAATAAAGATGTATGGGATAAGCCACCATAGGGGAGTTCAATACCTCTTCGGCGGTATATATTTTCCGGTACCGGGCATTGGGGTTGAGTGAGCCGAATTTGCTTGCCTTGACTTTTTGCAAGGCAAGGTCTTCCTCGGTCAGGCCATACTGATTCATTCGTCTCTGTGCCGCCATGGCAAACCCGGTGAAATTGGCCGACCCCAGGATTCTGAACCGCTGGCTATCAAGGTCATTTTCATCAAATTCGTCATACTGGGTGGTACCGAAAGCACCCTTTGGTGATATACTCCCCCCGACGACGAGTGCCGTATCAATGAGTCCCGAGGTTATATAAAGGTGTGCTGCCCTCAGGGCGTAACCACCGGTGGCACAGGCGTTGTAATTATTGGTCACCGGTATCCCGGTCATACCGAGGTCCTGTGCCAGGACATTCCCCGACAGCATTCCCTGGATGCCGGCCCAGGGGTCCTGCCCGGCAAACAATGCCTGTATGTCGGTCCAATCCATATTGGCGTCTTTGAGCGCCATTTGAGCTACTTCCAGGTTCAGTTCGTGGACACTCATTTCGGGGAATTTCCCCCAGGCGTGTATTCCGATACCTACGATAGCGAGTTCTCTCATCTTTTTTCTCCCTTTATGGATTCATAGCCTCTGCTATTATTCGTTAATGATAATACGAGAAATGCTGCTTTATGATGTGACCGGTCGGAACATCCAGCTCAGCACCTCGTTGCCTTGCTCATCCACATAGAGTACTTCTCTTACCGTCTCCATCTCCATGCCTACCTTCAAGGTATTTAAGTCGACATCCTTGGGAACCTGTCCCCCGACTCTTATACCCTCCGGCAGCTCGACACTGACGACACCGAAAGGTACAAACGGGTCCGGCGCATGATATGGTGGCGGTGGCGAGTAATGGTTAATAGTGTAAGCAACCAGCTTACCCCTTCGGCTGAACAGCACTTTTTCCAGAGGTTTCGTTTTCTTACAAAGGGGATTACGGCAGTTCGTTACTCGTGGGAAGAAGTAATGTCCACAGGACCCGCACCTGTTGCCGATAATTCTGGGCTCCTCCGGCGGCATGGTAAACCATCCATCAAGACAGGGAATTTGCTTTTTAGCTTCCATGAAAAGCTCCTTCTAATTCTAACTGTGTCTTGGCACGGTGATGCAGGTAATGAATGAAGATATCACAAATTGAGAGTTTCATTCTATCAAAAATCTATTAAAATGTCAAGGTATATTATTCCTATTGCAACTAATTTTTACCGGATACCTTGTTTACTTAACTGTAGTTGCTTTCTTCCAACAGTGCTATTACCTTGTTTAGTCTGTGCATCGGCAATAAGTTGAAGCGTGTGCTCTCTAATCTGCTTCATCATCACGCCCAGCGCCTCTATCTGTTTCTGGTCCAGAGGGTTTAATAGCACATGACTCAAGCGTTGCTGCCCGGCAACCTGCGACTCTTTAACAAACGCCAATCCCTCTTCAGTTATGTGAACTTTTCTGACCCTGCGGTCTTTGCCGATGGCGCCTCTCTTCACGAAGCCCAGTTTCTCAAGCCTATCAACGACTCTGGTTACGGCATGCTTGGAGCGGAATATCCTCTGGCTTAAATTTGTCGGTGTCATGGTGCCACCATGCAATACCAGATTATGCAGGACGCTAAATCCGGTCCGGCCGACGGGATATCTGGCTATTTCAATATCCAGATACCTGTTGACGACGTCAGAAGTGTAAATGAATGACAGGAAAGTTAAAACTCTTAATTGAGCTGCCTGCTCTCTTATCTCATCAGCCATCGATTGAAGCTCATGGTCAGAGACTTTGCTCATCGAATGTCTCCTTAATATTATCTTTAGTCCCGTATTATATTACATCATTATATTACATCATCATAAAACCGGTAAGCAAAGTAAGCCGGTATCCGGGAAACAGGCATTGTTCAATACTAACTAAAGAACGCCAGCGTAAATTACCGGATTTTGACAAGGGTAATCCAACTGGCTAAAATGCTGTCATTAGTGGATTACACCATAAATACCGGTGGCGGATGACATTAAGGAGGCAAATAAATGGCGAAAACACCTCAGGAACTCTACCAGGAAAGAGAAAAGAGACTTAACGACGCGATACAGCTAAAGATACCGGATAGAGTTCCCTTAGCGCCGCTTTTCACCTTCTTCACCGCTAAGTATGCCGGTATCACCTGCCAGGAAGCTATGTACGACTATGACAAGCTGGCCGAGGCTACCAAAAAAGCGATAGTGGATTTTAACGTGGATGCATATTCTGGTATGTTTGTATCTGGACCCCTGATGGATATTCTCGATGACAGGCGATTTAAATGGCCCAGCCACGGAGTACCCATCAATAGTACATTCCAGTATGTCGAGGGAGAGTACATGACGGCGGATGAATACGATGCCTTTATTACCGACCCTACCGACTACATACTAAGAACGCATATACCCAGGGTACTGGGGGCACTTGAGCCGCTGAAAATGCTATCCAATTTACCCGGGTCTCCCTACATAGGACTGGATATTGCATGGACGATTCCTTTTGCCCTACCGGCGGTAGCACAGGCATTGGAGACACTGACCAAAGCCGGACAGGAAAGTCTTAAACTGGTTAACAAACAAGCCGCATTCGGTCAGGAAATGACCGAACTCGGCTTTCCACTCATGTTCTCCAGCTTCACTGGTTGCTCTTTTGATTACATAGGTGACTATTATCGGGGCACCAGAGGCATCATGCTTGATATGTACCGGTGCCCTGACAAGCTCCTTGAAGCCATAAATAGAATAACGCCAATCATAATTAATACTGCTATCGACACTGCAAAACAATCAGGGATACCACGCTGTTTCATACCCCTCCATAAAGGTATTGACGGATTCATGTCGCTTAAGCAGTTCAATACCTTCTTCTGGCCCACTTTAAAACAAATGATTCTGGCACTCATCGACCAGGATATCGTGCCCATCGTGCTGTGGGAAGGTGATTGTACTTCACGTCTGGAGACCATCGCTGACATTCCCAAGGGAAAAGCGATATACTGGTTCGAGCGTACAGATATGCTCCGGGCCAAGGAGGTTCTGAACGGCCAGGTATGCATCACAGGCCTTATGCCTTCCGCGTTACTCTGCACCGGCAGTCCTCAGGACGTCAGGGATTACACCGTGCGCCTTATCGATGTCGTGGCTAAAGGGGGCGGCTACATTCTTAACGGTGATATAGGCATACCCGATGAAGCGAAACCGGAAAATGTCAAAGCTATGATTGACGCCACCATGGCATACGGAGTCTACAAATAGATAGTCAGCGGACTGAAATACAGGCTAATCAATATGGACAGATTAACCTGATGACTTAACGGAGTACAAAATGATTGCCAAACCGAAGGAAAAGCCGGGTGAAAAGGTAGTAAAATCCACATGCAGAATGTGTCACGGCGTCTGCGGTGTCCTGGTGCACATTCAAGGCGGCAGAGTGGTCGAAATTACCGGAGACCCGGACTGCCCGACGTCACTTGGTTACATCTGCCCCAAGGGCAGGGCTTCAGTGGAGATGCTGTATCACCCCGACCGCCTCAAATTTCCTCTAAAGAGAACTGGGAAGCGGGGAGAGAACAGGTGGCAGCGAATCAGCTGGGACGAGGCGCTGGACACTGTTGCCGGCAGACTCCGTGAATATAAAGAGAAATTTGGTGCCGAGTCGGTAGCTACAATCATAGGTACGGGACGGCCTCTACTTCCATTATATATGAGGTTTTCTAACTGTTTCGGCACTCCCAATCATCTAAGTATTATCAACAACTGCTATTTCCCGAGGATAGTAGCGGCACGCATGACCAGCGGCCGGTTCCACGTGTGCGATTATTACGGTTTTGGGGGAGTAACGCCCAGATGCGTGCTGAACTGGGGCTGCAATATTGCGGGGTCGGGCGCCGCCGACGGTATGTGCGGCTATCAGGTTACCCGAACGGTTAAAAACGGGGCCAAATTGATAGTCGTTGACCCGAGGAGAACCGACCTGGCCGCCCAGGCCAACCACTGGCTGCAGCTTCGCCCGGGCACGGACGATGCCCTGGCGCTGGGCATGCTGAACGTGATTATCAAGGAGCAGCTGTATGATAAAGATTTCGTAGCCACGTGGACCACCGGCTTTGACGAGTTTACGGAAAGGGTGGGGGAATATACTCCTGAAATGGTCTCGGAAATCACCTGGGTTCCGGCGGAAGCAATCAGGGCGGCAGCCCGGACGTACGCAACGACCAAGCCAGCCTGCATACAGTGGGGCAACGCCATCGACCAGAATATAAATACGCTGCAGACGGCCCGCGCCGTTCACTGCCTTTCGGCCATTACGGGCAATCTGGATGTCCCCGGCGGCGATATCTCGCTGGTAACGCCGGCCGGTGTGAAAACGCATACCGTCCATGGAGACCAGAGTCTCTCGACGCACGAAAGGCTCACGCCGGTGATAAAGTCAAGGATGATTGGCGGCGGCAAATACAAAGTCCTGGATACTGCCGTCATTCACCCGCGCCACTTGCTTGAGGCTATCATGTCCGGGCAGCCGTACCCCATCAAAGCCCTTTTCGTGATGGGCAGCAATACGCTGCTCAATCAGACCGACCCCGTGAGGACGGCCCAGGCATTCAGGAAGGTCGATTTCACGGTGGTGACCGACCTGTTCATGACGCCCACCACCCAGATGGCGGATATACTGCTTCCGGCATCAAGCTGGCTGGAGAACGACGAGGTGGCCGACGTGCACATGGGCTGGTGCGTGCTTATCCGGCAGAAGATCGCCGAGATAGGCGAGTGCCGTGATGATAAGCAAATCCTGTTCGATTTAGCCCGCAGGCTGGGTATGAGTGATGACTTTCCCTGGAGAGATGTCAGGGAATACTGCGACTGGACACTGAAAGACGCCGGGCTGACCTTCGAGGACTTTAAGGCTCTGGGGATACTGACTGGCAAGATGCGCTACAGAAAATACGAGCAGGGAGGGTTTGATACGCCTTCGGGCAAGGTCGAGCTGAAGTGTTCGGCTCTTGAATCCATGGGTTATGACCCGCTGCCTTATTACGTGGAGCCGCCGGAGAGTCCGTATTCAACGCCCGATTTATTTAAGGACTACCCCCTGATTATCACCACCGGCAGTAGAATCCAGGGGTACTTCTGTTCCGAGGGCAGGCAGATACCGTCATTGCGTAAGCTTAACCCCGACCCGATAATAGAAATCCACCCCGAGACCGCGGACAGCCTGGGCATAAAAGATAGAGACTGGGCCTGGATTGAAAGCCCCAGAGGCAGGATTAAACAGAGAGCTAAGCTCACCGATGGCATTCACCCGGGGGTCGTCCACGCCCAGCATGGCTGGTGGTTCCCAGAGAAAGAGCCGCCTGAGTACGGCTTCACGGAATCAAATGTGAATGTTATAGCTGCGAATATGCCCTGCGACCCCCACACGGGCTCGGAATCGCTCAGGGCATTTCTATGCAAGGTGTATAAAGTCTAGTTTATAACATTGGCCCGGGATACAGGGGCGTTGCTACCAGACCAGGATGATGGTTTATACCATTAAGTCGGCCGGGTTTTTGGACTCGCGCTAAGACAGCGCTATATCACCCAGGCTGACATCCTTCTCGGTACTTATAGAATCTTTAGTCAGGGTTTTGCCGTTATATTCTATCTTGAGAGAGAAGGTGCCTACCTTTAAACCATCAAACCAGAAATCGCCGAACTCGTCTGTGATAACAGTAATCGACCCGTCCTTACCGGTCAGGGTGCAGGTGGCACCGATGATTACCTCCTTGGCATCCGGGTCATACAGCGTTCCAGCTATAAATCTCCTGGGCAAGCCGATGTAGTATACCCTGGGTTTGACATGAAACTCGGGATGTAACACTTCAGCCTCAGCTATCAGGTCACCGAGTTCGGATTCATCACCGAACTTTATGGCTCCATGCGCGCAGACATCGACACATCTGGGCTCTTTCCATCCCCTGTCAAGCAGATGGGCGCAGCCGGTACATTTCTGGGCTATATTAAGGTCCTCATTAAAGTAAATAACACCATACGGGCAGGCATCAATACAATTTTTGCATCCATTGCATTTCTTCGGGTCGATGATAACCAGTCCATCACCCCTCTGGTATATGGTATCCTCCACGGGACATGCTGCAATGCAGGGGGCGTCAGCGCAGTGCTGGCAGAGCATGAAAACATAAGACATCTTGACATGCGGCACCGTGCCTCTGACGTATTCATGAAGCTTACCCCAGAAATGTCCCGTATCGGGTTGGGGCCTGGCATAGGGCGACCAGTCATTACCACAGTGCTCATCCTTGCATACCAGCTGGCAGCTATAGCAGCCGCTGCATCTGGTAACATCAATGACAAAGGCTTTCATCTCTATCGAAGGTCTCCTTCGACCCAGGAACTGGATTTTAATCCGCTGGCCGGGTCATAATCCCGGGCGAACGCTTCGGGGTATTTCTCCCTCCATTCCTGCATCTCCTCCGGCGCCAGCTTTTGAACCTCAACCAGAAAACCGCTGGTTGCCTGACCCCAGCAATTCTTCGACATCGGCCCCCTGGGAGATATGAGGTTATTCGAACCGCTCCTATCAATTCCGTCAGTTATCAGGTCAACTCTGGCCCCATGGTCCTGCAGTACGGCACCGGGCTTTATCCTCTCGGTTACATAGGCTCCCCCGAGGACGATTCCCCGGTCATTATAGATTTTTACAATATCACCGTGCTGTATTTTCCTCTCCGCGGCGTCAGCCGGATTAATCCACAGTGGTTCATACAGATAGCCGTCGAATCCCTTCACCTTACACGTCGGTATTTCCCTGAGCCACGGGATATCATCACACTGGACATGCTGCCGCCACCTCGGATGATTGGAAACCAATACCAGAGGATATTGCCTGGCCCTTTCGCCTTCAAGTCTTTCATCATGAGTCCATTCAAGGCCAGAGCCACCGACCACCCATCCCGGCATCGGGCCTCTTTCCTTATCATCAGGAAAATGTTCGGCCAGTCTCTCCGAATAGAACTCCAGCTTGCCGGAAGGCGTGGATAGCGGGTTAGCCACCGGGTCGTGGTAGAATTCACGCTGGCCGGAGGGGTCTTCCTTCCAATCCGGGGCAACCGGGGGTATATAGAATCCTCTTTCCTTGAATTTTTCCCAGCTTATGAGGTCCTTTACCCCTGAAGTTTCATAGCCGTATTTAATCCATTCATCAACAGTTTTACCTTCAGTTACCTCTTCGTATATACCCAGTTTTTTAGCCACTTCACACGCTATCTCGTAGTCGCTCCTGGATTCACCTACCGGTTCAATGGCCCGTGCCTGGTATGACAGTATCAACCGCTGCCCGGCAGCATTATTGCGAGGGCACCCTATATCCGCTTCCTCGAATTTAGTACTGACCGGCAAGACTAAATCGGCAAAGAGACAGTCGTTCTCAAGCCACTGGTGGTTGGCAATAAAGCATTCTATATCCCGACTCCTAATGGCTTCAATGAAATTAAAACCGTTATTCCAGCAGGCGGTGTTGCAGGGCTTTTCACTCCATATCATATGTATGGCTGTGCCACCGTTTTCTCGGGCGATGGGATATGAGTATTTTACGAACTGGTCTTCAACCGGCATGACGTGTGAAGTGCTGCCCCAGGAAGAGCAGGAGCCATCAAGGATGGCGTGCTGTACCTGGGTTCTGGGAATCTGCTGCGGCATGGGGACAAAATGGACAGCCCGGTGCGCCGCCGATATATTTATCATCACCGACGGCCTCGGAAGCTGCAAACCAATCTTACCAACCCCCGGTTTTCCTATTCCCTGCATTCCCAGCTGTATAGCCGCCAATCTGGCTGTTTCATGTCCGTACGGCCCCCTCATGAAATTACCGCCTTCCATCCCTATGGATGTAACCCTGGAGGCCCAGGCTCTGGCCAGGGCTTTAATGGTCCATTCGGGAATGCCACATCTGGGAGAAGCCCACTGGGGCGTCTTGGGAACGCCGTCTTCTTTACCCAGAACGTAATCCTTGAATTTATCAAGGCCAACAACGTGCGTGGCCACATAGTCCTTATCATACGTGCCTTCGTTAATCCAGGTATAAATCACGGCCAGTTGCAGGGCAGCGTCTGTACTGGGCAGAATCGGTATCCATTTATCAGCGTGAACCGCCGCTGAGTAATTCAGGTCAGGAGTGACAAATATTTGCTTTATTCCCAGCTCAGTGAACCACCACATCGTCTGACTGCAAAATCGACCGTGAGCACCGCCAGTCGTTGTTTCCCAATCGCCACTCCAGACAATCATCTCGGTATTTTCAGCAATGTCAGAAAAAGTCGGCGAAGGCCTGGGGAGACCCATGGCCATGTCTCCCCATACGTGCTTGGCACCCCAGTACCACCCCTCCCAGCTATCCGGGTTCCTGACTTCGCGGGTATAACCGCCAAACTTACTTAAAAGCCTCTTGTGACTGCCACTGGGAGCATGCACAGTTTTTGATTCATGATGCCCCTCCTCGCCGATGCAGAGTACGGCATAAGGGCCGTATTTTTCCTTTACTCTCCTTATCTCATTAGCAATTATGGTTGTGGCCTCGTCCCATGATATCCTCTTGAATTTACTCCTGCCTCTGTTCTGCGGGTTCCTTTCACCATCGGGGTCCCAATCAATCCTCTTAAGCGGATACTTTACCCTGTTAGGAGAATAGATACGCTTTTTGTAGCCGTGAGTTAAATAAGGAGGCATCGTCTTCATGGGTGTTTCATAGGTCTTACCCTTTACCTCGAATTTCCACATACTGGGGGCAAGTTCCTCTCTGGAATAACCGGTCTCATCAAGGTGCAAAGGCCTGATCCTGACTATTTTCCCGTTCTTGACATCAACGGCCGATGGCTCAATAGGATTATTAATACCGACATCCTTTATGAAGGTTTCTTCCGGTTCGAAGGCCGGTTCAATCACTCCCATGCCCTGCGGATGTTTTTTAGCGACATGAGTTTTTAGAGAGTTAAGTGTATTGAACGGCAACCCGTCATAAGGACAGATAAACTTTTTTGATGATGTTTTTCGCAGGTCCTGCCCATGCCTGGGTACAAAATGAGCCTGCAGTTCCGCAAAGGTAGGAAACTCTTCGTTTTCTACCGGGCACTTAAATTTCGGGGTCTCAAATGTTGCAGGATGTGGAGCCTCAGCAGACCCGGCAACCTTGTCCTTTCGCACCGGTAGCCCTCCCTGGTACCAGATGGATATCGTTGCAGGATGGAAAATATCTTAAGGTAACTATCGAGCAGGCTAGTAAAAACATGCTATTTCATAATAGCATTGTTAGAATGTAAGAGCCAAACCTCAAAACTTACTATATTATTATCTATTGAAAAAATCCCGGCATTACAGGTCTGCGGGCATAGAATGGAAAGTTGAACTTTGCCTTTCATATTTATTATAGTTAATGAGAAATAATAAATCATCATTTCCTGTTGCTATTATTAAGCTAATAACAACCGGAAATAAGTCACATGATTGAAAGTGCCATTGACAGAAATGCAACGCACTTTTATAATATTTACGCCGTCTCCTGCCTCTGTCCAAGCGGAGGAACGGCACAACATTATCCAAATCCAAAAAATGTGGCTATGGGAAATAACATAGCTACACTCACTAAGATATACTGCTGATGCCACAAGGAGGTAAAATGGCGCAAAAAGGGAAGCCAACAACAGGATATAAAACCTGTATTAAGGGCACCGGTTTGAGCAGCTTCGGCGACAACTCAAATATGGCGGCCGTCGATGTTAAGGATGGTAAATTAATCAGGATTAGACCATTCCATTATGATTGGAAATACAAACCCGAGGAATGGCAACCCTGGAAGATGGAAGCACACGGCAAGACCTTTGCCCCGCCGTTGAAGTCCATGATACCTCCCCACGGTATGGCCTACAAAAAGCGGATATTTTCCCCCAACCGTATTTTGTATCCCTTGAAGAGAGTGGACTGGGACCCCAACGGTGAGAGAAACCCGCAGAATCGCGGTACTAGCAAATATGTCAGAATATCCTGGGATGAGGCTACGGATATCATCGCCAGCGAGCTCAAGAGGGTGATAAAGAAATACGGACCGGAAACGGTACTCCTGCAGGCGGACGGACACGGCGAGACCAAGGTGATACACTCCACCCACGGCTGTAATACCAGGCTTCTTGAGCTTCTGGGTGGTTATACGCAGCAGATCAGGAATCCAGATAGCTGGGAGGGGTGGTACTGGGGGGCCAAACATGCCTGGGGATGTGAACCTGTCGGTATGTACACGTCTTATCTCACCAATATTTATCCGGATATAGCCGAGCATACCCAGATGATTATACACCAGGGATGTGACCAGGAAACCACCCCCTGGGGTTTCTGGTCGGGACAGATGCCCAGTCTCTATTCCTACTGGTTCACCGAGCTCGGCATAAAAAGCATTTATATCTGCCCCGACCTGAACTACGGGGCGGCTGTCCATGCCGATAAGTGGATTCCGGTACTGCCGAATACTGATGCCGCGTTGCAGCTGGCCATCGCCTACCAGTGGATTACCAACGGCACCTATGATAAAGATTACATCGCCACGCACGCTTACGGCTTCGACAAGTTCGAGGAATACGTTTTGGGTAAAGAAGACGGAATCCCCAAGACCCCCAAATGGGCATCGGAGCTGTGCGGCGTGCCGTCCCGCATCATCAAAGCCCTGGCCCGTGAATGGGCATCCAGGACAACGACGGTAGCCCATGGCTTCGGCGGGCCTTATATAAGAGGCCCGTACTCCACCGAGCCGGCCCGGCTGGAGGTACTGTTGCTGGCGATGCAGGGACTGGGAAAGCCGGGGACACACCAGCTTACCTGGGTCGGCGGGTCGTTTTTCGGCGCCCGGGCCATGGGGCGCGATTGTCCGCCCCTGGCAGGCAAGGCACTGGTGAGACCGTCGGTCAATGCCGCGTATCATGGCTATCATCCCGGTCCGAATATGCAAAAACAGATCATCCCCAAGCCCATGATTCATGACGCTATCCTGGACGGGCACTTCGATATTTACGGCAGCTCGGAGCAAATGTCGGACAGGGTAGACCAGTTCAAGCGATACGTGTATCCCGCCCCGGGCTGCTCGCCAGTACACATGATATGGACGGATACGCCCTGTCTGCTGACCTGCTGGAACGACAGCAACCGGAACGTGGATGGCTACCGCCACCCGTCGATTGAATGCATGGTAGCCCAGCACCCATGGCTTGAAAACGACTGCCTTTTTGCCGATATCATCCTGCCGTCCAACACCAAATTCGAGACGGATGATATCGGCAGCGACATGGAAAGCAGCCAGTTTTCCACTGTTTACCGTGAAAGAAAATGTGTCGAGCCTGTCGGCGAGTCCAAGAGCGACTACGAGGTGGTCATCGAGGTGGCTAAAAAGCTTGGCCTTGAGAAAGAATACACCGGGGATAAATCTATCGAGGAATGGATAAAAGTGGGTTTTGAAAACTCTGGCGTACCCAAGGCGGGGTTATTCACCTGGGAACAGTTGTGTGAAAAAGACTACTACGTCATCCCCACCGATCCCGACTGGAAGAAATACCGGGCTGGCATGATAGAGTTCTACGAGGACCCCAAGAAACATCCCATGACCACGCCGACCGGATTAATTGAGTTTTATTCCAAGGGTCTGGCTGAGCACTTCCCCGATGACGAAGAGAGGCCTCCGGTACCCCACTGGATACCTTATGGCGAGTCGCACCAGGAAAGCCTGCTGCTCGACAGGGCTAAGAAATATCCCCTCCTCGTTATATCCAATCACCCGAGGTGGCGCGTTCATGCCCAGCTCGATGATATCAACTGGTTCCACGAGATAGTGACCGGCAAGGTCAGGGGGCCGGACGGGTATCTGTACGAACCTTTGTGGCTTCACCCATCCGAAGCCGAGAAGCGAGGCATCAAAACTGGAGACGTGGTCAAGATATATAATGAGAGGGGTGTTGTCCTCGCCGGCGCCTATGTCACCGAGAGAATCATGCCCGGCGCGGCTTACATCGACCACGGCGCCAGGTACGACCCCATCGTGCCGGGTGAACTCGATAGAGGCGGCGCCATCAACACCATCACCCCCCACAGGGGCACATCCAGAAACTGCCGCGGCGGCATGGTCGTCAGCGGCTTCCTCGTCGAGGTGGAACGCGCCAACCTGGACGAACTGAGAAAGCAATACCCCGATGCATTTAAACGACCCTACCATCGAGCCTCCGGGCTGGATTTCAATAGAGTACTAGATAGAGGAGAACAAAAATAATGAAGGCGTTAGTTATAGACATCAATAGATGCAACGGCTGCTACAACTGCCAGATAGCCTGCAAGGACGAGCACGTCGGCAACGACTGGTCTCCCATCGCCAAACCCCAGCCCGATACCGGCCACTTCTGGATGAAAATCACCGACGTCGTCCAGGGTACCGTCCCCAAGGTAAGGGTGAGGTACATGCACAACATATGCCAGCACTGCG
>Ga0315537_1002015_pt1 | contig 15642 bp, 12 predicted proteins | sample SalMarSW160270MG_FD_203091 | JGI IMG/M metagenome (GOLD analysis project Ga0315537, IMG submission 203091) | Salt marsh sediment microbial communities from the Plum Island Ecosystem LTER, Massachusetts, United States - Salt Marsh Sediment SW1602-70 ... | reverse complement strand
AGAAATGACCATAGCACTGAAGAAGGCCTACGCCCTCCGCTACGGTGAGAATCCTCACCAGAATGCTGCCTTATACGTAGAGCAGGACATCAGGCAACCGCAGGCTGGCTTTGCCTCGCTGGTTCACCTTGGCGGTCCTGAGATCTCATTCAACAATCTACTCGATTTCGATGCCGCCTTGACCGTACTCAGCAGCTTCTCTGAGCCTACGGTTGCTGTAATGAAGCACACCAACCCCTGCGGACTTGCTTGCAGCGATAACCTGGCTGAAGCCTACCTGCGGGCTCTGTCTGGAGACCCTGTAGCTGCCTTTGGCGGCGTCGTGGCCAGCAACCAGGTCATCGATTCGGCCACCGCACAGGAGATAGACAAGTCTCACTATGACGCTATTATCGCGCCGGAATATGAGAGCGCGGCTCTGGAGCTACTGGGGCGAAAGAAGAGCCTGCGTCTGGTCAAAATCCCGATGTCGAGCCTGCCCACGCAGCGCCTTGACTTCCGTTGCGTCCGGGGTGGCTTTCTAACCCAAACGCCAGACTTCTTCACTGAGTCAGAGCTTCAACCTCGTACAGTCACCCAGCGCCAACCCACAGAAAAGGAACTGTCTGACCTTGTCTTCGCCTGGAAGGCTGTCAAGGCCATCAAGTCGAATGCTATAGTGATCGCCAAGGACAAGAAGCTACTGGGCATGGGAGCAGGACAACCCTCTCGTGTGGTGAGCGTTGAACTGGCTCTGAAGAAAGCCGGCGAGGAGGCCAAGGGCAGTGTCCTGGCATCCGATGCCTTCTTCCCATTCCCTGATGGCCCTGAACTGGCACTGAAAAGCGGAGTTAGCGCTATTATCCAGCCTGGCGGTTCGGTGAAGGACGATGACGTAGTCGAAGTAGCCGACAAATACGATGCGGTCATGGTATTCACCGGCACCCGCCACTTCAGGCACTGAGGCAAGGAGGCAGAAATGGCAAGAATCACCGCGCAGATGAGAGGAGTTGCCGAGAAAGCGGCGGCGTTTGTTGTAGCCACTGCTACTGCGAGCGGCGAGCCTAACGTGGTTCCCATGACCTTCGCCAGGGTACTGTCCGACGATGAGGTACTCCTGATGGATAACTTCCTCAGGAAGACGATGGAGAACATAAGGGCAAATCCAAGGGTGGCAATATCAGTTTGGCGGCAGGGGCCATCGGAAGGATACCAGTTCAAAGGCGAGGCCAGAATCGAGACCGCAGGCGAGGTCTTCGAAGATGGTGTCAAGTGGGTCCAGGACAAATCGCCCAAGCTGAACCCCAGGGCCGCGGTTGTCGTCAAGGTGGACTCCATCTACTTGCTTACGCCTGGACTGGAAGCGGGAAATAGAGTAAGCTAGGGCCTCCGGTGTAGCCCTGCAACCAGTTGGATCCCGGTTGAGTGATGGCCAAGGCGGTACTCGTAGTAGACATGTTGCGCGGCTTTCTGGAAGAAGGCCATCCTCTCTACTGCGGCCCAAGGGCTCGCAGGATCATCTCGAATATCCAGAAGCTGTTAGAGCAAGAGTCAAGGCAGGGCGCAACGATATTCCATATTTGCGACCACCATGCCGCAGATGACCCCGAGTTCAAGCTGTTTCCTCCTCACTGCATTGAGGGAACCCCTGAGGCTGAACTCATCCCCGAGCTTGCAGGGTACCAGGCAGAGATGATCCACAAGAAGCACTTCAGCGGCTTCTATAATACCACCCTCGAGAGGAAGCTGAAGGAACTGGATCCTGAGGCACTGGTCGTTTGCGGCGTATGCACGGATATCTGTGTCCTGCATACCGTGGCGGATGCCAGAAACCGAGGCTACGAAGTAGAAGTACCCATCAACTGCGTTGCGTCCTTCGACGAGAAAGCTCACGCCTTTGCTCTGGAACACATGGAAAAGGTGCTGGGTTCCAGGCTCGTTAGAGCGGAACCCAAGCTACCCGAACCGACGTTCGACATCCCTCACTCCTGGTTGAATGGAGAAACTGCGGACATCTACTTTCCCCGCACCGTGGAGATACTCAAGAAAGAGGGCGTCAACCCCATAGCCACGATGCAGGTATTTCCCAGGAGCGCCGGCATCCTGTGTGGCATTAAGGAAGTCAAGACACTGTTGGAGAAGGTGCTGCCCGAAAACATCTCGGAGGTCTGGGCCTTAGCAGAAGGTGAGGCCTTTACCCAGAAAGAGGTGGTCTTGCGCATAAGAGCTCCCTACCAGAGCTACGGGATCTACGAGACCAGCTACCTAGGCATCCTTGCCAGTTGCAGCGGCTGGGCCACCGCCGCCCGGGAATGCGTCGATGCCGCCCGAGGGTTCCCTATCATCAGCTTCGGTGCCCGTCATGTCCACCCGTCGGTAGTCAACGTCATGGAGTACTCCGCCATCTTGGGAGGCTGCAACGGCTGCGCCAGCACTGCGGGCGCCAAGCTCGCCGGCACCAAGCCCGTTGGCACCATACCTCACGCCCTCATAATCATCCTCGGGAGCACCAGCAAGGCTACCCTCGCCTTTGACAGGCACATGCCCCCTGAAGTGCAGCGCATCGCGTTGGTGGACACTTTTGAGGACGAGGTCAGGGAAAGCGTCGCCGTTGCCAAAGCAATGCAGGGAAGGCTGCAGGGGGTAAGGCTGGACACCCCTGCGGAGAGAGGCCGGGTCACCGCTGACCTGGTCAAAGAGACGAGGGCATGGCTGGACCTCGAGGGGTTCAAGGAGGTGCAGATAGTGGTGAGCGGCGGACTTGACCCGGAGCGCATCAGGTATTTCATCAGCGAAGGAGCCCCTGTTGACATCTTCGCCGTGGGCAGCTACATCAGCAACGCCAGGCCCATCGAATTCACCGCCGACCTCCACGAGGTAGAAGGCAAGCCCATTGCCAAGAGGGGCAGAATGCCCGGCATTACGCCCAACCCCAGACTGAAGAGGATCCTGTAGGGGTTCAGTCCCGGAAGCCAATCCCCTCTATCTCTACGATATTGCCGCTGGCCTTCGTCCTGACCCCGAGGAACTCGGCAATCAGCCACAGGTTTGTCTCGACATGTTCCGTGATTCCAGGAGTCGTATATCTGGTAGTCCCACCAGCGAGGGCAGCGTAGATGACAAGCTGGTCGGCTACGTATCCGTCTACAGCAGCGCCACTTCTGAAGTCCTGGATGAGTTGCTGAGCTACATATCTTCCGATAGATTCAGAGCTCCTTCCTGCCATTCCCGCCCTGTCCGAGCCTATTCTGCCATTCGAACTGGTGTCTGCCCATATGGCCAGAGCAGCACCTTCCTGAAGAGATCTCGTATCGTAGACCTCACGGATTTCCGCCCTATACCCATGAGAGCCCAGTACCCTCTGGCACTCCACTGCCATTCTGCGGCTCACTCCCTTCTCCCACAAATGCGACGACAGCGCGATCCCTCTGATGTCGACTACTCTGCCTTGCTCGGTGAGAACCAGGGGTTTCAATTTCTTCACTGGCTGGACTTCGATTTCGATGATTCCTGCCCCCCGTGGCACGTAGCCAGGGCGGACTATGTCGAGGCTCGCCCGCACGCCCATTTGCTCCAGGAGGGGAAGGAGAACAAACTTCATGTGATAGGCCGAGGGGGCAAAGTCCTGAAACAGCCCGCCCTCTAGCCTGAACTTGGAGGGCTTCTCGGCGAAGCAGGCCAGAGGCATGAGAGTCTGGGCCAGCATGGTGGTTGAGCCAGCTGTTCCTATATTCCAGCTATATTCCCCACCCCTGAACCTTTCTCCAGGAGTATAGATAATCCTCCTTGAACCAAGCTCCGCCCCACTGACCACGCCGCGACACATCTCCTGGCACGCCTGGATGACCTTGAGATGCTGCGCCCTCAAACCCGGCTTGGGCCGATTCGCCCTGACGTTGTCAACCACTACCGGCCTGCCAAGCAAACTCGCCAGCGCCACAGAATAGCGAACGATGGTTCCACTGCCGGACTTCGCCCCACCATCGATGCTCTTCACCATTCTCACAGTTTCTCCCATCTCTTCCATTGTATAATACTGTTCGAACAGTATATGCCTAGTCCAGTACAGAAAACGGGTGTTGCCAATTTGCCATTGCATCATGGCAAGGCGCCGTCGTGGCTCTTTGAGCGGATGCGCCAGCTCGCCAGAGAGATTGTCATCGTCATCGTCGGCGAGTCTGGTGCCGAGGAGATGCTGCGCCGCCTTTCTGATCCCTTCTGGTTTCAAGCCTTCGGCTGCGTCCTCGGCTATGACTGGCACTCCAGCGGCGTTACCACCACAGTCTGCGGGGCTGTCAAGGAAGGCACGCGAGGACTCGGAGACCAGCTTGGCTTCTTTGTTGCCGGAGGCAAGGGCAGGACCTCTCGCAAGACGCCAACTGAGATAGAGAACTCCGGGCATTTGCTCAGGGTGAACCCGTCACCTCTGGTCTACGCCAGCAGGATGTCGGCTAAAGTGGACAACTCGGCGCTTCAGGATGGCTACCAGCTCTATCACCACACTTTCTTCTTCACCAGGGACGGCGCCTGGACGGTTGTTCAGCAAGGCATTAACGCAAGCAACCGTTACGCGCGGCGCTACCACTGGCTGGGCGAGAAGGTGACTGATTTCGTCTGCGAGCCCGAGGCAGCTATCTGCTCCCAGGGCAGGGGAAAGGCGCTTAACCTGGTAGCTTCGGAGAGCACAGAGGCCAGGAGCACCATTGCCCACATCGCCGCCGAAGAGAAACCCGAGAAGATAGTCAGTCAGTTGGACAAGCTGAAAACGCTGAGCCTGCCCCGGAGAGCCCATATAACCCTGGAAGACATTCACCCTGACAGGCTGGCCAGGGCTTTTGCCACTGCCTACGAACACCAGCCAAAGGACTTCGAGTCCCTACTGGGGCTCGAGGGTGTGGGGCCGAAAACCCTCCGCGCCTTGAGTCTTATCTCGGACTTGGTGTACGACAGCCCGGTTAGCCTGCGAGACCCAGCGACCTACAGCTTCGCTCACGGCGGGAAGGACGGCCATCCTTACCCTGTGGATAGGAAGACCTACGACGCCAGCATACAGTTTCTGGCCCAGGCGGTGAACAAGGCCAAGATCGGGAGCAGGGAGAAAGTTGAGGCTTTCAGAAGGCTGAGGGCGTGGTAGGGCCGAGAGGCCGCTTCGCCCACATTTCGCAATAAGAAGGCAACTCGAGTGGCAATAGCATCTGAACCCACTGGAAGGGAAGACAGGATTCTGATGGCTCCTGAGTTCTCCGAGGAGAGACCACAGGCAAGAGAGTCAAAGTGAACTGGCTGGACATAGCTATCCTGGTCGTCACCCTCCTGTTTGGCCTCGCAGGCCTGTGGAAAGGAATCGTCAGGGCGCTCTTCGGAATCGCCGGGCTGATAGGCGGCATAGCCCTGGCAGGCCACTGCTACCACCCACTCGCCGAAGTGCTTTCTCCCGATGGAGCCATCTGGTCAGGCATAGCTGCCTATGCAATTATCCTGATAGCTGTCCTCGTCGTAGCTCTAGCTATCGGCTGGTTTGTGGCAGGGCTGGCGCGCCTGATGATGCTGGGCTGGCTAGACAGGCTTGTCGGCTTCATCCTCGGTGCCGCACTCGGGAGTATGCTGTGCGCCGCCCTTCTGGCCATCGTTAGCAAGTACGTGCCACCAGCAGAGCCAATCATCTCCAATTCTCTGCTGGCAGGTTTCCTGATGAGGGAGATGCCCCTGTTGTTGGCCCTTCTCCCCGGGGAATTCGACTTCATCCAGAGGCTCTTCAGCTAGCCAACCCAGGCTTTCACCCTTCTAAGAGGCCATCGAGTATCTTCTTCAGCTCACCCCTGGGCTTTAGCCCAACGATCTGTTGAACAGGTTTGCTTCCCTTGAATACGATCATGGTAGGAATGGCAGCAATGCCATACCTGGCGGCTACTGAGCTGTTCTCCTCCACGTTGACTTTGGCGAAGCTCACCTTCCCGTCATACTCTTTGGACAGCTCCTCCAGAATGGGAGCAGCAGCGAGACACGGAGCGCACCAGCTCGCCCAGAAATCCACCAACACTGGTAGTTTCGAGTCCAACACGCCTCCCTTGAAGCCATCCTCTCCCTTGATTGCCTGTATCATCGATCAACCTCCTGCGGTTTAAAGCGTTTGATCCAGGGAAAACAGAATTGCAGCATTCCTTGTTGTCTGCTCGGCAACTGCGGCTTCATCAACTTCTTTCAGCCGAGCTGTGGCTTTCAAGCTTCTTACTACATCGGCAGGTTCAGCCTGATACCTTGTCCCTCTGCCGTAGGTGACCGGAGAGTCCGTCTCCAGAAGCAACCTGCCGAGCGGCGTCTCCCTGACAGCCCTCCTGTGCTCCTCGTGATACTCAGCAGCCGGCGTGGCAGAAATGAAGTAGCCAGAGCCAATTATATCCATAAGAACACTGGAAAAACCAGTGAACCAGTGAAAGACAGCCTTGCCGGTTCCTGCACTCGCGACCAGATCGAACGAGTCTTTCCAGGCATACCGGCTGTGGACGATTGCCGGTCTGTCGTACTCCCTGGCTACGTCTAGAAGCCGTCCCAGAACCTCCCGTTGTAGTTCCTTCGATGCCACTTTCACCAGCCTTTTGTCATAGTCCAGACCTATCTCTCCAACGGCAACGGCTGAAGCGATGTTCTGCTCAATAAACCGCAGGTTCTCGTTGATTTCTGAGGGTTCGAGTCCAGCCAGCCGCCACGGATGCAAACCCAGGGCCGGATGGACGAAGGAGCTATGTCTCCGGGAAATCTCCAGTATCCTGGCATTCGATTGCCAGTCCGACCCCACAGCCACCACACCAATGACCCCTGCTCCTCTAGCTACCTCAAGCACCGAATCAACGTCGTCCAGCTCATCCAGGTGAGCGTGCGTATCGATAAGCTTGGGCACTAGATCACCTTTTGCTCAAGCATGGCCTTGTAGTGATTAAGCCCTGTTGTCGTTGGCCTGTAGCCACAGATGGAGTACTTATCCCCCGGTTCCTTGGTGACCAACTCTGCCGAACCCAACGCCCGCAACAGTATGTCACTGCTATACCCTGTGAGATGAAGATGATGGTCAGGTACGGTCCTGCCGGTCTGCTCGTACTCCCTGCAAATAGCGACCAGGAGCTTTGCCGACTCCTCTTCCAGCCCGCGGAGCAGAGTCTTCATGATCTCCGTATTCCTGACAACAGTAACGAGGTCTTCGAAAGCGGTCATATTCGCTGCCTCTCAGCAGGGGCGGAGCGCCAAACTCCCCCAGCACAATGCTCACAAGTAGACGGTCTATTCTATCGGTTGAAAGACGGTGTTGGCAACAGGCGTCGGCTGCCATAGCACCGCCATTGACAGCACAGTGGGTCTGTGTTACGTTGAGGCCGCACAAGCAGTGCGGGAGGGCTTGGCTATGAGCTATGAGCGTGAGTTGCTCAAGGGGAATACCGATTGCCTGCTGCTCAGTCTGGTCAACGATAAGCCTACGTACGGTTATCAAATCATAAAGGAGCTGGAGAGAAGGAGTAATGGCTACTTCCGATTCAAAGAAGGAACCCTGTATCCTGCTCTTCACCGAATGGAGAAGGACAAGCTTGTTGAAGGCAAATGGCAAGTGCTACCCAACGGGCAGGAAAGGCGATACTACTACATAACCAAGAAGGGACAGGCGGTACTGTCCTCAAAGCTAACCACGTGGCAGGACTTCTCCACAGCAGTCAGATCTGTCCTACACCACGAGGCAGCCTAGGAACAAAATGTCAAACCAGCTAGGCGACTACTTGAACAGGTTCCAAGGCTCCCTTCAAATCGATTCGGCCATCAAAGGTAGTGCGGCTCAGGAACTGGGCACACATCTCGAGGACAGAAAGCGAGAGCTAGAAGAAAGTGGGCTCAGCGAGGAAGAGGCAAGCAAAGCCGCCATAAAGTCCTTCGGCCCGGTTCAGCTAGTTGCCCGGCAAATCTACAAGGTACACAGTCAAGGCACTTGGCAAGACGCGTTCCTGGCTGCCTTGCCCCATTTGCTGGTGGCTCTGCTGTTCGCTACATACTACTGGCAAAACATCCTCTGCACATCAGCCATAGTGACAGTCGTCACCTGCACAGTGATTTACGGCTGGTTTCACAACAAGCCCCTGTGGCTCTTCCCGTGGTTGGGATATTACCTTTTGCCAGTAATAGTCACCGGCGTCTTGCTGATACATCTACCCCAGGGCTGGACCTGGCTGGCCGCGGTTCTGTATTTGCCCTTTGCCCTGTTCGTGATCGCATACATAGTGAAGCAGGCTGCGAGTCGTGACTGGCTGTACGTATCGCTGATGCTGGCCCCTCTACCCGTAGCATGCGCGTGGCTCTTGGCCTTAGGCAGAGGCGGGGAGTTCCTGGTCAACGTGCACTCGGCGCAGACGGATTTGAATGTCCCGGGGATAGTCGCCAGCCTCCTGCTTCTCGCCGTGGCGAGCTTCTCATTCATACGGGTGAGGCGACGCTGGTGTAAGGCAGCCATCCTCCTGGTTCCCCTGAGCATGATCTTCCTGGCAACAACTCTGCTGAGTAGAGGAAACATCGGTCTCTGGGGATGGCTGGTACTGATTTCCTCCCTGCTTCTCGTTGCCAGTCCGGCCTGCCTGCAAATCAGGTCGTGACAGTACCCCGAAAACGCCGGCTCACTCCCGTCCCCACAGACTTGCCTGAGCCCGATCACCCTTCCTATAGGGCAGACCCAGATGTTCATAGGCAAGCCTGGTAGCTACTCTGCCGCGGGGCGTGCGCTCCAGAAACCCCAACTGGAGAAGGTAGGGTTCATAGACACCCATGATGGTATCCGCATCTTCGCTGATGGAAGCAGCGATAGTATCCAAGCCTACCGGTCCGCCATCGAATTTGTCTATTACGGTGTGGAGCACCCGGTGATCTATATCATCCAAGCCCACAGAGTCCACTTCGAGCTTCGAAAGCCCCTCCAGCGCCGACTCCTCGGTAATCGTGCCGTTTGCCATGACTTGCGCGTAGTCTCGCAGTCGCTTGAGAAGGCGATTGGCCACACGGGGCGTGCCTCTGGAGCGCTGGGCGATTGGATCTAGAGCTCCGTCCTCCACGGGCACTCTCAGAATAGCGGCAGAACGCCTCAGGATCGTCTTTATGGCTGTTTCATCATAGAAAGCGAGGTGGTACGTAGCTCCGAATCTATCCCTGAGGGGAGGACTCAACAGGGCAGATCTTGTGGTAGCTCCTATAAGGCTGAAATGAGGCAAGTCCAGGCGCAGACTCCTCGCTGCCGGACCCTTCCCAAGAAAGATGTCGAAAACGAAATCCTCCATTGCCGGGTAGAGCTTCTCTTCCACCACGCGGCTCAGCCGATGAACCTCATCTATGAAAAGAATGTCGCTCTCACGCAAGTTGGTGAGAACAGCCGCCAAATCTCCCGGCCGTTCTATCGCCGGCCCCGAGCTGATCTTGATATTAACACCCATCTCAGCTGCAATGATGTGAGCCAGAGTGGTTTTCCCCAAGCCAGGAGGCCCATGAAGGAGAATGTGATCCAGCGGTTCGTGTCTCTGTTGAGCGGCGACAATGGCTATTTCCAGGTTGCCTTTGACTTTCTCCTGACCCACGAACTCACCGAGGCGCTTGGGACGAAGGGTTAGCTCAACCCGAGTATCCTCACTGGTTGCTTTGCCAGAAACCATCCGCATACTGCTTCTCCTCCGTATTCTCCCCCCTCACGCTGAGCATGATAGGTGATCCCCTGAGCCTTCACTCAGTTTCCGCCTCACCCTGCGCAGGATCGAATGCCTCAGGCTGCTCAGGCTCAAGCTCGTTGCTCTGTTCCGGGCCAAGCGCCGTGAGGATGCCCGGGGCCTCACCTAGTAGCTCGGTTGACTCCTCGACCGGTGGCAGGCCTATTTCCTCCTCCGGTGGCCCACCAAGCTCCTCCACCTCTCTGTGCTCTGTCTTCTCCTCGGTCAATACCCGAGCCGGGATAAGCTTGCCAAGGAGAACGTTCTCCTTGAGGCCGCGAAGCATATCTGTCTTGCCCTTTGTCGTCGCGTCGGTAAGTACCCGGCCCGTCTCTTGGAAAGAGGCAGCGGCCAGCCAGCTTTCCTTGCTCAAACTGGCCCTGGTTATCCCCAGAAGAACCGCCTGAGCTGTCGCCGGATCGCCTCCTTCAGCCAGCACCCGGCCATTAATGTCCTCGTAGTCAAGACGATCGATTAGCTCGCCAGGCAGGACCTCTGTATCACCTGAGGATGTGATTTTGACTTTCCGCAGCATCTGAGAAACGATGACGACAACATGCTTATCGTGTATTTTCACTCCTTGAGAGCAATATACCTTCTGTATCTCATCAACCAGGTACTGCTGCGTGGCCTCTTTCCCCATGATGTGCAGCATATCGCGCGGGTTAATCACACCTTCTGTAAGCTGCCGGCCCACTGTGACGAGGTCTCCAGATTTGACCAGCAGTCGCGTGCCGAGTGGAATAGGGTATTCTCTTTGTTCTCTCTCCTCATATTTGATATAGAAACGCCCGCCTTCGATCACAGTCTGACCGGCAACTCTGGCTACTACTGGCTGCTCTTCTGTAATTTGGGGCAGCCGTTCCCCGGTGTCCCCGGAGGCAGCAGGCAGGAATAGAACCGTGCCAACGCTCACCGCCTGCCCGTTGTCCACGGCTATCTCCGCCCCCGGCGGTAGCACGTATTCGTCCAGATAGGATTCGGAACTGGTAACCCTGACCACAGTCCCCCCATCTTGGTCAATCACGTCAGCAACGCCGCTGATATCAGAGACAATGGCACTGCTCTTTGGTATTCTGGCCTCGAAGAGTTCCTCCACGCGAGGCAAACCACTGGTAATGTCAGTGCCCACGACGCCACCCGTATGGAAAGTGCGCAGCGTGAGTTGAGTGCCCGGCTCGCCAATGCTCTGAGCTGCGATGACACCTACAGCGGTGCCGCGCTTCACCAATGCTCTTCTAGCCAAATCTCTACCGTAGCAGAACTGGCAGAGACCAAACCGTGACTGGCAAACAAGGGGCGACCGTACATAGACCCGGTCGATGCCCGACGCCACAATCAGTCTTGCCTTTCCTTCGTCGATTTCCTCATTGCGTTCAACTATGACATCGCCCGTGTGCGGGTCAGTAACCCCGCTCGCCGCCAGATACCCGAGCATTCGCTCACCGAACGGAGGCAATGAACCACCGCTGAACTCCTTTGATATCCATACTCCATCGGTGGTGCCACAGTCTTCCTCAGTCACAATAGCATCCTGGGCCACGTCCACCAAGCGGCGAGTCAGGTAACCACTATTCGAGGTCCTCAGGGCAGTGTCAGCCAACCCTTTGCGGGCACCATGGGTGGAGATGAAGTACTCCATCGGTGACAGCCCCTCCTTGAAGCTCGACCTGATAGGAAAGTCTATTATCTTCCCCGAGGGGTCAGTCATCAGCCCACGCATTCCAGCCATTTGCCTCATCTGAGAGATATTACCTTTGGCTCCCGAAGTAGCCATCATGTAGATCGAACCGTGACGATCCAGTGATTGCACTATGTCATCAGTGATATTGTCGGTGCTCTCCATCCAGACCTCAACCGCCTTCTCATACCTCTCATCCTCCGTGATTAAACCACCGTCAAGTTGCCTCTCCAGGAGTCGGATCGCCTCGTCGGCTTTCTCCAGGATTGCAGCTTTGCCTGGGGGCTCTTCAATGTCGCTCATAGAGATAGAAATCCCCGATTTCGTGGCATAGTCGAAGCCCAACTGCTTGAGCTTGTCAAGAACCACAGCAGTTACGTCATTGCCCAGCACGCGGATGCATTCAGAGATCAGAAACCTTGTAGCAGCCTTGTCCACCACTTTGTTATGAAAACGAAGCTGTTGAGGCAGAGCATCATTGAACAGAATCCTTCCTACGGTGGTCTTCATACGGTCACCGTTGTCCCGGACCTCAATCTCAGCGCCAAGCTCAACGATGCCGAATTCATAGGCCAGTTTAGCTTCCTCGAAACTGCCGAAGGTCTTTCCCTGCCCTTTGGCCTCGGGCTTGATGATGGTGAGGTAGTAGCAGCCGAGAACCATATCCAAGGTAGGCAGCATCACGGGCTCACCGCTGCTCGGGAGCAGCATATTGCGAGTACTGAGCATGTGCTCTCTGGCTTCTCTTACTGCCATCCTCGACAATGGCACATGCACCGCCATCTGATCGCCGTCAAAATCAGCGTTAAAGGCAGCGCAGACTAGTGGGTGAAGCTGGAACGCATCACCATCAATCAAGACAGGCTCGAAAGCCTGAATGCTCAAGCGGTGAAGCGTAGGGGCGCGATTCAGCAATACGGGACGCTCCTTGACCATATCGGTAAGCAAATCCCAGACCTCGGGTCTGGCCCTCTCCACCTGACGTCGGGCGACTTTCACGTTGCTGGCATAACCTTCCTCCAGAAGCTTGTGCATAACGAAGGGTTTGAACAGCTCCAAGGCCACATGTCGAGGCAACCCACACTGATGGAGCTGGAGTTTCGGCCCAACCACAATGACGGAGCGGCCGCTATAGTCTACCCGCTTACCCAGAAGGTTCTGCCGAAACCGCCCTTGCTTCCCTGACAGCATGGCCGATAGGGATTTGAGGGTGTGATTGTTGCCAGTGGTGACCACTCGCCCTCTTCGCCCATTGTCAATAAGAGCATCAACGGCCTCTTGCAGCATACGTTTCTCATTCCGGATAATGGCTTCAGGCGCACCCAGAGATATGAGGCGCCGGAGACGATTGTTGCGGTTGATAACGCGCCGATAAAGATCGTTAAGGTCACTGATAACGAAACGGCCACCACCCAGCTGAACCACAGGACGAAGCGATGGTGGCAGCACGGGAAGCACGGTAATAATCATCCACTCGGGCTTGTTTCCGCTGAGCCGCAGCGCTTCAACCAACTGCAGTCTCTTGGTGACCTTGCTGTAGCTCTGTCCCGAGGCGGTGCCCACTTTCAGCAGGAGTTGCTGGTGTAGTTCCTCCAGATCGACTTTCTTCAAGACCTCCAGAACAGCCTCAGCTCCCATGCCAACTTCGACAATACCACCATATTTCTCCTTGATCTGCCGGTACTCCTCCTCATGGAGTACATCTAACCGCTTAAGCTTCTTCAGAGCTTGCACCTCTTCAGACTTCTTGACCAGGTCCTCTCCCCCTTGGCCTTCCCCCAAAGCTGCTTCTTCCTCAAGTTGACGGACCTTCTCGTCGCGAGCTTCTTCATTGACCGAAATAATGATATACCGGGCAAAGTATATGACCGACTCCAGATCCCTCGGGGACAGATCGAGAAGAAGCCCAATCCGGCTGGGCACTAACTTGAGAAACCAAATATGGGCAACCGGAGCTGCCAGTTCGATGTGTCCCATTCGTTCTCTGCGCACGCTAGAATGAGCCACTTCAACGCCGCACTTATCGCAGATGACACCCTTGTAGCGTATCTTCTTGTACTTGCCGCAATGGCATTCGTAGTTCTTGGTGGGGCCGAAAATCCTCTCACAAAAGAGCCCATCTCTCTCTGGCTTCAAGGTGCGGTAGTTTATGGTCTCTGCTTTGGTCACCTCACCATGAGACCAGCTCCTGATTTGCTCCGGTGAGGCCAGACTTATCCTGATAGCATTTAGTTCGTCAAACTGTGCCATATCTTTCATAACCTCACTATGATCTCACTCAGAAGGTCCAGCTAGAAGCCAGCTTTGAGCCTGGGCTTGGTATCGGCAAAGAGACTGATCTTCTCCTGTTCTTCATTGAGCAACTCAACGGCGAAACCCATGCTGCGCAATTCCATGAACAACACCTTGCATGCTTCTGGAATGGTAGGACTCTGGATATCCTCGTTCTTGATAATTGACTCGTAGGCTCTAGCCCTGCCCACGAGATCGTCAGATTTCACTGTAAGCATTTCTTGAAGCGTATAAGCTGCCCCGTAGCCTTCCAATGCCCATACCTCCATCTCTCCAAATCGCTGCCCGCCAAACTGGGCTTTCCCTCCCAGAGGCTGCTGCGTTATCAGTGAATACGGGCCAGTAGAACGAGCATGTACCTTGTCTTCCACAAGATGTATCAATTTCATCATATAGACATTACCTACAGTCACCGGTTGGTCAAATGGCTCGCCTGTCTCTCCATCTCGAAGTTCCATCTTGCCGAAAACAGGGGAATAGAGCCTTCGTTCCTTGCAGACATCTCTGGCCTTCTGCTCCAGTTCTCTGTCAGTCAGGTCTCGAGCATTCACACCCAGTTCCTCAAGCCAAAGGCAAAGGGAGGCTCTCTTGGCCTTTCCCCGGCACGCCGGATCCATTATCTCCCCATTCTCAAAGCCACGGTCTGCAAGCCACGCCTCGATCTTCTCTCTGTCAGCTCCTTTGGGGTTCTTCAAGTCAAGGTTAACAGCACCAGCTTTCCAGGCTATCCAGACCCTGCCCAAAGCGTCTTCAATAGCTGTAGCGTCAGCCCCGTCAAAAATGGGGTTAAGAGCTCTGAAACCCAGTATGTAGGCTGCCCATCCCAAGTGAGCTTCCAGGACTTGCCCGAGATTCATGCGGGACGGAACACCAAGAGGATTGAGAATCATATCCACAGGCGTGCCATCGGGCAAGAACGGCATATCCTCTTCAGGCACTACAATTGAAATCACCCCCTTGTTCCCATGTCTGCCTGACATCTTGTCGCCGACTGAGATCTTCCGCTTCTGGGCAACCCATACCCGTACGAGTCTCCTCACCCCAGCCGACAGTTCGTCGCGATTCTCCCGTGAGAAGACCTTGGCCTCAATCACCCTTCCGTTTTCCCCCGGCGGCATCTTGAGGGAGCTATCTTTCACATCGCGCATCTTCTCACCGAAAATAGCTCGCAGCAGCTTTTCCTCTGCTGAAGGCTCAGCTTCACCTTTGGGAGTGATCTTTCCCACCAGGATATCACCAGGCCTCACTTCAGCCCCGATCCGCACAATCCCCTCCGCGTTGAGGTTGCTCAGACTCTCCTCGCTCACGTTGGGCATGTCTCTGGTAATTTCTTCGGGCCCGAGTTTGGTCTCACGCTCCTCTATCTCGTATTTCTCAATATGCATGGAAGTGTAGACATCGTCCTTGGCGAGTCTTCTGCTGATGATGATGGCGTCCTCATAGTTATATCCATGCCAGCTCATGAAAGCGCATACGATGTTTTGCCCCAAGGCGAGCTCTCCGTTGTCTATTGAAGAACTGTCCACCAAGACCTGACCTTTCTTGACCTCTTCACCCTTGTCTACGATGGGATACTGATTGATAGTCGTGCCCTGGTTGGTTCTGACAAACTTCGCCAGCTCATGAACGTGCTTCTCCCCTTTCCCATCCTCAATCACGATTCGCGAGCCGGTCACAGAGCTCACCACACCCTCGTCAGCAGCAAATATCGTTTGCCCGCTGTACTTAGCCACCTCTTTCTCCATGCCCGTGGCCACCAACGGAGCATGCGCACGCAGCAGAGGCACTGCTTGGCGCTGCATATTCGAACCCATCAGGGCGCGATTAGCATCGTCATGCTCAAGGAATGGAATAAGAGAGGCAGCCACACTGAATATCTGCTTTGGAGAAACGTCCATGAAGTCCACCCTATCCGCTACTTCCTTGAAGTATCTACTGCCTTTCTTGACCTCGATCCTCTCCTCTCTG
>Ga0315537_1002013_pt1 | contig 15647 bp, 18 predicted proteins | sample SalMarSW160270MG_FD_203091 | JGI IMG/M metagenome (GOLD analysis project Ga0315537, IMG submission 203091) | Salt marsh sediment microbial communities from the Plum Island Ecosystem LTER, Massachusetts, United States - Salt Marsh Sediment SW1602-70 ... | reverse complement strand
GACGTTTCAAGATGCAAATGTAAACTGGAAGAACTTGAACAGAAAATAGTTGAGGAAGGCGCTGCGAAGGAAGTGAAGTTCAGAAGTTACAGCTGAAGGGAATTCTGTTATAAGCATCTAATCAAGAAAGTTACTTCTCACCGGAGTCATGGATTATGGAGGAACGGGTCTATGCGTTGTTCGGCGTTTTTGGACCCTTACTGGTCTACGTTTCCATCGCGTTATCTTTAGTTCTTTCGCCATCGTTCAACTGGGAAAGTGACGCCTTAAGCGACCTTGGAAATGCAGTCAACAGCGATGCTGCCTCTATATTCAACCTCGGATTGCTGCTGGCGGGTTTTCTTATGATGATCTACGCATTAACGGTTTTCAAAAAACACGCCAAATATAGTAGCTTCTGCCTTTTGGTTTCAACTTTTTTGGTTCAGTTGCTGGCAACGTTTAATGAGGTGTACGGTTCTCTTCATTATGCCGTGGCAGTGCCCCATTTTGTGATGCTGAGCGTCACCTCAATCGTTTATACTGTAGAAAAGAGATCGGCTGTGGCGCTCATCACCTTTATGATAGTTATGTTTTCATGGTTACTTTACGGATTGAACATATTCAACATTGGCATTGCTGTTCCAGAAACAGTATCAAAACTTGTTGTCGCATGGATCATGTACTCCGCCATCAAAATCTACATCAACAAACCAGCTTAGAGCAACTACAATCGAATCAGCTAATACACCGTGATGCTTCTGGTTCCGGGCAGTCTCCTTATCTCGCCAATCAATTCCGAGGGAATATCCCCCTCAAGAATCAGAGTTAATTTGGGATGTTCACTTGTGCTGGGGTCTTCTGCCAGAGCCTGCCGTATACTGAGCCCATTCTCCGACACTATCTTCGTGACATCGGCTATGATGCCTGTCTGATGAGCGTTTTCAGGAACAAAAACAATTACGCTCAGGTTGAACTCGCGAGCGACCTCCTGCAGCGAGCATACTTGCCTAAGATTCATGTAAACCCTCTTCAGTTCGGTCTTCGAGAGTATCGTTTGAACGGCGCTGTCGACAGCTCGGCGTTCAACACCCACTTCTTTTGCAATCTGGGTGTGAGGTATCTCTATTCCACCGCTGACTACTTTGCCGTCTTCACGGACTTGGAAGCCCCGCTCAAACAAGAGCTGCGCAACACGCTGTTGTGCAGGCAAATCTTTGAAGAATTCTTTGATTTGGCTCCACATATCTGCCACCCCTTAAAGTACGCTTTTGTCCGGTAAAGCTTATATAAATGCTTCATGGTAAAAAAGATTAATTCCTCAAATCCGGAAAAGAGAGTGAAAACTCATGATACACAAAAAAATATTGCTAGATGAAGAAGAAATACCCAAACAATGGTACTGCATACTGCCAGACCTGCCTAAACCGATGCCACCCTTTATAGAAACGGAAACGAGGGCACCTGGAGCTGGAATCGTTCCCCAAATATTTCCCAAAGAGATCCTCGCCCAAGAGATGAGTAAGGAAAGATGGATAGACATCCCTGACGAAGTGCGAGAAATCTACAGTCTGTGGAGACCCACCCCACTTTTCAGAGCTACTCGACTAGAAAAGGCGCTTAAGACACCAGCCAAAATCTATTACAAGTATGAGGGCGTCAGCCCTTCAGGAAGCCACAAACCCAACACTGCTGTTGCACAAGCTTACTACAACATGAAAGCAGGCAAAGAACGCATAGCTACCGAAACCGGAGCCGGTCAGTGGGGCTCAGCTATCGCCTTTGGCTGCATGACTTTCGACCTCGCATGCACAGTATACATGGTGAGAATCAGCTACGACCAAAAGCCTTACCGAAGAGTTCTGATGGAAACTTACAACGCTGAGGTTCACGCCAGTCCAAGCAACAAAACAGAGGCTGGCAGAAAAGCTTTGGCGGAAGACCCTGACAGTTCTGGAAGCCTAGGACTTGCCATCAGCGAAGCTATAGAAGATGCATTGCTTAGTCCAGAAACGAATTATGGTATAGGCAGCGTCTTCAATCATGTGCTTTTGCATCAAACAGTGGTCGGACAGGAAACCCAGAAACAGCTTGCATTAGTAGACGATTACCCAGACGTAATCTACGGATGCATAGGTGGAGGTAGCAGCTTCTCAGGTCTCTTCTGGCCCTTCTACCACGATAAAGTTTCAGGAAAAGCCCCAAAAGATGTCAAATTTGTAGCTACTGAAGCGACAGCTTGTCCCTCGATTACCAAAGGGGAATACATGTACGATCACGGCGACACAGCAAGGATTACACCCCTAGTCAAAATGCATACCTTAGGACATAATTTCATACCACCACCAATCCATGCTGGAGGTCTACGCTACCACGGTATAGCGCCAACGTTAAGCGTCTTGAAGGAGGCGAATATGCTAGAAACCAAAGCCTATAACCAAACTGAGGTCTTCGACGCCGCAAAAACCTTCATAAAAAGCGAGGTTATAGTGCCTGCTCCCGAGCCAAACCATGCCATTAAGGCTGTCATTGATGAGGCTTTAAGATGCAAGGAGACTGGAGAGGAGAAGACCCTGCTCTTCCTGCTGTGCGGTCACGGCTACTTTGACATGCAAGCCTACGACGACTACAACCACGGCAAACTGCTACCATACGATTATCCACAGGAAAAGGTGCAAAAGGCTGTAGCGAAGATAAGGGAGCTTTATCCTTGGTTGGAAACCCTTCCTTACTAATCACGACTGGATGGCGAACTTGAGAATCCATCATGGCACTGAAACCCTGAAAATCTCCCACCTTCCCTTTTTTGATTTTTTAAAAAAATACAAATTGCGGATTATTGTATCGCATTTTTTCGCTAATTAACTTGAGTTTCTGGCTGTAGCAGAAAACCTGTTTTTTGTCTTGAATGAATTAAAGATTTTAGTTTGTGTCGGCTGTTATTCTCAAATTGAGGGTTATACCTTAAAGTAACTGTGAACAATAGTATTTTGGGGGACTAAATTTGGTTAGAGTTTCTAAGATCACAAAAAGGGACGGAAGGACAGTTAGTTTTGATGAAACCAAGATAGCTGGCGCCATTCTTAAGGCATTGAAGGCTGTCGAGAGGGGAGATGGAGACCTTGCAAGAGAGCTTTCAGAAGACGTTGTGAAGCTCCTTAACGAACGCTTCGAAGATAAAATTCCCAGTGTCGAGAACGTTCAGGACCTCGTTGAGGAGGTTCTCATCAGAAACGGTTACGCTGATGTGGCTAAGGCATACATTTTGTACCGCCAAAAGCGCACAGAAATCAGAGAGCAAAAAAAGTTCTTCGGCGTCGTTGACGATTTAAAGCTGGGAGTCAACGCCATAAAAGTGCTAAAAAACAGGTACCTCATGAAAGACTATGAGGGCAAAGTCACCGAGACTCCCAGCCAAATGTTACGCAGAGTTGCCAAAGCAGTGGCTAAGGCTGACCTTCTCTATGATAAGAAATCTGACGTAGAAAGGGCTGAAGAAACGTTTTATCAAATTATGGCGAACCGCGAGTTTCTACCTAACTCTCCGACTCTCATGAATGCGGGCACCAGACTTGGTCAGCTCTCCGCCTGTTTCGTTTTGCCCGTGGACGATTCGATAGATGGAATATTCACCACTTTAAAGCATATGGCTATGATTCATCAGTCCGGTGGGGGAACAGGATTCTCGTTCTCGAAGCTGAGACCAGCAGGAGACATAGTGGGCTCCACGAAGGGAGTAGCCTCTGGACCAGTCTCTTTTATGACAATCTATGACGCTGCCACTAACGTGATTAAGCAGGGAGGGCGAAGGAGAGGAGCCAACATGGCGATATTGGATGTGACCCATCCTGACGTTTTGAAGTTCATTGAAGCGAAGTCTAGAGAGGGAATTTTGACGAACTTCAACATTTCAGTGGCGGTTACGGACCAGTTTATGGAGGCAGTAGAGAAAGATGCCGAAGTTGCTCTGATAAATCCTAGAAGCGGAAAGGCTGAAGCGAAACTGCGTGCTCGCCACGTTTTTGACTTGATAGTCTCCAACGCTTGGAGAACAGGAGACCCCGGCATTGTGTTCATTGATGAAATAAATCGCTATAATCCAACTCCGAAGCTGGGAGAGATTCGGAGCACAAACCCGTGTGGAGAACAGCCATTGCTACCTTTCGAATCCTGTAATCTGGGCTCCATTAACTTGGTTAAGATGGTTAAGGACAGAGAAGTGGATTGGGAGAAACTGAGAAAAGTCACCAGAACTGCTGTCCACTTTTTGGATAACGTGATCGACGTGAACAGGTATCCTGTGCCGGAAATCGGCGAAGTCACACGAGCTAACAGAAAAATTGGCTTGGGAGTCATGGGCTTCGCAGACATACTCATCATGTTAGGTATCCCCTATGATTCGGAAGAAGCCTTGGCTATGGGAGAAGAAGTAATGAAGTTCGTCAGTGATGAGGCTACGAAGAAATCTGTTGAGATAGGGGAGAAGAGAGGAGCTTTCCCCAACTTTAGGGGTAGCATCTGGGAAAAGAAGGGCTACAAGACAATTCGCAACTCTACGGTCACCACAGTTGCGCCCACGGGAACCATAAGCATAATTGCCGGTTGCTCAGGGGGAATAGAGCCGATCTTTGCCGTGGCTTTTGTTCGAAACGTCATGGAGGGCACAAGGTTGCTGGAGATACAGCCTACATTCGAAGAACTGGCAAAGGAGAGAGGTTTTTACAGCAGGGACTTGATGCTGGAGATTGCGAAAACAGGTTCCATACAGAAAATGGAAGAGGTGCCGAAGGATGTGCGGAGAATTTTTGTAACATCCTTGGACATCGACCCGGAGTGGCATGTGAGAATGCAGGCGGGTTTCCAGAAATACGTTGACAATGCTGTGTCGAAGACAGTGAATCTTCCGCCTGATGCTACCGTGGAAGACGTTAGACGGGTGTATCTGCTGGCTTACAAGTTGAAGTGTAAAGGAATAACAGTTTATCGGTACGGAAGCAAGAAGGAGCAGGTTCTGTATGTGGGTCCGCTTTTAACCAAAGAACTTGCTACTGAAAAACATGTAAGCGCAGACTCCGAGTATTCAGGCGGCTGCCCAACAGGCGTATGCACTTTCTAAAAATTGCGATCTCATGTTTTTTCGCGAAAATCTGGCTTTTCTGGGTCTTTAATCTATCATGTGCAAGAAGTGGCGTTAAAGATTGTGTACACTACAGGACTCCTAAGCCCTGCAATATATGAACAAAAATTACCAGATAGAAAGATGTTGCCAAACTAGTATGCAGAAATCTCCATTTTCTTCCCAAGTTTCTTGCGATTTGGAATCTTTGAAAAATCCCTGTTACAACCAGTATTATCATAATGGGGTACAATACTACTCCTGTTCCTAAATCAGGGAAGAATTGTGCGGGTCTACTCATCTGCGATGTGAAATGAATGGAGATTAAGATGAAGGAAGCTAGGTTGCCTATTACGTGACTTCCCAAAAGGGCTTTTGCTCTTTTAGCATAACGACGTTTCAGAACGTAATACAGTGGCGTATATAACGCAACAAAAAGAACGCCTATCCAACCCAACCAGTGATTAAAACGATATGGACCGACAAAAAAGCCTAACTGAAACCAACGAATGTATATTCCAAACGATAGATAAAACGTGACAAGAAGTGTTAACACTGCAGCCCAAAAGTATGGGTTCCTTAAACGAGAAAACATAACCACCTCTCTCCCTGTTTAAGGCTGTTGATCTCAATTAATAAGATAACTGTGTTTACTGTCAGATTCAGTATCCTGAGATTCGTGTTAGGTCCAATCACGGCGGGTCATTAGAGGCAGCCTGAAGTCTCTCGTCAACTTGTCACGATTACAAATGATTAATAAACCCAAAACAAGAATTTAGATTAAAGGTCGTGTTCAAGATTTACTGCTCGAAGTGTGGAGAAAAACTGCCTGATGACTCAAAGTTTTGTCCGAACTGTGGAACCGCTGTAAAGCTTGAGGTTGCATCAGAGAGTTCGTTTGTTGTAAGGTTTGAAAAGGATCCGCAGCTCCAAGAACATTGGATAAAAAGAGCTGTTGCATATGTCATCGATTCCATCATAGTGGGCATCGCAACTACAATTATACTCGCTATCATCATGTTACCAGTCTTTATAGCAAATCCCGCTGCATTCTTTAATATATTCAGTTTCCCCTTCGCCATGGGTTTACTCTACATTCTTTATTTCCCTATTACGGAGACAATGTATGGTGCCACCATCGGGAAGAGCTTACTGGGTCTCAAAGTTGTTACAAAAACAGATGAGAAACCAAGCTTCGAAAAGGCATTCATACGAAACATAAGCAAAATCCATTGGGTCCTATTGCTTTTGGACCTAATTGGCGGCTTAGTAACTTCAACAGACCTTCACCAAAAATACAGTGACAAAATAGCCAATACAACAGTTGCCTAAATCGCAGACTCCGTCAAAACCTAGGTTGTCTGGAAGCCTAACATTTAGGCGAGACCGTTAGATTCGCGCAACTGCCATAACGATAGCTCTTGCGATCATGGAAACGCCAACGAGAATTATTATCGTGGACCAGAATACGAACCATTGTGTGTTTTCGATAAGGAATAACTGGATGAGAAATCCGGCGCCAACCCAGAAAACCAAGTTACCCACGGTTTCTGATCTTTTTCCCCATGATGAAGGGATAACGAATCGTAGTGCCAAGATGACGATCTGGAATACAGCTAAAGCTAGGCTAAATTGTCCCGCAGCCTGATAGACTAGTGAATGTCTGTTCGGAAACTCTGGTGCAATGAATGTCACGTTCGTGTTTGGGACGTTAACCGTATCAAAATCTTTGAAGAAATCCAGAGTCTTGTCAAACAGGTTAGGGTTGATAACAAACAGGGTTCCCACAAGAAGAATGAAAAATCCGACAGAAATGGCGGTGAATAGTCCCTCTTGATATTGGCGGGGTGTCTCCTTGCTTTTGTTCAAGTAATTCAGCTCTCATTGCTTTTTTGCTGTAAGAGCTTATAATGTTTCTCTATGAATGATCGAGGTGCATGTTTTAAATACTCATCATTGAAATAATAGAGGATTAGACTTGTGTAAAGGTGAAAATTATGCCATATTGTCATAAGTGTGGCTCAGAAGTCAGCGAAAATATGACTTTTTGTCCCAAGTGCGGCGTCGCTCTAAAGGTTACAGAACCTAGATCGCCTGAACGTTACAGAAGCGAAAAAGCAGAAAAACAGGAAAAACATGAGAAACACGAAAAAGAGGAGAAGATGGAGAAAGGCGAGCAGCCAGAGAAATTTGAGAAGAAAGAGTACAGCGTTTTAGGTCCGTTAATCGGCGGTTCCATCCTAATATTAGTGGGCTTTATGTTATATCTCGCAGTAGCTGGCGTTCTTAATATGCGATCAATCTTTCCCTTCTTCTTAATCATAATTGGCGCAATTGTGATACTGGGAGTAGCAATAGGCGCAGTGAGGGCTAGGGAAAAACATCCAAGACCCTAGACTTCCATTCAACAGTTCCATTAAAAGAAACTGCACCGTTATCTCTTGTTGGTCGATGGGTCAGCAATGATGGGCATAGACATCCTGAAACACATCGTTAACCCTTGGTACGAAGCCTTACAGAATCCCGCCGAGGCACAGCAAAAAGTCCTAGAGAAACTGCTTGAAGGATACGCAAAAACACTTTACGGAAAAAAGCACTCGGTTCACGAAGTGAAGGATGCCGCTACATTTCGGGCAAACTTTCCAAAGATAAACTACGCTGGTCTTCGTCCATACCTTGAGGAAGTTAAAGCCGGCAACCACTCCGCCATCCTTTCTGAGCAACCCGTATGCTGGGTTATGACCAGAGGTTCTACAGGCAAGTCCAAGGTTCTTCCAGTTACAAAAACCCATATTGAACAGATCTTCATGTGCGGAGCACGAGCCATAACAAACTATGCCCTCAGAAAGAACAGCATGGATGTTCTGGCGGGAAAGATACTGAACCTTAACTTTCCGTCAACAGTAACCACCATAGACGCTGGCGGACAAAAAATCACTTACGGATACAGCTCCGGAACCTACGCGAAACTCAATCCGATGCTTAATCAGGTCAGCCTTCTGCCCAGACAGGAGGAAATAGATGCGCTGGGTTCCGGCATCAGCAGACCCGACTGGGAGAAAAGATTCGAACTGGTCTACCAGTCTGCCCTAGATCAGCCTGTGGTAGCTGCCATTGGCGTAACACCCGTAATCGTTTCTTTTGCCAGATACGTTAAGCGGAGACACGGAAAGAAACCGGAAGACTTGTGGAATTTTAAGGTACTTGTCTGCACCAGCGTAAGAAAGATTCAGTTCAAGTATGGTCCTGTTCTCAGGAAACATTTCGGTGAGGTTCCGATAGTTGAGATGTACAGCGCCACCGAGGGAGCTTTTGCACAACAACTCGACGAGTTGCCATATGTTTCCCCCAATTATGACACTTACTATTTTGAGGTTGAGACCGGCAAAGGTACTAAGATGCTTCATGAACTCAAGAGGGGCGAGTGGGGACGGCTCATAATCTCGTCCTGTCTATTCCCCAGATACAATATAGGAGACATGATTGAGGCTATGGGAAAAAACTATTTCCGCGTCTTCGGAAGAGCCAAAACCCTGACAATTCTGGAGCATAGGTTATACAGACTTTTCTTCGGCTGGCTAATCTAAACTTTAGATTGTAAGGAATAATAGCCTACGAAGGATGTATTTTTGGATACTAGTAGCTGTAGTTTTCTGAAAAAGTACTGTTTTCAACAATGCACTGTTATTAGTCTCCTAATATGAAGACGAAAAGAGAAACTGTTTTGTTATATGGTGGACGGGGCGGGATTTGAACCAGTGACCATTGGAGACATCACCCGTTTTTTATCCCGCAAACTCCCTCCTTTTTTAAAGAAATTCTAAATCAAGTAAAATATCAAAAGATTCTTCCATAATTTCTAAACTTTGACATTTGATAAATGTCGTAGAAAGAATTTCGTTAGTTAATCCCTTAATCTTTAGTACAGTCCTTATTTTTTCAATAAGTGTGGATGTATCTGCCTTATCTTTTAGTTTATCTAATTCTGAAATATATTCAAAAATTTGTTTTTCAATATTCTTCAAATATTTGTCCTGTGTGCACCATGAAAAATCTGGGAGTACATTCAAAAGGTGTAATTGTTCATTTAAGTAAATTTTTATGTTTGAAAACCCAATGCGTTTGAATATTTTTCCAGCAATCTCGATATTTTCAAGTTTCTCAAGGTCCGCTATTGTAGATTCGAGTTCTGGGATTACATGTGTCTTGAAGGTTAGTATAAGACCTGAAAGAAAGTTACTTACATGAATGTACCTATTGCGTTTTTCGAGCAAATCCACAATTTTCTTTCCAAGTTTTTCGTCCTTTATTATTCCAATTTGTTTTTCTTGAGCTAGGTTGAACATTGTCCCAAAAGTAAAGGACATGGGTTTACCATTTTTTGTATTAATTTTTTCATTTATTTCATTTTTCTTTTCTGAAGATAATTTCTCATCAAGTTTGATTAACAACGCTAACTCGACTGCAAAACATGCATGGTAGATTGCATCTCCAAAAAAACATAAAATATACCTCTGTAGAGAAGCATGGAATTCTTGCTTAGGTAAATCTTCCACTCGATTTATTCCTATGGATTGAGAACTAAGTTTTTCAAAGAATTTATCAAGGTCTCTACTTCGAATAAGGGCTTCTTTTTGTGCTTTCTTATTCAGAAACTTCATTGATTTTACAAATTTTTTTCTGTAATCTTCAAGATTTAAACCCATAACGTTATCCATACTTACAAAATCCCATATTCTACTATTATGTTTTCTTAAAATGCAGTCTTTGAATCAAGAAATCTCTATTATAAAAACACAAGTCGAGATGTCTCTAGTAAAAGCTAGAGACTTCACCCGTTAAAATCCCCCTCTTTTTAAGAGTTAAATTTTAACCCCCCCCGAAAAGAAATGACGACGGACGACGAGACTATATGATAAAATATAGACAAAAGGAAACAGACAAAAACAAAGACAGTTTTGCAGAAAAGTTATAGCTGAATTGAAATAGATTAATCAGAATTGTGGGAACTGGAAAGGGGGTGATAGTTAAGTTGAAAGAGTATGAATGTGTGGAAGTCAAACATCACAATGATGTCGGAAGGACAATTAAAGAATGGCAAAAAAATGGATGGCGTCTTCACACATACCAAGCAACGGGAACCGTAGGCATGGCGACAGCTTTCGTCAATCATTACTTGCTGTTTGAGAAAGGCGAATAAGATAGACTCTGCGCGCGCATATCAATGTTGTCTGGACTGAAGAAAGAAAAAGTCATTGCAATTATGAAACAGTATGGTCAACTTTCAAAAAGATATCCAAGTGTACGGGAGACCTGAAGACGAAACTTCAATTTTCCCGAACCCAGATTTTTTTACAAATTTTTTTATTTGGAGTTTGTTTCTTTTATTAAAAATTATTAGTTAAAGGTCGATGTACAAACCTTGGTAACATGGCTCACAGATGAAACCCCGTTTCCTGTGCACATATTTACTTTGACTGAATTTGGAGTAAAAAACTTCTCCCATCTCAATTTCCTTTTCACATTTGTAGCATTTCACCGTTTGACTTGCACTAGTTATTCCTTGGTCTTTTCTCCCTTTTTTATGCTTAATGAAGACCATATCCTTTCCCAAAATAATTTAAATAAAGTCCAGTTTAACTGACACGGTATAGCTAAAATCTGTGGATAATTGTCAAAAAATATTTACAAAAAGATAGGTAATCACTTAAGGTTAGTCTCCTAATATGAAAACAAAAAGAGAAACTGTTTTGTTATATGGTGGACGGGGCGGGATTTGATCCCGTGACCTTCATCTGTATGTTATGTGCATTCTTCGTTCAGGCGGGTTTCACGGCTGTCTTATTCTTCTCTCCAGCTTGTTTTAGCAACTGACTGGTTCTCTGAAGTTAAACAATAAATAGCAGAGTATTCGAGGAAATTTGTAGAAATTCTTTTGTACTCATTCAACCCATAGTTAATATGGGGGAAATATTTTGAAAGCAAAATATGAAGTATACAAAGACACAGCAGGCAAATTTAGATTCAGACTTCGCGCTGTAAACAACAAAATTGTAGCTGTTAGTGAAGCGTACGAGAGAAAGGCAGGTTGCATAAACGGAGTAAAATCTGTGCAAAAGAATTGTGACTCCAAAATAGAAGACAAGACAATTGGAGCAGAGACGCTGCCGCATCCTAAATACGAAGTTTTCACAGATGCAGCTTCAAAGTACAGATTCAATTTAAGCGCTCCTAACGGGGAGATAATTGCAGCCAGCGAAGCATACGAAACCAAACAGAACTGCATGAATGGGATAGAAGCAGTGCAAAAAAGTTGCGACGCGGAGATAGAAGACTTAAGTGTGGATCAGGTTATGGAGGAAGTGGCTGAAGCTCCGATGCAACCAGCCGCTGGTGCAGGCGATACTACTCTTAAGCTGTCTTGTCCGCCCACTAGCGTAGATTTGAATTCAATAGTAACTTTCGAAGGAAACTTGATGACCAGTGACACCGGTAAGGGGATAGGAAACGCTGAAATCGACATTTATGAGAAGGACAGGTCTTTCATGAGTGACGACGTGCTTGTCTCTGGCATGACAAACAAAGATGGAAACTTCAAGATAGACTGGAAAGCGAAACAGCAGGACTGGTGGGATGACTCCGTAGAGGTTTATGCCCGATTCGAAGGAGACGAAAAACATAACCCATCGCAAACCGACACCTACAGAATCAGGGTTCTCTTCTACCTAAAAAAGAAAAGTTAACAGGCGACAATTCAACCTATCCGGCATCAGCCCTATCTTCCTCCTTTTTTTGTCCAATTATTTTAAAAGCAGTCACAACCAGCAAACTCACGAACTTGTCGCGTTAGGTTCCATTATCTTATAGTTGCGTTTATTGCGCATTCATGCTCTAGAAGAGCCACTAGGTTTTGGTCCACAGCCTACTCTTTTGCTATTTGGGTGGCTGTCACTCCAAATATTGCACCAATCACTACCTCAAGTAAGCTCATGAAACGTGAAGAAACATCTCCCGTCGTGTATAATGCGCCAAGAAGGAGAACGCTGATACAGAATACGTTAATAGCCAAAGAAGCAAGCATTTTGTAGATTTCTGTGTTCCAGACGCGAGCTTTTTCCTTCAGTTCTAGCTCCCTTTGTCGTTCATAGCTTGCTTTTTCTTCAGCTGTTATAACAACAGACATTAGATGTAACCCGTCCCTTGACATCTAGGGCATGGAATAATCTTCTCTGTGTTGTTTTCTTTTATTTTGACTTTACCATCGCCTTTACATAAAGGACAGACTGTATTTGCTACTTTTCTCTTTGGTAGATACAAAATAACCCCTCATCTCATCATCGTCTTAATAATTTTTAATTCTTTGGGTCGTCAAAAAGATGGTTTTCTGTTGCTGCCGCAGCCCTTCGATAAGATCCCAAACATCTCTTCTTGCTTTTGGGTCTAACCCTGTGGTTGGCTCGTCAAGGAAAATAACTTCCGGGTCATTAACTAAAGCTATTGCGATAGCCAACCTTTTCTTTAATCCGCCAGACAGGTTCTTGTATAAAGTTTTGGTTTTGTCCTCTAAGTCAACAAGCCTGATCAGCTCGTCAATGTCCATTCCGCCATCATACATTTTCTTGTAATAACTGAGATTCTCTTTAACAGTTAGAAGGTCAAAGGTGTTAAAATCCTGAGGTAAAACACCAACTCTTTTTCTGATTTGCTGTTGCCCCTTTCTGTCAGAAACATCAAAACCTAAAACTTTTGCTTTGCCTGATGTCAAATCTCGTAAACAGACAAGTATCTCAACAGTCGTGGTTTTTCCTGCGCCGTTTGGGCCTACAAAAGAAAAGACTTCTCCTCGGTTAACCGTGAAGGAGACGCCGTTAACGGCTGCTAAGTCCCCATACTTTTTCACTAGGGAATCAACTTGTATTACAGCTTCTTTGCTCATTATGAGTCACATCGATTATCGAAAGTCAAGAGATAAAGTTTGTTTATAGAGACTAAGCATTGCTTTTTATGAGAGAAAAAATTTCAGTTACTGGATCAGGGTATTCTTTAGCAATTTCGTTTGCAATTTTTGCTGGGATTCCTTGAAGAATCAAAGTTTTTTTGAAGGTTGATTTTGCTTTTCTCCTCTTCACTACGGTCTGCGTAACCAAGCCTAATGATTGGAGTGCTAGTCTGGAACAGTATAGAACGTCAACGAAGAGGGCTTTTGCACCCATGGCTTAGCCCTCGTGGTGGCCAAACTTCATTCCTTTCAGGCTTTCGCTCCACTTTGTCAGGGTTCCTAGGTAATCTTTGGTCATGGATAGAGCTTGATCTTCTGGAATGCCGCCTTCTTTTAGGCTTTTGTAGAAGGTTGCAACGGCTTTGCCCAGGTCTGCTGCGGCTTGGGGACTGAAGAAAGCGTCCAAGATTCCCTTCACAAGGCCTGGAAGTTCCTTGGATACAGCTGCTAGGATACCTGAAATTTCTTCTGGTTTTGGTATATCATACTTATTGTCACTCATGTTTCTTCACCTCAAATATACTATACACTGGATAGTGTGTTTAGATTTATTGGATAATTCTGTCCAGTTAGGTGGTTAAGGTAAACGGTAACGTTTTCCTTCTTTCACCAGAGCTTTCGAGTCTACAAGCTGTTTAACTCTTTTTCTGATTGTTGTACGTGACGCTTTTCCGCGTTGGCGTCCAATTTCTCTGGTGAGTTCGCTTATGTTTTTGGGTCCCTTCAATGCGATGTAGTTGAGGATTATTTTGTTTATTTCGTCTTTTTGGGAAGTGGATTCTATGAGGTGGCGTGCGGATATGATGCGGTTGAGGGTTTTTAGTGGTTCGCCGTATAGGGCTGTTCCCAGTTTTAGCTTTTGAAGAAAATCTACAACTTCGGGATATTGCTGGCTTTCGGTGAGGACGGTTTCTAGATAGTTGAGGCGGTTAATTATCCAGTCCAGTTTCTCGTTGAGAGATTTGAGCGAGCCGTTAATATCCGACAAAGCCAATCGAACATATATCTGATAGAACAGAAAATATGACTTTTGCCCATAAACAATAAATGTTAACGGCTATGCGTGCGCATTCTGGAGCCATTTTGTTTCAGCTTGGCGCATGTCACGATGCATTGTGAGATAAAAAGCTTGTATTGTTATGAGAGAGGTTTGCGTAAAATCTATCAGCGTTAAGCGTTTATGTACAGGGTGGGGGCTTAGTGTTGAAACTGTATTGTTGTCCAGAATGTAGTGGAACTGAGGTTACTTGGGACAGAAGTCTTGGGAAGGCGGTGTGTCCGAAGGATGGAACGCCAGTCAGCGAATTTAGGTTGCTTGTTAATGGCTAAGGGGTCTAGTAATCACTAAAAGAATGGGTAATTGTGCCTCAAAGGCTAGTGCTAGGCGGTTAGGCTGCAAACAGTCTGGGATAAGCTAGGTTATCATGTACTCTTCTGACGTTTTGCTCAGTTACTCCCAAGTTTCTGAGAAGCCTCAGTAAATCATCAAGGTTAACGATTCTTTTGCAATCCTGACAAACCCTCAATTCAGCGTAGTATCTGGATATTTTTCCGTTACAATCAGGGCACTCAAATAACATTTCAACTCCCCCAGTTAATGTAATGGTGAAGCAGCTAAATATGAGTTTCTGAGTTTTTCTTTAGCTTAGCCAACTTTTCTTCCAGTGCTCTGATTTCTTTTGTCATAACCCGTTTCTGCTCTTCATGTTCTTCGTTAAGTTTCTTTAGTTCCTTCTGAAGCTTTGCCTTCTCACGCTTCAGCTGCATAATTTGTTCCTGAAAATGATTAAACGTCTGTACAACCGTGTTCATGCATGACGCACACGCATGCAGCTGATGTTCTTTCGGCTCTTTCGAAACTTCGACGCCAGACATCGCCAGACCACAAACCATACCTTTCTCAGGTATAGAGTAAAATGATTTTCCATAAGAATGAATGGTGGGTCGGATCGGATTCGAACCGGCGACCTTCTGAGCATTAAGCAAATCTGGATTGAAGTACTTGTTTGATTAACTTTCGCTACGTGTGTACTCAGCATGAAAATTTAAGTGTAGATAAATGGTATAATTAATCGTTGTAAGAGGTGAACAAAACGAATGAAACAGACTTGAAAAAGCCGAGAGTCTTAGCTTGCATCGAAGTTAACAAAGATTTTAGCCGCTATACGTTATTCTTCACTAAAAATGAAATGAGTGCGGCGAAAACTGGTATACCTCCTCTTTTGGTGGTAGTTGCGATCGTGTGTGGGGCTATTGGAGGGTTATTCCTTGCAGCGATCTTCTTCACTGCGATTCACCCTCGCGGCACGCTGGAGCCGATGTGGCAGACGCAATTGATGTTTTTTACATCTTGTGTTCTTATTATTGGACCATACTCATATGCAAAGTGGAGGCAAAAGAAGCAAATTAAAAAATATTTTGATGCACCAGAAAGTATTTTGATGGCAACCAAAGAGAACTTTGAAATAGCTTATGATGATATTATCCGAATTGAGATGCACCCAGCGGGGAGAATCGGTGCCGCGAAGATAAACGTTGTAACAGACATAACAG
>Ga0315537_1002011_pt1 | contig 15657 bp, 12 predicted proteins | sample SalMarSW160270MG_FD_203091 | JGI IMG/M metagenome (GOLD analysis project Ga0315537, IMG submission 203091) | Salt marsh sediment microbial communities from the Plum Island Ecosystem LTER, Massachusetts, United States - Salt Marsh Sediment SW1602-70 ... | reverse complement strand
TAGTATGCCTTAGCTCTGTTTGGGAACTCAAGATAGCTCTTAGCAAGTTCAGGATCTGCAATTATACCTTTAAGGGCTGCTTCATATTCGAGACATGACCTTGCAATGACATAGATATCAGGAATATAGTGGGGATCGCAAATCTGGTGGAATGTATGAATTGATATTGTATATCGAGACCAAACATAAAAGCTTGCCTTACGTTGTTCGTTTCCAATACACCTTTCCTGAATCTTTTCCGTCCAATTGTCGAGAAATTTTTGCAGATAGGCGTACGATTGATTAAACTTATATCTTTAATCCCCTTGAAGGTAATACAAACGGAATTGAATGTGAGTTTAACATTATATTTTTCGGATATGTAACGAGGCGACTTAATTGTGGTAACTACGTATTCTTCAAGGGATAAGCCTTATTTTTTGAAGAATAATGGCGGGTGGCAGCTATTGAGCGAACAAAGTGAGCGAGGTGGATGGAATACTGTCAATTGTTTAGTTTGGGGTTTGTTGAAGATTGCCACGGCCTTGAAAATCGAGCCTCTCAACGACATTTTTAAACTACGCTGTGTCCTACTTAACAACGGCACTGTAAAATTCATTCGCACTAAAGAAGAGCTATATAACCTCCGCTGGAAATAAAAAATTTGTCATTCTGAGGCGCAGCCGAAGAATCTCTTTTTTATATTCGTTGGCCAGATCCTTAGACTTCGTTCTCGGAGGACTCCGCTCAGGATGACAGAAGTGTGGATTCCTGCCTGCGCAGGAATGACGTTAAATTCCAACGCAATACGCACTACTCAATACGCAAAGCGAGTCACAAATAAAGGACAATTTGCATAAAAACGGGGATTTTGATTGTATTAAGGCGGTTTTTGGGTATAATACGCCACGAACTAAGGAGGGTTCGTAAGGGATAGGGATAGGATTAGGGATAGCAAGTCATGTGTTCAAAGTGTAAAGTTCAAAGTGTAAAGTTCAAAGTTAAAAGTTGAGGGTAAAACCATAACGTAAAAATCAAAAATCATCGGCCCAAATCAGATTCATTCGCATTGCGAAGCTCTATATTTTAATTTTGATATGTGTTTTTAATGTTAAATCTTTGATATTTAATGTCTTAACTTGCGGAGAGTATATGAGTGTATGAGTGTATGAGTAGATGGGTAAATGAGTGAAATACGAACTCATTAACAGATATACACATCAACACATATACTAAAAAAATGAAAAACAAACCCAATTACGAAAATCGCAAATTAACGTAAGCTCTATGAAATAAGAAGATTATGGCATAAAGAGGCATTTTGCCATTAAAAAAACAAAGCCAATTCAAAGCCAATATGTCGGCGGTTGCCGGAAACTCGAAATCCTAAATCCGAAATACTAAACTCACGTATTGCGAAAAGAAATATGTAAAACAAAGCCAATTCAAGACCGGAAGACGGAAGGCAGATGGCAAAAGATATCTTTTTATGATTTTTTTGTCGCAAATTCGGCGAATCCGTCACTATATAGTGAGAACAATCCCGTATGGGATGCCAAACGGCAAAATCCTTTGAGATTATTCGAGGTAAAAAGATGTCAGAAAACGACAAATATTACATTGAGCGATGTTTGGATGGCCATCCGGACGATTATCGCCATCTTGTGCGGCGTTATCAGGCGATCCTTTTAGCCAACCTTGCCGGCAAATTAGGCAATAAGGACCGTGCCGAGGAAGCCGCCCAGGAAGCCCTCGTGCGGGCATATTTCAACATGGGCAAACTCAAAAGGCCGGATGCGTTCTTTTCCTGGCTTCTTGGAATTGCAGACCACGTGGCCAAGGAGTTCCAGAGAAAAGAACAAATCAAACGCCAGCGGGAAATTGTCCGCTCATTTTCGCAGGATGCACCCGCTGCGGAACTCTCACAGGATTATGCTCTCGAAGCGGCGATAGCCGAACTGCCTCATGCGTACAGGAACGTTGTTCTGCTGCGATATTACGGCGAACATTCCTGCAACCAGATATCCGAGCAACTCGATATGCCGCTGGGAACTGTTACTAAACAATTATCACGGGCCTATGCCATGCTGCGCCAGACACTGCAGCAGCAGGAACAGGCGGGAAGTTTATCCCCAAAGGAATAATGAGGTGTAGAAATGAAATGCGAAGATTGCAAAGGAATCTTAGTCGAATACATCGAGGGCCTTTTGGGCGAATCCCAAAAGCAGCAAGTCGCAGAACACCTGAAGGACTGCCCGAACTGCAGGGCCGAAGTACAGCAGCTCACGAAGCTTCACGAGCGTCTGGTACAAAACGGCAAGGCACTGGCCCGGGATGATTTCGAAAACGATGTAATGAACAAAATCATACGAGAACAAAACGTACAACTCAAAGCAGCCTCAAGAGCCGTAAAAGCTCTTGATATAAGGAGAATTATTATGAAAAGTCCATTTGTAAAGATAGCCGCTGCGGCGGTAATAATTATTGCAGTGCTGATAGGTATAAATCCATTCGGTAGCACTGTCACCTTCGCCGACGTTATCAAACCGATTCTCAACGCGCGGACTATTATCTGCGATTTGATTATCGGCAGCGACGAATCCGGCCCGGTCATGCACGAAATTATTGTGGATTCACGAATCAGAAGGACCATGTCAAACATGCCGGGCATGACGCATATCATTGATTTGGAAAGTTCACAAATGCTTGCCCTCTTTGACGAAGATAAAACAGCGTTATACATTGACATCCAGGGCGATCTCGGAGACAGAACTCAAAGTTATGTAAGATTTCTTCGCAATATAATCATGAAGCTGAAGGATAATCCGAATATCGAAAACCTTGGCGAGCAAATCATCGACGGACATAAAGCAATCGGATTTAAAGGCGGAAATTCGAACGAGGAAGTGACAATATGGGCCGACGCCAAAACTTTACTGCCGATACGAATCAATCTTCGAATCGGGCAGATGTATTCTATCTTGAAGAACTTCGAGCTGGATGCGCCTGTCGATGAATCGCTGCTCAGTATGGACGTGCCGGCGGGATATACACTGAAGGACGCTCAATTCGACCTTGGAAACTCAACCGAACAGGATTTTGTCGAAAGCCTGCGGGTCTGGGCCAAAGTCCTTGGCGATGGAACGTTCCCCGATGCTATCGGCACTGAAAGTGCGATGAAAGATGTGGCGATACTGGGACAGAAGCTCGGTGAGATGAATCTATCGGAAGAAGAGGCGACACAGATGGGTATAGCCTTTGGAAAAGGGACGTTGTTCCATCAGATAATAGACGGCCGGGGTGACGACTGGAAGTATGTAGGCGCAGGCGTAAAGCTCGGCGATGCGGGCAAGGCGGTCTTCTGGTATCAGCCGCAAGGCTCGCAGACATACCGCGTCATCTACGGCGACCTGACCGTCAAAGACATCGCCCTAGAGGATTTGCCGAAGTAGATATTAAATATGTCGTTACTTATAAAAAAGGCCGCACCCCCGTTTCTGCCCGCTGGGTAAAATACGGGGGGCGACCTTTGGGGGATTTTGGGGGAATGCAGCTTGCATGGGGGAAGGATTCGGAAAAATTCCTTTTTTCTTATACTAAATTGCCTTACTTGGTTGTTATATAAGTGATAATCGATTGTCCTCCGTATGGAGTCCTTAGGACTGAATTCAGTAAGGTAACTTTTAATGCTTGAAGATAAACTGCTAATATGGAAGTTCAATCGCGGCAGCCGTGAGGCCCTGCGGAGCATTTACGAAAAGTACAAAGACGATTTGGTCACCCTGGCGGCCGCTTTGTTAACCGATAAAAATTTGGCCGAAGATGTCGTGCACGATGTGTTTGTGTCCTTTATCGAGTCGGCCCGGAAATTTCGGCTGACCGGCAGTCTCAAAGGTTACTTAGCAACGTGTGTTGCGAATAATGCACGTAACAGAATCAAGGCCAATCAGAGGCGCTATGGAGTGGCACTGGATGATGCGAACCCCGCTGCAGCGGATTCGAATAATCCCGAACACAGGGCGATATTCGGCGAAAATCTGGGCCGATTGAGCGGGGCCTTGGAGCAGCTTCCATACGAACAGCGGGAAGTTTTAATCCTGCACTCTTACAGCGGGATGAGATTCAAAAAAATCGCCGCCCAGCAGAAAGTTTCAATTAATACCGTGCAGGGGCGATACAGGTACGCGATTGATAAACTGCGGTCAATGTTAAATGGTGAGGTGCGAAAATGAGACCGGCAGATAATATAAATCAGTTGATTAAACAGTTACAATTAAAAGCCAGTGCCGATTTAGATAAAAGAGTCCATGACAAAATTACCAAAGCACCGGCAGAATTAAAACGAAAAGAATCGGCTGTTTCTCAGTCGAATATAAGGAAGATAATTATGAAAAGTCCATTTGTAAAAATAGCCGCAGCGGCGATTATAATTATTGCGGCGGTAATATTATTGAATCCGTTCGGCGGCTCTGTAACCTGGGCGCAGGTTGTCGAGCCAATCCTGAACGCGAGGACCATTATTTGTGATATGATTATCGGCGACGACGAAAACAATCCGTATATGCACCTAATCATTGTTGGTTCGCGCATCAGAAGGACCATGTCGAACCAGCCGGGCATGACTCATGTGATCGATACAGATAGTTCAAAAGTGCTCGTTTTGTTTGAACAGGGTAAAACGGCGTCTTATGTCGATATAGAGGGGCCGGTTGGCGAAAGATATCATAATTACGTCAAGTTCCTCAGAGAGGTTATAACAAACCACAAAGACAATTACCATGAGCTTGGCGAGCAGGTAATCGACGGGCGAAAAACCATTGTATTTGAAGCCAGCGGACCAAACGAGTCGGTAAAGATATGGGCCGACCTCAAAACAGCAATTCCGCTCCGGATTGAAATGACTTCGGGACAGATGTCCGCGATTTTGAAAAACTTCGAGTTCGATGTTCCGGTTGATGAGTCACTAATAAGCATGGAGATACCGGCAGGTTATACGTATAAAGAATCTGAAGTAGATTTTTCAAACATTAATGAGCAGGACTTCATCAAGGGTCTGCGGGTCTGGGCCGAGGTTATATATGACGGCATTTTCCCGGAAAATATAGACTCCGAAAATGCAATGAAAGCGCTTCCCGTGCTCAGAGAAAAACTCGACCAGACGAATCTTTCGGATGAAAAGGCGACGGAAATGGGTATGAGTTTTTTGAAAGGTACAATGTTCCATCAGACTCTGGAATTTCAGGGCAACTGGCGATATATGGGCGGAGGCGTGAAACTTGGTGATGCAAGTAAGGTGGTCTTCTGGTATCAGCCGCAAGGTTCATCCACTTATCGTGTCATCTACGGCGACCTTAGCGTCAAGGATGTCACTCCGGAAAATCTGCCTAAGTAACTTCAACAATTATAGTATCCATAAAAAAGTCGGACATTGCCCATGATAAATATGTTCGGCTTTTTTATGCATTTTCAGGCCAAAAACATGCATTTCTAAAATATTATTATAAATTTCCGATTTTTTTGTTGGCGCCTTCTACAAATGTAGTAAAATATCTTCTACGATTGTAGAAGGAGAAAAAGATATGAAGTTAACAAAAGCAGAATGGCAAATAATGAATGCTCTGTGGCAGGAACATCCCGCTACGGCAAGAGAGTTGATGGAACGACTGCCTTCGCGTATTAGCTGGGCCTATACAACTATCAAAACAATGCTCAACCGGCTTGTCGATAAAAAAGTTGTCACCGAGCAAAAGAACGGCAACACGAGTTTTTACAAGCCGTTGATTTCACAACGGAAGGCCAGGTCGAGCGCTTTCAAGTCATTGCTGGACCAGGCCTTCAACGGTGCGACAGGACCGCTTGTGCACTTTTTAATCGAGGAACAGAAACTCAGTAAGAAACAAAGGCAAGAGATTCTTAAAGTCCTGCAGGAAAAAAACAGGGATTGAGGAATATAAATATGGTTAATACAATAAACGACATAGCACTGTTATGGTGGAACTGGATGGCGGGAATGTTCTGGCAGGTCGGCCTGCTTATTATTCTGGTCGCCTGTATAGATGCTGTTATAAAAAGGTGGGCCTGGCCGCAGTTGCGTTACGCACTCTGGCTTCTTGTACTGCTCAAGCTGATGCTTCCACCGAGCATTTCCATGCCCGGCAGTCTGATAGAGACAGTGCAGCCGGAAGTCAGCCGGATAATCGAGCGAGCGGCCGGTAAACCGGTTCCTGTTGCCGAATATCCTCAGTTTTTCGTGGTCTCCGAATCTGCCCCGGCAGCTCAGGCAATCGCCTCACAACCTCAATCGACATTCGGACTACAAACATCGGAACCTGTGTTCGAAGGGTATGCTGCTTCATTCGAAGATGTTACGCCGGCCCGTTCTGTCGGGTTTTTATGGCAAAGCTACGCATTAGTAATCTGGCTTATTGGGATGACGATTCTTGGAGGATGGCTATTGTCCAGATTGTATCGCCTGCGGACCAGCCAATCTCTCTATGACAATTCCTGCTCAATACCTCAGTCATTCCATAATACGATGTCACGATGTGCGCAACAATTAAGGCTTCGCCGCCTTCCACGCATAGTCGTAACAAAGAAAGTCATTTGTCCGGCGGTCTTCGGCGTATTCAGGCCCGTATTGCTGATGCCAAAAAAATATCTGAGCAGGCTCACTCGCAAGGATGCCGAGCATATGCTTTTACATGAGCTGGCTCACATCAAACGAGGCGACCCTATTGTGCACAGCATCTACTTGCTGTTACAGATTGTCTATTGGTTCAACCCGCTTTTATGGCTGGCTCGTAGGCAACTGATTCATCTGCGGGAGCTCTGCTGCGATGCCACCGTCGCACGGATTTTAAGAAATAAAACATACGAATATCGCGAAACCATAATCGATATCGCCCGAAGATATCTAACCAAGCCCGTTGAGCCCGGCCTGGGCCTGCTCGGCCTGTTCGAGGATACGAACAGGCTGCTTGTCCGCCTGGCCTGGCTGGAAAAGAAAACCTGGAGGTACCAAAAAATGAAAAAGCTAACTGTTATTATCATTATTGCCCTGATGACCGCCTTCGTTCTGCCTATGGCTGTGGGGCAGGAAAAACAAGAGGAAACTATCGCCAACCTGGAGCAAACCGAGAAAGAATTGTCGGAGGACATGGAGACGGTTGAGGTTGATCTCAAAAAACTTGAGGCCAAAGAGGAATTATTACAGGAGATGCAGGCTCTTCAGACCCAGCTTGAAAAACTCGAACTTTCGAAACAAAAACTACAGAAAAAGTTAAAGGACGTTGCTAAGTCACAAAAAGAAGCGAGCAAAGCCGGGGATCTGGCGATACAGGCCAAGGATAAAGGGATAAAAGAAAAAGATAAGGCTGCAAAGGCTTTTACCGATGCGAAACAATGGGCCGTTCAATGGGAAAACAGCAAAGAATTCAAACAGTGGCAAAAAGATATCGAAAAGTGGTCCCGGAAAATTCAGCAATTCTCCGAAAACATCGAAGCAAACAACTGGCAAGCCGATCCAGACAGCGAAGAGTTCAAACAATGGCATCAACAAATGCAGCAATGGCATAAACAGATACAACTGTGGCAAAACAGTGACGAATTCAAACAATGGCAGGAGCAAATGCAGCAATGGCAAAAGAAGATGCATAAATGGTCACAGGAACATGAAGAATTTAATCAAAATTCCGAAGATGAAACCGAGCACGAGCATCTTACAATGCCAACACCGACGCCTACAATGCCTGAAATGCCACCCATGCCTTCTATGCCGTCGCTTCCAACTATGCCCAAAATGCCGCCTATGCCCGAAGACTCCATCGTGTCCGTAGAGGCTGTTGACTCTGCCGGGTTCAAGCCGAACGTGATAGTGACTCCCAAAAGTGCTCCTTCGGTAAATGTCATGCCCAGAGTAAAGAGTCCTGATGTTAAAGTTGTCACTCCACCATCGTTATCGCAATCCGAGCGAACGAAACCACAGGAGGTCATGATAAAAAAAGACGAGGAAGATAAATATATCGCCACCAAAGAGATGGAATTCATCACAAAGGTCGGAGCGGGCATACCACTGGTTGTCAGAAACAATGTCGGCAATGTCATCCTGCATCCCGCCAAAGATGAAAATTGTGTTGTTAAGGCCGTGATTAGGGCGACGGCCGAGACCGCCGAACAGGCAAAAGAAATGGTTGAACAGGTTGCAATGAACAATATATCATCGGAAGAAAGATTCTACCTTAAACCGGTCAAAACAACAGACGATGATAACTGGAATAATCTCAATGTGGATTTATACATTTCAGTGCCGTCGGGCGTGACACCTGATATCTCAACAGGTGTTGGATCCATAGAAATCACCGATCTCAAAGGGCAGATCAAGGCGGTCGCCGATGTCGGCTCAATAAAAGCTGTGAACATTATCGGGGAAATCCAGTTAACAACGCAAGTCGGTGATATCGAATTTGTCGCAGACAAGGATCTCTCCGCGAAATTACAGGCAATCACAAAAGTCGGTTCCATTAATAGTGACTTTCCTCTGGAAATCAATAAAATCAATTTTACCTCAAGTACAGCTAAGGGGACCATCGGCTCAGGCGAAAATAATGTCCGCCTGATAACAGAGGTGGGGAAGATTCATATAAGAAAACAATCCCCAAAAACCTTTGATGGTCGTCCCGAACAACCAATTTCAATAGAGAAAGACTCGATAAACAGTGCCACAGAATCCACCATGGCGCAATTATCATCGGCCGTAAAATTATCCGAGTTTGTGAGGAACGTTAAATCAATCGAAGAGAAAAAGGAAGAAAATCATCACGTAATCGAGCGTACCGAGATGATGAAAGCACTGCTCTTACCGGGATCCGTGCTGGATATTACTAACGAAGACGGTTCCATCACTGTAACAGGTTCAGACACCAAAACATGCCAGGTCGATTCTACATTCACAATAAAGGCCCCCACAGTGGAAGCGACAAAGGAATTATCCAAGAAAATTAATATAGAGATGATACCAACCAGCAAGGGACTTTCTGTAAAGGTTGTTAGTCCCGAAAAGACACCTTCCAACCACTCGTTCAAGGTTGATTTAGAGATTATCGTTCCCACCAATACGAACTTAACAGTGAACAACGAGGACGGTGACATTCAGATTAAGGACATTGCCGGAAACATCACGATTAGAAACGAAGACGGCAACATCTTGTGCGAAAATGTCACTGCAGATATGGAGTTTGAATTCGAAGACGGAGATGTTAATATAAAGAACAGCAGTTTTAATAACTGCAATATAAAGATGGAGGACGGGAAAATCCAGTGCGAGGACGTCAGGGGTAATTTCAACTTTCAGCTTGAGGACGGCAATGTGGAAGTATGCTATGCCGAAGACGCCTCTGAGAAATATACTTTCAGCGTGCATAGCGAAGAAAGCAGTGTAATAATCAAGGGGGGCGTATTCGCTAAGTGCCGGGTAAATATGGAGAGCGGGAAAATCGATTGTAACAATGTGAGCGGTAATCTCGACTTTAAGCTTGAAGAAGGCAAAGTTAAAGTGAACTATGCAGACGATGTGCCTGAGGACTGCACGATCAACGTGCAAGTGAATGAAGGGAAAATCCAGCTTTCGGTTCCAGGCGAGATGCTTCCAACAGATGGTTCATCTATGGTAAAAAAGAAAGATGAAGGAGCTGAATGGAAAACAAAAGTCAGCACTTCCGGTGGCAGCCGTAGTGTTAACCTTCAAACTGGTGAAGGCTCCGTCGAAGTCGAGAAACGATAGAACTACACAAAATCTTCTACACATACACACTCTTTCAGAGCGTTTGGTGCCGTATCAACGACACTAAGCGTACCGACAAAGCCGAGCTTTTATGCCCGGCTTTATCGTTTACATCCTGAGCAACGAAAAATATAACATCCAAAAAACCGCAAAAAAATGATTTTATTTAGAGCAAAACTTATCCTTCTGTCGTTATATTGGTAACAATCGATTGTTTTAATGTCAGATAAAGTGAGTCTCGGATGTTTGAAGATAGAATACTACTTTGGAAATTCAGGTGCGGCGACAGGGATGCTTTTCGCCTTATCTATGATAAGTACGCCGGTGACTTATTAAACCTGGCGGCCAACCTTCTGGCTGACAAGAACCAGGCCGAAGATGTTGTTCAGGATGTTTTTATCTCATTCGTCGAATCGATAGAAAGGTTTCGTCTGACAGGAAGTCTGAAGGGCTATTTGGCAACTTGTATCGTTAATCGCTCGCGTGATTATATGCGGAAGAAAAAGCGTCAACAAACTGCGGCTGAAAATCGGCTGGGACAGACAACATCAGGTGTAAAAAATCCGCTCCAGTTGGCAATAAATAGTGAAGAGCTGCTTAAATTAAGTCACGCGTTGACCGAGCTTCCGTATCAGCAGCGAGAAACGATTGTGCTTCGCCTGCACGGCGAGATGAGGTTCAGACAAATAGCCAGATTAAATAATGTTTCAGTTAAAACTATTCAAAGTCGGTACCGATACGGTTTGGAGAAACTGCGGTCGGCCATGAACGGTGAGGTAAAAAAATGAGACCGGCAGAAAACATAGAAAAACAGGTCAAGCAGTTACGCTATGAGACGAACACCGAAACGCATAACAGAGTTCTTGGAAATGTTATGCAGGCGATGGACAAATTAGAAAAACAAAAACCAGGCGCGCAAGCGCCGAATATATGGAGAACTATTATGAAAAATCCGATAACGAAACTTGCAGCCGCCGCGGTAATTATCATTGCAGCGATAGTTGTAATAAATCAATTGGGTATCCCGGTTGAAAGTTCCGCCTTTGCACAGGTCGCCGGCAGGCTGCGGATGGCCCGAACAATGACATACAAGGTGACTACAAATTCCAATATTGAAATGGAAATGGCCTTTAAGGAACCCGGATATATGCGGATAACAATGCCGGGAGGCTACGTCACCGTGGCCGACTGGACCCAGGACAAAGCCCTGACCATTATGCCGCCCCGAAAGCAGTTTTACGAGATGGATCTGGCTTTAAATAACGACCCGGCACAACGGCAATTCGATGCCATCGAGAAACTTAGGGCCCTTCCCGATCAGGCCGACGAGATTCTTGGAACTATCGAAGAAAACGGACGGATTCTTCAGGGTTACCGCGTGAGACAAAACGGCACCGTAAATACAGTCTGGATCGACGGCGACACGCAAGAGTTGATCCGCGTGGAAGCAGAGTTTATCAACGCCATCGGCATGAATGTGGTGATGACAGACTTTCGCTTTGACGTTGACCTGGATGATTCGCTCTTTAGTCTGACACCTCCGGCTGGTTACACACGAATGGATATCCAGGTAAACACATTAGAGATATCCGAGCTGGACTTGATAGAATACCTGCGTTTGTGGTCGAGCTGGACTAAGGACAACTCGTTCCCGCCGACGTTTAATCCGATTGAACTGCAGAAGCTTGCAATGGAAATGGAACGGCAAGGTCGATTTGGCGAAGGTAAGGAATCGGAAGAAGAAGTAAAGCAGGGTGCATTGCAAATGACTCGTGGAATTATGTTTGTGATGCAATTACCCGGCGACAGTAACTGGCGTTATGCCGGGGAAAACGTACGTTTCGGCGATACATCAACGCCTATTTTCTGGTATAGGCCCACAGGTTCCGAAACTTATCGAGTCATTTACGGCGATTTAAGTGTAAAGGACGTGGCGCTGGAAAATCTGCCGGAATAATTTTGACACATAATTGTTTCTTTAAAAGGCCGGGCCCCCATTTCTTCCGTCAAAAGTCTAATGGGGGCTCGATTTTTTTATAACCACGTTTTCATGGAATCACAGTTTCCACACCTTGGCGAAGGCGCGGAAGCTGCGGTCATAGGTTTTCTCGACGTCATCCGGGAAACAACAGGCCGGCAGTTGTTTCATGGCCAGATGGTAGCTTATGCACTCACAACATACCCCCTTTTTATTGCAGCCGGGATATGAACAGTTACAGTTTTGCAGATTCTGCTGTTTTTTACATTCCATAAACACAAATCCTTATTCTATTTATTTACCGTACAGGCAATGTGTAAAGGCTGGCGCTTAACGCCGGCACAGTCAAAGTGTTAGTGACTTTCGACAGCAGCTTATTCTCGATCACCACTCTCGGCTTCTCGTCCGGGTCGTTGTAAGCCTGTGGATCTGAGTTTGCAATCAGCCCGAGCTTTCCGGAACCGATTAACTGTGCGCCTTTGAGATCAATTGTGATTTTTTGTTCCTGTGCGGTAGGATTAACTATGCCGATTGTTAAAGCTTTATGATCATCGGTCCATGCGGCGGCTACATCAATCGGCTCGATGTCACCGGTGACTTCGATCGGGATGGTCCCGAAATTATTCCGGTAGAGTTTCAGGGCCAGGCCGGTTGTCTCGAAGGCGGCGGCGGTCTTGCTGGTTTTGATACAGCCGATGACGTTGACCGTCTGAGCGTAGCTGGCCATGAAGATTATATCCGAATTGCGATAATACTCGTGAAGGCCCTTGGCAATACCCAGACCATCTTTCTGGAAATAGCGGGTCCCAAGCTCACCGAAAAGATGGGGACCATACCAGTAGTTCCATTCGGTCATTGCGATTTTGATATCTTTTCCCTTCAGGGCATCGAGTTTTTCGCGAAGCTGCTTATGAAATTCAACCTTTGACCTGATGCTTTCAGCGATCCAGGCGATATGTTCGACGACGTCGGGTCTTTCCTGACAGTAGAAATGCTCGGCTATCAGGTCAATATGGTCGGAGCAGCTCCGCAACAATCCTTCACTCCAGTTGCCGGCATTACCGGAAGCGATGGGAACGATATCCGGGTCCACTTCGCGCATCTTGTCCACAACCCAGTTGTGTTTTCTGACATAATGGTCGAGTCTCATATATCCGAGCTGCCAGCGACCCCACATTTCGTTTCCGATACACCAGTAACGAACATTGAAAGGTTCCGGGTCGCCGTTTTTGGCCCGTAAGGCACCCATCAGCGTATCGGTCGAGCCGTTTGAGTATTCCAGTTCGGCAGCGGCCGAATAGGCATCTCCGAAACCGGTATTGACGGTCACTAACGGCTCGGCATTGAGCAAACGGCAAAAGCGAATAAACTCGTGAATGCCGAAGTCATTGTGCTCAACTCCGGTCCATGCCGGATTCGTACGCGGAGGTCGTTTATCCCTGTCACCGATGCCGTCGCGCCAGTCATAGCCGCTGACGAAGTTTCCGCCTGGCCAGCGATACAATGGGGCGTTGAGTTCTTTCAAAACTGCGAACGTATCTGCCCGCATACCGTCGATATTGTCTGCAGGCATAAGAGAGACTGTGCCGACAAAACACGCTCCGTCGGCAATCTTGATTTCCAGTTTGCCGCTCGTCGTATCGGCGCCGGCGGTAAATTCGAATGGATATTTAACATACTGATTTGTAGCTGACATTTGAACAGAAGCCTGGTCCTGCTGGTTGTCACCCCATACCAGTGACACCGTTACATTTGCACTTTGCTGTTGGGCCTTGAGGTAAATGTAACCGGTATATTGCTTATTTTTAACCAGTCCTAAGTCAAGCTGTCGGATGCCGCTGCCGAGCTGAATCAAAGGGGTATGCTCACCTACGAATGAATCTTCTTCGACCATCGACACCGAATCGTTCGGTCCGATGATCTGCCACGGTGAGGCGCCGACGACTGCATACGGGCTGTCTTTAGAAACGGCACGTGTTCCGCGATAGGGATCGTATTCCGGGGTTATCGGATAATAGAACTTGCGGTCTTCCAGCATTTCGGCCCAGATGCCGCCGTATATACAGCGGCCGAGGTGTTCGATAAACTGGCCGTAGATATACTTCGAGATCGGCTCCCCGGTCTTGCTCGTATCAATTGTCACGGAACGTTCTTGTTCGGTTGCCATCGCAGGCGAAAAAATACCAACAATGATTACAACTGCCGTAAAAATGATACATTCAAAGCGATGTCTGGACATTTTTAATCTCCTTTAATTTTATTTGTATTCTATGATTTCACGAGCGAGATTATATAACAAATCACGAAAAATGCAATTCGATAATATCCTTGTCGTTTAGGACGTGATTTCTCTGGGCGTTCTGGCCGTCATAAACACCGGTGCCCCAGATTCTTGCGGATTTGAGCTTTTCGGCCAACTGCCGGTGAATAGCTTCGGCGAGGTCCATTACCGTCGAGCCGGAGGGAAGCGTGAACGGCTCGGTCATATCGGCAGGCTTGCCGGGGGGCTTGGCGTAAATCCGGATGATTCCCAACAGCTCGAAGAATTTTGCCGAGAGTTTTTCCAGACCGGCTCCGGTTACCGGTGATATTTCGATTAGTTCTAAGGATTTTTTGCAGCTATTTTTCAAAGTCTCAAACGCACCGGCCTGTGCTATATCTGCCTTCGTACAGATACAAAACGCCCTCTTACCGAGCGAGTTGCCCTGGTTGTCGTATGCCGGCGTTTCACTGTCGATTAGCAGGCTTCGCGATTCGAGAAAATCCATACAAATCCGGAGCTGCTCCTGTACGTCGCCGGAAAGGTCGATGACGATTGCTATAAGATCGCAATTGCGATATGTCCCCACCTGCCCAGGCGCGCTGTAGTCGGCGGTAACAGGCGGCATATCGACCAATTGTATCTGCACGTCCTCGAATGTCACCATCCCGGGGACCGGGGCGCCGGTAGCAAACGGAAAATCCGCCACGTTGGCCTTTGCATTTGTCAGTGTAGCGACGATGGAGCTTTTGCCGCAGTTCGGCGTCCCGAGAAGGACTATCTGGCCGGCGCCGCTGCGCGGAATATGGAAGATATCGGTGTGCGAGCCGCTCTTTTTCTGGGTAGCGGCGTCCTTGAGCTTGCTGAGTTTCCTTCGCAGGTCCGCTTTAAGATGGTCGGTACCCTTGTGCTTGGGCATCACCGAGAGCATACGTTCGAGCGCAAGGATTTTCTCCTGGTTCGTTGTAGCGCTTCGGAACCATTCATCGGCCTTATAATATTCTGGTGTTAAGTTAGCAGGCATCGTCCTATTCAGCTACTATTTCTGCGACAAGGTCGCCGACCTGGCTCGTCGAGTATCCCATTCGCCCGGCCTGCATCGATTTGAGCTTATTTGCGGTCACGAACTTAACAGCGTCTTCAATCTTGCCGCCGGCATCTTCTTCACCCAATGTCTCCAACATCATTTGTGCTGCGCAAATTGCCGCCAAGGGATTGATTACACCCTTGCCTGTATATTTTGGCGCGCTGCCGCCTATAGGCTCGAACATACTGACGCCTTCGGGGTTGATATTGCCGCCGGCTGCGATACCCATACCACCCTGCGTTATAGCGCCAAGGTCGGTGATGATGTCACCGAACATATTTCCGGTGACAATCACATCGAACCATTCGGGATTTTTTACCATCCACATACACGTGGCATCTACATGGTAATATTCTCTTTTTATATCGGGATATTCTGCCTTGCCCATCTCGTGGAATGCCCGTTCCCACAGATCGTAAATATACGTTAAGACATTGGTTTTACCGCAAAGAGCAAGCGTATTATTTTCACCTTTGCCGCGTGACTTTTTTCCGTGCTTTTTGGCGTACTCGAACGCATATTTCAAGCATCGGTCAACCTGGAAGCGATTATAAACAGCCGACTGCACGGCCACT
>Ga0315537_1002009_pt1 | contig 15669 bp, 20 predicted proteins | sample SalMarSW160270MG_FD_203091 | JGI IMG/M metagenome (GOLD analysis project Ga0315537, IMG submission 203091) | Salt marsh sediment microbial communities from the Plum Island Ecosystem LTER, Massachusetts, United States - Salt Marsh Sediment SW1602-70 ... | reverse complement strand
CAATTGGTGGGCATAAACAAAGTGGAAAAATCGTAACAGCAGGCAAGTAAAGGCTTTACACAAATACTAATTATATACTAATTTATGTAATTTTAGTATATAAGGTCTTTCTATGGTTATCGGACATCGCAGGGGAAAAGGCGGGTTTGGGTCAGCCATTGCTGGATTTCCGGGCGGTGGACCAAATTTAAGGATAGTATATTTCTATCAGAGACTAATCTGAATTGTTGCTTCCCAGTATCATCTGCTTGATTTTTGGTTCTACAACAGGACTTTTAGCAATTCTGTGTTTTATTTTTTCAAGGATAGTAGGAGATAATGGAGGTAGCAATTCATAATTACCAGACTGGAGCCTTTTAATAAAACTTTCTTTATTAACTATAACGGGCCTGTTGCAACAAATAAGACAGTTCTTAAAAAATGGAGCATAATCTTTCGGCGAAAGTGGTAAATGCACATCATCACCTCCTGGGCAATTTCTATGCAATTCAAACTGTGTGGTGCTTGTGGATAATACAATAATTGTGTCATCTTGGGGATTATTGTTTAGAACAAAGTAGAAACGCTCATGGGCATCTTTAGATAATTTTGTTTTGAACGCGCCTCCTTGCGTTAGTATGCCCTGAATCCTGATTTCGTCCGGCAAATCCATCAGTGAAAATCAGCCCAAGCCTCCTGTTCATCGGCTATCAATTGAAGCATTTTCTTGGCCTCATCATCAAAATCCAGGAAGAAGTCTTCATATGCAAGCGGGCGTCTGCTTCCCTCCGGGGGCTCATTGTTTCTGTATGCTTTGAAGCTATGGGTTATCTCACTTAGTTTCCACTGATCTAAGTGACCATATTTTCTATAGACCTCATCAAGAACATCTAAATCCGACTGTGACAACCAATCCTGACCCGCTGATTTTTTCGCGACAACTTTGAAGTCGTCGTCAACTCTAAAAGCGGAGTCACTTGTTTCCGGTGCGTCTAAGTAATCTTTGAGTTCAGAAGAAACCGGCCCATACTTCATAGTATAGTAGTTCCCACCGATTATGGGCCTGCCGTACTTGGCAAGATGTTCACGGTCAGCCAGAAAAACCATTTTCACAAGCTGCAGTTTGTCTATAGTCCCATTATTTCGTTGAACGAGCCATAAAATAGCTTGGGTCGCTTTCTCGTGATTAAATTGAAATTCAACTTTTGTCATAACCTTCTACCTACCCTCTTATATATTATATATACTCTTTTGTTCGACTAATATCAAGCCCCCCAATAAGCGTTTTTTTGAACATTTGATGGTTTTGGGGTCAATTTCCCCGAAACGGCGGCTCATTTTTGTCCTATCCGGTATCGAACAGGCGGGTTTGGGTCAGCCAGTCTTGGATTTCGGGACGGTGCTGGTGGTTGAGATACGCGAACTCGCCAAACAGCTCGGCAGCCCAGTCGTCATAAGCAATCGCGGCGTCGGCCTCGTAATCAAAATAGCCGATGAAAATTGTTTGGCTGTTATGCTTAATCTCAGTTCGCCACTTTCGCATCTCGCTGTTCCAGAAAACGCCTTTGTATCTCGATGTGCGATCGAGTGGCTTTCGATTATAGGCGTTCTGTTGCGGTGTGCACAGCCGCAGGTTGGCCTTTCGATTGTCCAGGCCGTTGTGGTTTATATGGTCGCAGTACATATCAGGCGGGGCATTTAGAATCTGCCGGTGCATCGCTATTTTCTTTCGGCCTTGCGTGCGATATGCGTAGTGTCCGTTGCTTTTGACTTTGACGTGCCATTTGTATTGATTGAGTCTTTCATAGTCGTCGGCATCGACAATAGCAAAATATCCCCGCGTCAGTGGAATCTTGCAAACCTTCAAATCGTCCATGATATAACCTCCGTCTTTTGTGGTTGGTCCTTTTTGAGTAGTGATTGGTGGATTGAGTGCTGTAATTAACCAGGCTGATAGTTCAGCTCTTTTTTGAGTCTTGACATAAAGACCGCTGCGGGATTTCGGCTGCTTGTCGCTGACTCGCGGGCGATATCGAGCACCCGGCCAAAGATGTGCTCATCAAACCTCTTAAATGTTATCTCTTTGACGAGCCATTGGCTGAGCCTGTGAAAGCACGTCAAATCAGATTTACTCCCCGGCCGAATTATTTCTCTGAGTTTATCATAGAATCGCAACTGCTTATCGAGCAGGCTGCCCGGTGCCGAATGCGACCGAGCCGCAATCGAAGATAGAGCAGAAGAAAAAACCGGATTGACCGAACCCGAAGCCTCTGGTCTCTTGGGTCTGGTCTCTTGAGTCTGGAGTCCTTCGCTTTCCTTATCTTCACTTACCTTTACTTCACTTTCGTTTCCTTTACTTTCCTTAGCTATGGCAGTGCCATTGGCCTTGCTATAGCCCTGCCATCTTGCCTCAGCACCTCTAAGTCCGTTCTGGGAGGCCATTTGCCTGCGTCGTTTTGCCTCTCTCAGTTCCCTGCTGACTCTTTTGTGTCTGATTTGCCCGCCTTTTTTGTGGAACTTCGATTCGATTTTTTGCCACACCTTCTCGAAGCCTTCAGTGCAGTTACACAAAAAAGAAAACTCTTTTATGTCGAAATCGAGCTTGCCTCCCCGGCAGTACAGGTTCATCATAATCAGCCAGTAGCAGCCGAACTGCTCTGCGGTCATTCTCGAAGTATGAAAGTCGAGCAGGACCTCAGCCGGTTCCAGTTGTACGTACTTGATTTTCTTTGCCATCCGTGACCTCCGCTATAAATCTTGCCGCAATTTGAGTAATGGCCTGTGCGTTTCGCCGGGCCTTGCTTGATGCTTGATGTTCGATACTCGATGCTCGTTGTATCGCTTTTTCAACAGTCGTTTTTTGTTCAGCATTAAGGAAGAAGACCATCGGGTGCGCGAAGCTGTTTTCGTCCGGCTCGGTAATTTGAATCTGTGTCCTGTTTTTGTGCAGGTCTATCAGCCGTTGTATTTGTGTCTTCGTATTCGGCAGCAGTTTTGCAAGCTCGACGACCTTGAGCTTTTTATTGAGCTTTTCCAGAAGCGCGGTCTTTTTTTCAAGCACATCCTGTCCGGATAGTCGATTCAGCGTGGCGAGCAGCAGGTTCGTTTCGTCGTCATCGATTTCCCAGACGACGCAGTCACAGGCTTTATAACCGAGCTGCTTCAACGCCTCGAATCGATGATGGCCGTTTATGATTTGAAAGCACCGGTTATCTTTCGGATGGGGTCTGACGATTAGCGGTTCGTATCTGCCGGTGCGTTCGATGTGCCTGACAAGCTTTCTGAAGTTCTCTTTGCTCATCCGGTTGGGATTACCCGGGTGCGGCAGAAGATTTTCGATTTGAATTGACTGTGTCCGGCTGGGCATGTTATGCTTTTATAATACTGAATAAATTGTCATTCTTTTGAAGGGAGTCAAAATGAAGACTGTGTGTGTTCTCAGTTTTGTCGTGGGCCTCTGTTATTTTATCTTCGGGACCTTCTGTCTAGTAGCTCCGGTTTTGTTTCATTATAACGCCTACCTTGACGATACCGGATACCTCTCACTTGATGAGATCGGGGTCTTCGCAGCAATTTCCGGCTCCATTCTCTGGGGCACGTCGTTGATTGCCTTTGTCATCACTTCGAAAAAGAACAAGCCTGATTAAACCAGATGTAATAGACGGGGCGGTCAGTCAGTTTGGAAAGTATGAACTGTGTTCTCTCAAGGCCTGCCGGCATGTGTTTTCGCTTGCCGTATCCGGCCAGGAATCGTTTGATTTCACGTTCGATGAAAAGACGTTTTCCCTGTGAGAGCCCTTCGATGTGTTGTTGAGCGGCCCAGGCGTCAACGGCGAGTGTATCGTCGAAGCCGATTAAGCTAAACGCCTCCTTCATCTGCACACACTGAGCGGACAGCGGCGCGGTATAGGCCTTCATCCCAGCCTTTTCGAAGAACGGATTGGCATGACCCATTACCGCCAGCGCTTCTACCATCGAGACATTTACCAAGGGCATCGTATCGCGGACTAATTGCACAGCCAGTCCGAGTCCCCTAAATCGCGGCTCGACGATGACCCTGCTTATGGTGCGGACGGTTCTATTAACCAGAGCAATGAGCGAGCGTCTGTCCAGACCAATAAAGTAATTTCCCGTAGCGACGTTGCGAAGATGGCAGGATGGCGTCGGCATAGAATAAACGATTACACCAGCCGTCTCATTACCGAGCTTGGCAGCAAATATCTTTTTGAAAGGGCCAAGGCGACTGTCACGATAGTGAAAACGACTAAGCGTTTTGTAATCGGCTAAAGTCCCTTCGACGATGCGAATTCGTTTTGTTACCGTGCAGAGCTGCATTTTGTCCTTCTTGCTCGCTGCGAAAGTTTGTAGGTGACATCTGTATTGTCCGACAAATCTCGGGTGACTATTGCATCCGGCAGCAAATCGCCCAGTATATCCTGATGGGCTGAAGCTAATATGAATGTCACCTTGTACCTGTCGGCGAATTTTCGAATGCTGTGCGAGATGCATGCCGCGGTGATTCGGTCAAGCAGTGAGCAGAACTCATCGGCAAAGATAAATCGTTTTCCCGCACCTGGGGCACTTACAGCAGCCAGGGCCAGTGCCAGCCGGAAACGCCACTGCTGGCCTTCGCTCAGATTAGCAGGCGTATTGAGCAGGGCCGGGCAGTCAGCCAAACCCGCTGTGCTGAAGAACTTTAGCGTTTCTATCAAGTCGGCCTCGATGCAGTCAATGACGGCCCTGTCTCTTGGAATTTTGATTGTCGAAAGGTTGATTCGATGCTTCGGTGGTATTGATTTTTGAAGTTCATTTAGGATGACTGTCTTGCCCGAGCCGCTGGGGCCGGTGATATAAATAACGTCACCAGCCTCGATCGAAAGAGTACAATCACACTTAAAGCCGATCCGGTCGAGACGCTCTTTGGTCAGGCCGAACATCCGCATTACTGCAATGCATTTATCGGTCAGGCTGCCGTGACGGACAAATGTCTTTTCTATCCTGTATTCAGACATAACTCGATACTCGATTCACAAATTCAGTTAGTAGTATCTGATTGTGGTCTTGTGCTTGCGCTGCATGGAAAGTTTACGGAGCAGATTTATAATCCTTCGTGTGTTGTAATAGGTCATGCCGTATTTACGCGAGACTGTCTTTACTGTCAGGCCTCGTAAAAAATAATCGCGTGCGATTTTTCTTTGTCTTCGGCCGAGCGTGCTGCTTTTATTCAGGACGCCTTCGATACTCGGGTCACTGAGTCTGCTGATAATCTTTTTAACGCGCCTTGCCACTGTTGCCTCGCTGACTCCGAGCAGTTGTGCGATTTGTCGGAAGCTGTTTTCGTTGTCGAGGTACATTCGCACGAGTGTGCGGTCGGGTTCCGATAGTTGCTCCGCCCTTTTGCGAATCTGCTCGGCATTGCTTCGCAGATCCAGAGTCTTGTTTTGATTGAACTGCGCTATTGTTGTGTATCCGGTATTCATTTAGCGTGTTGATTCTCGATGCTTGATGCTCGATACGCGGCGTAGAGTTCTATAACAGTTGTTCGATTAATAAACAGCTTAGTAAGTGAGCGTGCTGCACACTGTGCGGCGCGTTTCACAAGATGCGCAAGCCTTCGGCTCGGTCGGAAAGCGCTTATTCCTCCGCGCAGACCATCCGCTCGACGTTTTGACTTGCCTCCATCCTGGGTTGCCGATTAGCGATGAATCGCTAATTGGGGCCGTTTCCTAAATATGGCCCGCTGAGCAACGGCCTTAATTGTGCTGCTCTGCGTAGCACAAGCGGCGGTAATTTGCCCTCGGTCCTTTCTTTGTTTTTTGGATTTTGACCTTAGGAGCTTGTTACCGCAATTTTGGGCCGATTCTCAGTCGAACGTGTTATATAACGACCTAACATGGCCGTATTTTAACTTATGGGTGAATTTTAGTCAAGCATTTTCTTGGTAAATACCAAAAAAAATGAAAAGTTCACCAAATAGTGAACAAGCAAAAGTGGCCCGGTTTGTATTAAGACTGGCGTAAGTTGATTCTTTTTCAGCAGTTAGAGTTCGCAGGCTTTGGTGTTTTATTTAGGTTTATAGGGGGTACGGCTGAGCCTTAATTGAGATGTTTTTGCGAAGGTAGGCCTAAAATAGATTTGGGAGAAAGAAGAACGTATATAGAGCAAAAGCAGAGATTTGTGCTTGACATTGTAGGCAAAAGCGGATATAAGTGAAAAAGTAATTAGGTTTTTTGAGAAAGGCATAAGATTAAGAGGGCGGGTAAAGCCCGAAGGAAATCCCAGTTTTATTTAGAGGTTTTTGAGGGGGTTTAGGAGCCTCGCGATCGCCGACGCAACAGTCGTGTTTCACTAATAAAGACCGACGACGGCGGTCTATACTCACATCTCGTGAATTCCGGCACATTTTTCGCATATGTTTTTTATCGTTGGCATTTTGGCTCGTCAGTTATAATCCGGGGGTATGCGTGATATTAATGAAGTTTTTAATGCTCTTTCCCGGTCGAGGTTTCGCAGCAAGTTTCGGCTAAAAGCCGAACAGCAGCGGTATCTTCAGGATAATGGTCTGGATACAATTGTTACTCATGCCCGTAGGTTTATAGAGCGGCGGCTGGCGCCTGCGGAACCGGAAAACGACGGCAAGCAAACGCCTTTTGCGGGTCATCCAGTCTTCATAGCCCAGCACGCAACAGCTACATGCTGTCGTGGCTGTCTTGCGAAATGGCACCATATCCCCAGGGAAAAGGCCCTGAGCAATGAGCAAATCGAATATATTGTCGCAGTAATAAGACGCTGGATTGCAAAGCAGACACTCGATACGGGTTAATTTAGAATCCTCGAACCACGGGTTGCGAAATAACGGGGTAGCTGTAAAAAATCGTTTGCAATCGCGTGTCGTCGCTTTATACTTTCGTCCATTGCGGCAATAGGATTGCGGTATGAGTGGACGGATGCCAAAGATAGCGGTAGTAGGGGGGACATATCTTGATATCGCCATCAAGTGTGGCGTAATTCCTCAGGGAGGCCAGTCATTACAGGGTTCGGGTCTGTCATACACAGTAACCGGTCCGGGTCCTCGACAAGCTGTGCAGTCGGCTCAATGCGGCTGCAAAGTGCACCTGATAAGCAAGGTCGGCGGCGGACCGTTCGGACAAACTGCTCGAATGAATCTCGAAGAATATCAGGTCAGCACCGACTACGTATATACGGCCGAGGCCAAGAATACCGGCGTTGTCGTAACGCTTGTTGATGCGGCAGGAAAAAATGCAAGCTGTGTGTATGACGGAGCCAACACAGCACTAATGGCCCGCGAAATCGAGCAGGCTGAGCAAATCATCGGTGAATCCGATGTGTGCCTGATTCACGGTCATCTTCCTCAGGATGCGATTGTCTCGGCTATTCGCCTGGCGAAAATCGGAGGGACCAAAACCATTCTCAATCCCGCCAGACCAATAGAGGCCGATAAGAGTGATGATTTGCCTATGGAGTATTTCAGCGTGGATATTATCATACCAAATCTTTACGAAGCGGCAGACATCACTGAGCAATCGACTGCGAACATTCGAACGGCCAAGATGATTGGCTCGGATCTGGTTGCGCGCGGCGTCGGTGTTGCCGTTATTACGATGGGTAAACGCGGCAGTGTCATAGTTGACAGGATTTCTGCTGACCATGTACCGGCTTTTGAGGTTGAGCTTGTTGACCAGACCGGCTGTGGTGACGCCTTTGCCGGGGCATTAGCAGCTTATTGCGCGGTCAAGGACGATATCCACAAAGCAGTTGAATTTGCATCAGCGGCAGGGGCCTTAACCTGTACAAAATTCGGCTCAATAGACAGTCTACCTACCAAGGCAGAAATCATCGAACTGCTGCAAAAACACAGCTAAAGCCGTTGCAAATGTCACGACGCTCGTTTTTTTCACCTCAGAGTTTTTCATTAGTTTTTTCTCTACGTTTTTGACGATTTATGCGGCAAGTTTTTTGTACATAGCAAACGACATGCCAAAGGGGGGTAAAATCAGCAGAATTTTTTTCGTAGCAAGATAATGCAACAAAATCGCGCAGGGGGGTTTTGGCCTAAAAAATCTTTTTTCAAAAAAATTTTGCCCTTATCTGACAAGCACTTACGAAGAATTTTTTACAAAAAATTCTAAAAATAGCGCAAAAACGCGCAGGTTCATCCAAAGGTGGAGGGACGTGAAAAGTTAAAGGTCAAAAATTAGAAGTCAAAACTTCGGAAAGTAAGAGTTTTTATGGCGTTTGAACTTGAGATTTTCGCTGACCAGATACTGGATGCCGATTACGTCGAGTGGCTTGTCGATGAGCGCTCGATAGATATCCAGCAGCAGTTTAATAAGCTGTGGGAATACTATGCTAATCGTACAGTCGATATGCTCGGTTTGTGCGCTGCAGACCGGAAGGTAAATGAGTCGGGCAGATGCTACGTACAGGCTCAGGAATATGGTTTGCCTGCGCGAATCACGGGTCTTTCGAGGTCGGTACGAGCGGGATTGTTCAGCGGTGAGCCTGTTCAGGACGTTCAGCGAAAAGAAGTGGTGATTGAAAACGATATCGGCTGGCGTATCAACGCGGCGGTCGATTTTCTGTTCGGCAAGATGATAAGTTTTGCCTCGAAGGCTGCTGATAACCAAAGACGTGCAGAAATTGAGATGGCTATAAAGGCTATGTTTGCGGCTAACGGCGGCATCGGATTTTTCCAGGATATGGCGGTGCTCGGGAGTGTCTATGGTTTTGTCGATTGCATGGTCAGGCCTGGCGATAAGATACTCTCTCACCTCTCAAATCCCACCAAAACGCCCGCTATGGGAACCCGCTTTGCGGGAACCCTTGAAGACGTGCTCGACGCGGCACGGGCAATCGACCTTGAATTAATCGAGGCGCCGAGGGCACTGCCTGTCTTGGATGAAGGAGATTACAGGAAAATCAGCTATTACGTGCAGCATTTTCGCCAGAGCAAAAACGCCGTCAACAGAAAAAGTACGTTCCTTTCCCGGTTGTTGTCACCGAACCGCCGCCCCTCAGGGGTTCGAGATTCTGTCGAAGTAACAGAGATTACTTCGGCGACAGCCTGGCAGCGGTACGAAGACCGTCAGCTCATCGCTGAAGGTAATATGCCGTGGGGATTTCTGCCGGTAGTGCACATACAAAACATCGCTCAGCCTTCTTACTACGAGGGTCTCAGTGATGTCGAGCCTTTGGTGCCGCTGCAGGATGAGCTGAACACACGGCTGTCTGACAGGGCAAACAGGATTACTTTTCAATCGTTCAAGATGTACTTAGGCAAAGGCATCGAGGGCTTTGAGAATCGTCCCGTCTCGCCGGGCAGGATGTGGTGCACCGACAATCCTGAAGCGGCGATAGAAGAGTTCGGCGGCGACGCTGCAACGCCGAGCGAGGATTTGCACATCGCAGAGATTCGTGAGGCTATAGATAAGGTCAGCGGAGTGACGCCGGTAGTGGCTGGTGTGCTCAAGAGCAAGCTTGGTAATCTGACCAGCGCAGTGGCGTTGCGGCTTACGCTTATGGGGATGCTCAGCAAGACCGAGCGCAAAAGATTTACTTATGGACATGGGATTAAGAAGATTATCGCCGCAGCGCTAGCGATTCTTGACACGGCCGGTGTTTACAAGACTAAGGAGTCAGAGCGCGAGGTCGAAGTGATTTTCCCCAGTCCATTGCCTGAGAATATGATGGAGAAATTAAAGGAGGCGCAAATCAAGAAGGAACTCGGCGTACCGGCCGAGCAGGTTCTTAAAGAACTGGGGTACGACTCGATTAGTTCTTAGTTTTCAGTTTTTAGTCTTTAGCTAAAAGCTCACAACTTAAAACTCAAAACAAGAAACCGGAGGTCTTTTATGAGTCAGATTGACGCAGAAGCAAACGTATTGTCAGAAGACAAAGACCGGATGGATGACGTTTCGATTGATAACGTCAAACTTGTTCCGGTTGCCGAATCCATTCGCTACCGCAAACGAGCGCAGACTGCGGAACAAAAAGCCCAGCAGCTCAGCGAGCAGCTAAGTACAGTGCGCAGCGAAGCACAAGAACTGGCTGAGAAGATGAACCAGCTTGAGACTGAGCAGGTGCTGACCCGCAAGCTTGTTGCGGCGGGCGCAAGTGACCTTGAGACGGCCTTGTTGGTTGCCAGGGCGCGTGCGGCTAAAGACGGTGCGGATGTGGACGGCTTAGTCGAGCAGCTCAGGAGTGAAAAGCCGCATCTTTTCGACTCGGCAAAGGTCAGTAATAAAGTTCCCTGGGGAACGAGAACAACTGCTGTTAAGGACAGGCTCGCTTCGAGCAAGACAAGCCTTGAGAAAGCAGCTGAAAAAGCGGTATCGACGGGAAGCCGAGAGGATTTGCATGAGTATCTGAGGCTGCGAAGAAACTTTATTTAGTCAATAGTATTAGCCAATGGAGCCCGGTGATGTTTGAGATTCCTGGTCATCGAGGCTTGAACAAAGGAGAATGATATGGGTTTTACGGGTAAAGCAACATATTCAGCGGGAAGTACTCTGCCGGAACTGGCAGAGGACGTATCGGACCTGATAGGGATAATCTCGCCCTACGAAACGCCACTGCTTGACGCTCTGGGTGACCCGCTTTATGAGGCAAGAAGTACGCATCATGAGTGGTTCGAGGACGAACTGCTGCCGAATCGTGACGCCGTCAGCGACGGTTCAATCGGCGATCCGCTCAACGAAACTACCTTCGATGTAGCCAACGGCGACCGGTTCTGTGCCGGGGACCAGATACAGATTGAAGGCAGCGAAGAATTGATGCTGGTGACGTTGATAAATAACGACACCATCACAGTAGTACGCGGTTATGCAGGCACTGAGAATGAGAATCTTGTTAATGGACAGGTGATTAACATTCTGGGCAATGCGGCTTTAGAAGGCGTGTCTAAACCGCAAGCGAGGTTCACCAACCGTGTGCGTCAGGGTAATTATACGCAGATTTTTGTCGCAACAGTTGAGGTTTCCGGGACAGACATGGCCGCCAGCCTGCTTAGTCTTGCCGACGAGATGGATTATCAGAAGCAACAGCGACTCCGCGAACTTGTTCGGGATCTGGAGAATACAGTTGTCAACGGTGGTCAGCCGGCCAGCACTCCTCAAGGTAGTAGCTCAGTACGCCGTTCGATGAAAGGAATCGTGCAGAGTCTTTCGACGAATGTTGTGCATGACGGTGGCAGTGGTTTTCCATCGGGAGGCGAGCTTGATGAAGAGACTATCAACCTCATGCTTCACCGAATATGGGACAACAGCAACGGCAACGTGGACCTGATTGTCGTCAACGGTTTTCAGAAGCGAAAGATTAACGCTTTTGCCGCGGACAGCAGAAGCTACGCTGCGGGTGACACCAGATTTGCCAACGTGATAAGCATCTATGAAAGTGACTTTGGAGTTTGTCGTATTATTACCAGTCGCTGGATGCCCCAGGACGCAGTTCTGTTTCTGGATTCGTCACGTATCAATGTTCTTCCGCTTTCGGGTAGAAGTTTCCACTTCAAACCACTGGCCAGCGGCGGCGACTATGAGTGTGGTGAACTGATAGGCGAATATACGCTGGAGTTGAAGAATGAAACAGCCCACGGGCTGATTCGAGATCTTGCTACCAGCTAATATGACAGGGTTAACGCTCCGTCGTCAAGGCTATGGAGCGGCGACTTGTCAGTTCCTCCTGTGCCCAATATGGTGCCCGAGACATTTGTTCGGGCACCATAAAGGGCTCCTAAAAAGTCAAAGGACAGACCATAATGGTTAAATTTTCAAACGATGCAGACATTCTGAAATACGAGCCGGTCCTTTTCGGTGAGCTTCATCTTCCCTGGCAGATATTGATTGAAGGCTCAGGTGGGATGCTCTCCGGCACAAGCTTTACAGTAAGCAGCGCTGATTTTATCGTAGCGAAGGTCTGTGCCGGCGGCGTTGTGTATCTTCGAGATTCTGCTCTGACAATAGACGGCGCTTATGAGATTGTTTCTGTGGATTCGGCAACTGAGCTTACGGTTTCGGTTCTTCGCTGCTGTGATGAAGACGATGCAGTCGAGCCGCCGCAGGCGAGCGACATCTATTATCGGATAAGCACATTCGGCCCACAGGCAAGCGAGGCTGCATTTGCCCTTACCGAATACTTCGGGATCAAACCGGGTGCGCCGGCGAGCGATATCGATGTCGAGGACATTCTCGATTGCGACGTACTTAGGCGAGCTTCGGTCTTTGCAGTGATTGCAGGTGTTTATGCGATGCTGGCCGGTAATAACAACGACGAGGCCTTCTGGAAGAAAAGCTATTATTATCGAAAGTGTTTTGAAAGTGCCCGTTCGCGAGCGAGAGTCAGCATAGATGCCGGCGACGACGGCATTGCAGACAGGACCAGCCATGGCAGTGCGATAAGGCTGACGAGAGATTAACAGGGATGCAGCTATGGCAACGACACTGAACGGACAAAACCTCTTTGATGAACGAACGCTTCAAATCGAAGTCGGCGGCATAACACGCGATTCGGTGGAACGTTCTATCGCCGGACTGGATGGTGTTATAGGAATCGACATGGGCCAGCGCGGCAGGATTATAAAACAGACCGGCTCAATCAGGGCACCGAGCAAGGCCCAGCTGGAAGATAGGCTCAGCTCGATTCGTGATTATATGGACGGCTGTGCCTATACGCTGATAGCAGACAGCGGTGAGCGTTTTGAAAATATCCGCATAGATGCCTTTAAGGCAAAGAATAAACGGCCCAGCGGAGCAGGGTTGGCTGCCGATTACGAGATTGTTTATACGCAGTTACTGGCTGATTGATTATGTCACTTATTGCAGACGGTATAAGCAAGGTAAGAGTTTTCGATGTGCCTGCAGGTATTTGGCCTGATGGTGATTACTTTGGAGACCATCGTATGGCGGTGGTCAAATGGCATTCGGATTGGATAGATAAGCTCCATCAGGTTTATGTCAACGGCCAAAATGCCGGTACGACGGTTGATGTCAATCAGAGGCAGCTTGTCGTGCCTGTGCCATCTTCGCTTGCGGCAGCGATTCATATTGAGGTCTTTGCTATTGAGCCGAGGTTTGCTCATATTGATTTTAGCAGTGAACTACCACAAGCAGCTGGTACAGGCAGAGTAAAGCTGCGATTGCTGCGAAGTCAGCTTTTGCCCTTAGGCTCGACGATTCAAATCTATTCTGACAGCGGCACCGGCAATATCGATTACGATAATCCTCTCGGTGTCGAGCCGATTCGAGTCTGGCCGAGTCCGTATGACAAGGCCGGTTTTGGCACCAGCTGCTTCGGCGAGGGTGACTTTGGATTTGACTCGGCGGCGGCTGTGGGTTTTGGCAGAGGGGATTTCGGATTTGGCCAATTTGGCCTTGATGCCGATTCGCTTGAGTGGATAAGTAAGCCGCTGAGCAAAGGCGTTTACAGATTCGCTGCCAAAGTAATTGATAAAGACGGCAACGAGAGCGATGCAGTAGAAACCGAATCTATAACTGTCATTCCGGCGGCCCGGCCTGCAACAGCTCTGACGGTTTTGTCATTCGATAAACAGACCAATAAATTGGTGCTCGGCGTTAGCTGAGCGAATTGAAGGAGTAAATTATGGCTGAGGTTTATCCATCTGATAATGACCTGCTTAACATCGTATCGGATACAGAGACAGGGATTGAGTATATACCGACAGGTACTGCGCCGTATTATCTGCAATTTCGAAAGCTGCTGTACAGGCTGCTTCTTGTGACAAAGAAAGCGAATGAGCTGCGGGTTTATGACGAAGGTGGACTCGATATCGGCGTAAAGCCGGGCTCATTCTGGTTCGGCACTACATTAGTTAATTACGCCGGCTCGAACGGCAACACCCTCGCCGACGACAAAGCAAATATTTACATATACCTGGATTCGAGCGGAACATTGGTAACAGACGAGTACAGTTCGTTTCCTGATATGGCAACTACGCCGCACATCAGATTGGCCGTTGTCACCACCTCGTCGGGTGACATCACTTCGATTACCGATTGCCGCGGCGGACACAGTTTTACGATACCACAATAACAGCGATTTGATTTTTGTTTTTACGCTTATAAAGAGAAATATCATGCTTGCGAAATCGATTAGTTTACCATGCAAACCATTTCCGGGCCCCGGCGAATTGAAGTGTGACCAGACCCAGAGGAACTCCGTAGCCGCCGGGCAGTGGGGGACTATATTTAATATCAATGACGGCCCGTGTATTGTCACCAATTTGTGGATGGCCTGCGATTTCCTTGGCAAGCTGCGCCTGACGCCGGTTCGCGTCTATTTTGACGGTGCCAGCTCACCGCAGATTGAAGGTTTAACCGGTGAATTGTTTGCCTGCGGTTTTGACTATCCGGCCAATCACAGAGGCGATTTTACCGGCGTGAGCAATTCACAGGAATCCGGTGAAGGGAGCGGCTATAACGGGTTCAGCGGCTATCTGAGATTGCTGATGCCGTACTATTCATCGATTCGAATCGACATAAAGAACGACACAGCCAGCAGCCATCTGGTCTGGATGATGCTCGAGCGCATGCCGCTGACCCGAACGAGGCTGCGAACAATCGGCCTGTCAGACGGCATGCTGCTTCGTACCTACGGCTACGGTCAGGACGGCTGGAAAACAAAGTACACCGAGGTTGCACTTTTGAACACGACCGAGCCGACGATACTGGCGGGGTTGTTCAATTTCTTTAACAACGGCGTTGGTAGTGGTGTCGGCCATAATTTCAAATATCTCGAAGGCGATTACAGGATATATTACGGCGGCAGCGGCTCAGCTTCTTATCGCAGCAGCGGCACCGAAGATTTCTATCACTCATCTTGGTATTTCCAGGAAGGCACCTTCGACCAGCCGGGCGACGAGTGCATGGTCGAAAAACACGACGCCAATTATACGTGCTCAGCAAGCAGGTTCTTTCCCCTCTGGCGAGCACCGTATCACAAAGACGGAATCAAGCTTACCTGGCAGGTCGGCGAATCAGCAGTGCCCGACCCTGGCAATACATATACACGATGGCTCACCTGGTACTACAAATAATTGACTTGGGGACCTCATTAAACACAGAGTAGAAACTATGGCAAATGAAATCCATATCGACTATCAATCCGGCTTTACTGTTTACGCGGTAGTAAGAGACATCGCCGGCAAAGTTTGGAATCCCCTATCAGAGGTTTTTGAAGATTGGGGCAGCGGCGGGCATGACGCCGATGATTACGACATCGGCCTGACTGACAAAGGCGGCAACAGGTATGCAGGCGATTTTGACGCCGCAATCAGCCCCGGTCGATACACAATTCAAGTCTTTGTTCAGACCTCACAGATGCCCGCTGATACCGACGAGTTGATAGGTACCGGTTGTATCGTTTGGACCGGCACCGCTGAGCTAACCTGCGACAAGATACTTGCCAACAAAGCGGTTCAGGACAAACTCACCGGCGAGATTGATTATTATGATGACGACGGCCAGACGGTCATCCTGACCGTCACGCCAAGCGAAGATGAATCAACCTTAATAAGAACGCCGAGCTGATGGATACTGCTTTTTACAGAGATGCTCTTTTTGCCGGCATGACGTCAAATGCCTTTAAGCTCGGTACCGTCTTACACCTGGGCTGGTTCTGGCCGAGACTTGCCGGATGTTCTCTGCTCTATCGTGG
>Ga0315537_1002008_pt1 | contig 15679 bp, 13 predicted proteins | sample SalMarSW160270MG_FD_203091 | JGI IMG/M metagenome (GOLD analysis project Ga0315537, IMG submission 203091) | Salt marsh sediment microbial communities from the Plum Island Ecosystem LTER, Massachusetts, United States - Salt Marsh Sediment SW1602-70 ... | reverse complement strand
TCGTATCCATTCTGAAATTGACGGCTTCCGGCCTCGGCGCAACGGCCTTAAGACTAAACGGAGATTTGCCCATCGCCGATGCCTGCAGCCAGACACTTGTTTTTGTTTCAAGAACCAACCCGTCCGCATCGAGCCATTCGACCCTGTATCTGAAACGCCTGGTGCTGTATGCCCTGTTATGCCCGTTAATATAAAGCTCAAGAATACCGGCTTCGTTTCTCCGCAGTATTGCTTCATCAACTTCTATACCTTCTCCTATCAGAGCGCTAAACGCCTTGGCCACCGGACGGGTTACAACATTGTCGATAATGCTGTCGCTTTTGACCTCATCTCTTACGTGAATCCGGGAATCATACGGCTCGTAACAGCCGGTAGCTAAAAAAACCAGCAGAATAAAAAGTAAAGTTAAAGCCTTCATAAGTTACCTCCCTTAATAAATATAAATTCTCAATATGTCATAATATCACAAGCCATCGCAGCTTCTTTGAATGGTATTTTAACATAGACCACCGCATTCTTACAAGGCGGAATTTGAATCTGGTTCGGCACCCCGCCCGGCGGCTCTATAATTATAATCCGGTCATCTGGAATACGTAATCTCACTACCTGAAAATCTTTTGGCAGGGTCGTCCAGATTCGGACATCCGCCGCTGTTGTGGCGAAGGAATACACCGCCACGGCGATTGATGCCAGCGCTGAACCCGAGCTGTTATCTTGTTGCAAAGCATACTGGGCTGCCGCTTTTGCCGTTGCCGATATTATGGCCCTGGTCAAAATTGCCTTAAAATCCTTGCTGAATTCCGTCTGGATGACCCTGTCCATATCGGCAACCTGCTGTGTCGGATAATTGTTACCGGCCGCCCTAACCAGCAGGTATGGATACGCCTGCTCCCGAAATCTCAATCTTGGCAGCGCAATACCAACATACTTGACCTGGCTGGTTACAATAAACAGGGGCAAGTCAATCCTGAATTCTTCCTTAATCGGCCCCAATCCGTTCTCAAACATCACCCATACTATATCCTGCAACTGTTCTTCTCCGTCCAAAATCCTTTCGGTCAGGGCCAAATCATCAGCAATATAACCATTATCCGGGACCATACCACAGGATTCTTTTAATAAATCTACCGCTTTAGTGTGGTCACCGACAAGATTAAAGTAAATCCCTGCCAAATAAGTCGTAAAAGGATTAACAAAGTCCGGGTAGGCCCTGAACGAATATAAAGACGGATATTTCTCGGATAAGATTGATTGTATTTGGGGACTATCTACGTTTTGCCTGACCTGCGATGCGCCTTTTTTCTCCTGCTCGGCAATCTCATTTTGAATCTTAACTATCTCTTCGGCGAATTTCTCTTTTGCACGTCTTTGCCTGTCAAGCGCCCGATTAAACTCCACCCGGACAAGGTCATCCCTGCCCTGTTTCATAAAGTTTAATGCCTTATAGGTATTGACCATTACCCCGTCATACTCTTCACCCGTGTAAGGGATAACGTTCTCGTTAACAACAGTTGAAGCAACGGAAGCGGCCAATTCATTTTGATGGTCGTAGTAATTTAACAGCTCTTCCGACTTATCGAAATATTCCGTGCTTTGCTGGTAGTTTTGTCTTAACCTCTCTACCGAACCAATCTGTAAAGCCCACAACAAATCGTTGTTTTTGGGTTTCCTGCCTTTTTTGGCCTTACCCATTTTTGACTGGGCAAACTGAATCGATTCTTCATAACCGCAGGTTCTAAAATGCTCGTTGAAAGCATTCAGCTGGTCTTTAGGCGCATTACATCCAACGAAAAAAGGCATCAAAAATAGAACAAGATAAAACCTGCTCAACTGCCTTCGCTTTATAACTCCATCTATATACTTCGTATTTCTCATCTGTTATAGAGACTCCACGCATTTTAAGGATATAAAATTTGATTTAGCTTTTCCACTTACTTCTCATCATAGATATAATACCGGCCCTTTCATCTTGGCCCATTTACCCAAACTCGCTTCAGGGAAAGACTACCTCAAGTTCTGCACGAAATCAAGGATAATCCGGCGTTTTTTTGAGAAATACCCTTCCCATCCTCAAATTATTGCCTTTCTCGGCTTAAGAAGCGTAAAGAGATATGCGGAAAAAAAGATATGAAAAGACCCGCCCTGCCGGTCAACCAATGAATAACAAAGTCCGATGACCATTCATCGTATCGTGCCTGTCAAAGTTGCACGCACACTATGTTTTGTCCGGCTGCTAAAAGCCGTATACCGGCCTTAGCTGCTCGGAAGTCGGCAGATGGTCGTAGTATTCGCCTCTTGGGCCGACGTAGCCGACACCTTGTTTTCTCAGCGTTACCGGTATGACAGAGCCGTTGCTGTTGGTAACATTGACGGTAACGGTGTTTATTTCCTGCCGGATATTCTCCATTTCGCCCTTGGTTTTCTTCTTGTCCTGCTCATTGCCTACCATATAACCGGCGCCGCCGCCCACTGCTGCTCCTATCAGGGTTGACTCGGTATTGCCGCCCGCAAGCTGACCGATGCCGGCGCCGGCCAATGCGCCGACACCCGCCCCTGTCTGGGCATCGCTCTCACAACCGGCAAAAAATGACAATCCAAAGCCCAAAACAACCGCTGCCAAAATCATTACACACTTATTAGCCATATTGCACCTCCATCATCTTCTCTCTAATAAACTACGATAATATATTCTGCTTCGTGTCAAAACCTCAATTCTTTTTCAAACAACCGGCTCACTCCGATAAAATACCCCTGCCCTATTACCTTTGTTCGGCTATTGGGGCGTAATATCTAAAGAAGAAATATGAAGCTTGAACCGGCGTTTTCCCCTTTTTCGCTTGTCTTACAGCATTAAAATAACCAATAAACACTTAGTTCACTTACATTTTTTTACCGCTGAAACAATGGCCTCGATATTTTCCGTAGGAACATCAATGGGCATACCTCCGCCGCAGGACATAATGATATGACTTTTGTCTGTTACTGAATTAAGCGCCTCTTTCACGTTTTTATTCACGTCCTCAACCGTTCCAGCCGCAAGAACATCACGCGGAGGAATGTTGCCGAGTAATGTAATCTTATTTCGCGTAAGCTCTTTCATCTCCGCCAGTGAATGCTCATAGCTAAAATTAAACAGGTTCACACCCATCTGTGCCAGGTATGGTGCGCATATAAGACCGGCCGCATCATTGTGAAAAAATTTCACGGTCACGTCAAGCGATTGAAAAATGCGCGTTAAATATGGCAGTGCCGTTTTCCTGAAGTCTTCTTCACCTAAAAAGCCCACAATGTCATCGAGAATCAAAACGCCATCGATTGATGAAAACGTCGCTGCCTGAAGCCTGAGCCAATCGACAGTAAAATCCGTTATGGTGCCGAGTAGCTTTTGAACATCTTCGGGATTGGTCCGGATAGCAATAAGAAATTCCGTGCTGTTCATAAGAAAAGACGCCACGTTTAACGGCCCACGGGATACTGCGAACTTAATAGAGTGACCTGCCTCTTCAATTCGGCCCTGGTAGTGCTTAAGACGCTTAAGGATTAACGGCGGCAGGCCATCGGTCTCGGGATTCGGCCTGTCGAGCGAATGGATATCCTTAATATCAGTGATGATTTTCCCGGCGAAAGGCATCTCGTTTTCTGACCAGCGGCATCTCGACCCAAAAGCGGACGGCTCCGTGCACATCCCGAATTCCGACCAGAATCCCGGAAGAAATATAACATCCGGGAACCGCTGCACGGCTTTCAGATTGGCCTCGAACCACATCTGCCCACTGCTGAAATAGTCGAGGATGGACATACCCGCCCAGTTCGGAAGCCAGGGACTGTCAATAATAAATCCCACCGGCAGCGGCTCAAAGACCTTGCCGTCGATTACGCCCAGCAGTTTTTCCCACTGTTCGGCCCTCATATTGTCTTGCCCTTTGGACGAACGAAATGCACGACGACACAAAGAACGATAAAGCCGACAAGCAGTCCGATGCCAAGCCACTGAAGTTTCGACCAGAGACTCCAGACGCTTCCGAACGATGCGGCGCCGGCTGCCAGCGCCATAAGGATATTCCAGAGAACACGTTTAATGCCGACAGGGGTATTCTCGCCGAGGAAACTCTTCTGGTTCATCAGCAAAAAGAACGCAAAGTATGCGATGGGCAGCAGGACCATTGCAAAGACAGATGTCGGCACCGCCAGATATGGAGCAGCGTCTTTCCAGAAGAAAGGCCCCAGCGCCCCGACGGATACCATAAGACTTCCAATTCTCTGGGGCCAGCCGCGAGGGGGCTTGCCGAGCAGCTCTGCAAAACAAAGACCGTTGATTGTCATCAGCATCGTCGCTGCACTCAGTGCCATACCCATCACACCCAGGCCAAAGACATATTGAGCAATCACCGGGCCGGTCAGCGGCGTTAATGTCTCAGCCAGGTTGAACGCATCACGCTTGACAAGGATAGCCGCCATTCGCCTGTCCGCCCAGGGCAGGGCCTCCGTTCTTTCCTTAATCTGGTCGGCGGTGAGTTTGGCAAACTCCCCCTCCCCGATTTGGAATCTGAGTCTGCTTGCAAGAAGTCCCTTATAGGGACCGACAAGGTTACTGGCCGGCTCTGCTGTTATCTGGCCGCCCGGCTCTTCAGCAACAAAGCCCGCTGCCGGCTGACCATGAAACTGGCTGCTTGAAGCTATGACCACACAGCCGGTCGCCAAAATAAACGGGATGAACAATCCGGTTGACAGGTCAAAGATAGCCAGGCCGCGAAAATACTTGTCCCAGCCCTTGCGGAGCATCGAGTAAGGCAGAAGAAACGTCATATTTATCCCCACAGCCGTCGCCGCGGCGCTTATCATAACGTCACGCTGCTGGCCGACAATCATATTGGTCCAGTAAGGCCGGAACTCTTCCGTCACCTTTTGTATGTGAGGCATTATTATGTCGGTCGGCTTGATGAACAGACTAAGGTCTGGAATCATGCCGCTTAGGATATCACCCCACAGGATCTTCCCTTCGATGCTGAGTTTGATAACAACACCTAAAAAGCACAGTACTATCATACTGACTATTGTTTTTATGAAGATTTCGAATATTTTGACACCCCTGCCGCCAACACCGTAGGTCATAGTAATAATCAGGGCTATCGACAGAAATACTGTACCGGCGATTATTTTGCCGGGTATCTCCGGCATAGCTGTCGGCCCGAGGATTCCGGGCAGGATATTCTGCCGCAGTGCTGCGGTTCCCAGTGCGAACTGGGGAAGCGACCAGACGAGGTTTGCCATCATCGACGCAATCAGCCAGCCCCAGCCGAGAACAGGATTGACATGGCTGTTAATCGCATGCAGCGGACGCTCGCCGGTGGAAAGTGTTACATACGCAATGGCGCTTAGCATAACGATGCCCAATATCATCGCCAACGGCTGCAGCCACATAAAACTAAAGCCCACCAGCACACCCAGGTAAAGACTCGAAGACAACGAACCGCCGCCCAGTGTTATCCCGCTTTGGAGCCAGCCGGGCCCGGACAGCTTCACGAATGTCTTTAAAACTGCCCCGCGGCCTTTCTTATGCGACTCTATTATCAACTGACGGTCTTTTTCAATCCGCGGATTCATATGCATAACCTGCCTGTCTCGGCGTGGCTGAGCCACGACGGGCTGCCGGGCCGAGGTCGAATCAATACCGCCGGAAGAGCTTTGCTTCGCTTCGTTTGGCGCCATATCTTAAATCTTCCTATTTCATCAGAGCTTTAACTACCAGTAGAGAAAAAAACAAAAAAACTCACAAATCAATGATATTGTTGCCAAATGCAGAAGATATGTCAACTTTATCTTTGACGCAGCCTCACCCAACGATAAATCAAGATTGTTTTACTGGCCAACGGGAATATATATCTTTTTCTATAAATCCCGGCTTCGGCGGGGCCGTGAAAGGGCCGCAGCTCATCGCTCGTATCAGCAATCCCGGTCTGTGTTTACTTGGCCGCCAGGCCGAATGGCAAAATATAATCGCCGTGTTTCTTTTTGGCAGCTTCAAGGCGCATGCGGACCTTGTCAAAAGTTTCAAAAAGTATTTGAGGCGTATCAGGAACCTTTTCTCTATAGACCTTTTCTACACGGTCGAGCTTGGCAAGGTTTTCCGGTATGCGAATCGTAAATTGCCGAATGTAATCGTCTTTAGTGTATTGAGCTCCGAGGTGCTCTTTGAATAATTTCACCAGGTCTTCATACTTCGGTATCTGGCCGGTCGGCGTCTCGATTGCATCAACCTCGCCATTTACACGAAGCTCTGCCCAGAGAATCCAGACACTCTTATCAGCCATTCCGTTCAAGTATTTGCCGTCTTTGCCCCTGAGAAAGTAGTTGACCGAAAAAATAAGAGGGGGGTTGTCGATACCCTTTTCGAAATCCAGGTTATTCTGGATATACCGGCCAAGCGGAATAGAAAGAAAGTCGAGATTCGACATCAGGTTGAACGTTCTTACTCCTTCTTTACCGAGCGTCGCTGCGGTTGTTTCCGATTCCAGTGCTGCCCCTTTTATAAGAATTCCCTCTTCCCAGTTAAAGGCCTGCTCGACAGGGACCCAGGTATCACTATCGCGCCCCCCATAGACGATGCCGCCGACTATAACACCTTTCGGGTCATCGAGCTTTGGGTCGCAGTTGCCAAGGTCGGGGATGCTCAGGCAGTAACGTGCGTTTTTGTGAGCAAGAGAAATCACGTTACCTTCGGAATCAGTTTTGCCCTCGTGCCACTTGCCCGAATAATTGAAACCATCAGCCGGCAACTCACTTTTCATACCGAGCCAGTATGGCTTCTTCTTTTTGTTATCAAGCAAGACATTCGAGAATATGACCTCGATGGGGCCGGTCAGGGCCTCATAAATTATCGGGTCATCGTCTCGATTTACATCCTGGATGATTCCAAAAATTCCTTTCTCGACATTGACACAGCGGGCCTGACCGTCTTTCTTGCGAAAGTAAGCGATGTCATCACCAACGATAGTCTGTCCCGGCAGCATCGAGGTTGAGGTCTTGCCGCAGGCAGAAGGAAACGCACCGGCAAAATATGTCACGCGCCCGCCCGGGCCATGAGCACCCATCAAAAACATATGCTCGGCAAGCCAGCCTTCTCTCGAGGCCTTTTGTATGGCCAGACGAAGGGCTGGTTTCTTCAGGCCTATCGTATTGCCGCCATACTGGGTATTGACGCTGTAAACAATATCATCTTCGAGGTCGATATAGACCCGCCGTTTGTCAATATTTTTGCTGACGGCATTTTCAAGCTCACCTTCGGAATGAAGAAATCTGAAAAAGTCCGGCGAATCACCGATTTTTTTGAACTGCTCATATCCAGGCCGATACAGGATGATTTCACTGTGAGCGACATAGGGCGAATCGGTTATCTGAACGCAGGGGATGGAAAAATCCGAATCCAGCGGCCCCAGGCAGAAAAAGCAAACCAGCATCTCTCGGCCAATCATTGAACCCTTTAAAAACGAGCGGACTTCCTCTACACCGTTCTGTTTATCTATGGAATTAAGACTCTCACCCAACTCCGAACCGGGCGGCAGCAAATATTTCGTTTGGGCTTTGTCCCGGCCCTGGTCATAATACCCATCAAAGTGACAGGTATGGCCGGGGATATCCAGCGCTATCTCTTCGCCATTCTCAACAGCCAGTTCGCGAATATAAGCCGTATCTGCCTCTGAGCCGGTGGAGATAAACACAAAACCCGGCTGGGCAAGCTCAATCGCATCAGCCACAAACTCGTGCATCTTCGGATTATCAAGAGCCGCAAGCTTGTTGTAATTTTCAGCAGTCAATTTTTCTTGTAATAAGGTCTTTGCGTCACTCATACGATACCATTACCTCCTTAATAGTCAGAGTCTATCCCAAAACCCCCATTCTCGGCATTATCAGTGCCATAAATGGCGTTTCTTAGGGGTTTTAGGATGACTTCTAATTAAAGTTCAAAAAAAACCGAGTGATTTTAGCCACAGGGCCAGCGGACGTCAAACTTTTTCTTGGTTTTTTAAACATATAACAGCACCTGAATCCCCCGCAGCAGCGCCAATCTTCGATTTTCAATTTTCGATTTGAAATTGGCAATCGGAACTCGTAAATCGAAAATCAGACAGCGGTTGGCACCACCCTAAGGTAGATAATGACCTCGACCGTGGCAATCAGATTCTGAAGCATATGCATAAAGATAGTCGGATAAATAGACCTGCTCTTAAACCTTGCAATACCGAGGATTATGCCAACTATAAAAAGACTGATTATGCCATAAGCATCATATTGAACGTGCAAAGCCGACCAAAGAAGCGCAGTTATAGTAACCGCTCCTGCCGGGCCCAATACTGAGTGTTCGATGCCCTTAAACATAAATCCACGAAAAAAAACTTCCTCGACTATCGGCGCAACAACTATCAGGGCCACCCACAAAAAAGGCACAAAATATGCGGTTGTATATGAATCCAGCATAAATTTCGTAACGACGGACCTGCCCAAAAAGTAAGTCAGAGTATCAGATATCCCTGCACACAGAATAACAACCAACAGCCACATACTAATCTCTTTCCAGCCGACCTTCTTCAAGCAGAGGTATTCCCTGAGCGTAATCGACCTGCCCGCCGCCGGACGAATTTTTGCAAAAAGAATCACCAGGCCGATTGTAAACGGCGCAGTCGCCAATATTGCCGTTGACAGGAAAAAACCATTTGTTTGCAAACCATCGGCAAAGACCTCTATGTCAAGGTTCTTTGTATTCAGCGCTGCAACCACAGCAAAAACGACAAATAAGATTAATTGAACAAAGACATAGACTATGGCAATAACACAAGAGAATCCTGCCGTCGCCCAAAACCCCCACGGAGTCTGCTTATGCTCACCCTCTGATTCGCAATTTTCCTGCATTCAGTTAAGCCCTCAAAATAATATCAAAAAGCTGATGATGTAGAAACAAGCTCCTGAACCCATTCTTAGATATTATTGCCGTAACTTATTCCCAAACGCCGGACATTCCATTTTTTGTCCTCCGAACCGGCCAATAAAGCACATACTATCCCTTTTAGTGGTTAGAATAGTCTAAATTTCCAAATGCGTCAAAATAAAAATAAGAGCGTGAGAAATTCCGATTACAAGACAAATAGTATTTTGCAACGCTTGATTTGCGGAGTTGTCATTCCGCACCTGATGCGGAATCTAGACCATCCGCAACTCTGGATTCCTGCTTTCGCAGGAATGACATCCAGCATTCAATCTGTTACAAAGTAATAGAGTTGCTTAAGCGCATAAAAAAAGCCGGGTCATTTAGCCCGGCCTTTTTCGACGATGACACACACAATTTACTTTTTAACCTCGAACTCATACCCATAAATTTCGTTTTTGCTTAAATCTTTGCCCCGGCAGCGAAGAATAAAACCTCTGGCGGTTTTTTCGTATTCAAAATCCCTGCCGCTGAACAGGTCTTTTGGCAAACCTGCAGGCAGTGAATCAGGCAGCTTACCCGCCTTAGCTTTTACCAGGTAAATGTCGACGGCTGCCCTGACGGCATTTGAGTGGGTTTTGCCCCTCACTGATAGGCTGTAGATTCTATTGACCGCAGGTGCAAAAATAATAGCTAGCGGCGCATCTTTTTTTTCAGCTTCTTTTGCCAGCTTTTCTCCTAATTCCAGAAGCTTCTCATACGTCTGCGGATAGGATATAGGAGTATCCAGAACAGCTTGAACACCGTTCATATGGCGTGTATAGCAATCCCTACCTCTCTCGAAAAACTCTTCGTCGGCCTCAAGAATCCGCTTAGCTGTATTTGGATCGAAACTATCTCCTTCAAAAACCGTATTCAAAATCATCTGAGCCTTGTCCTTTTGCATGGTTGCGACACACGCTTCAGCCTCATATCCCATAAAGTCCCTTAACAAGGGGAATTTGTCTTCAATATGAATTAACTGTTCTTTAAGCCGGTTTAGAACTTGCGAATCTTCCGGCGTATCTCTTAGGATATTCTGGATAGCCGTATTTGCACGGCCGCTAATTGCGATCGCTACTAAATAACCTACTATTGTTCTATCCACAGTGTGTAAGGCCATTTTGTGCATACTTAAGCTGCGATCTAACGCAGTTTGATAATCACCCTTTTCGGCCAATAGCTTTGCCTCGGTCTGAATCAAATAGCTCACCTGCCTAAGCTGTGCAAGGTTCGGCATCGCCAATTCCAGTCCCTGCGAGTAGTCATAACCCCAGTTACAATTTGGCATATCAGAAGCTCTTACTATGAAATCAATTACTTTTCGGTTTTTTTCCACGTATTGCCTGATTGCCTCACTGGCTTTGATTTTATCGCTGAGAAAATCGGATATCATTTTGTCCATTGTGCTGTCCGGTTTCTCATAAAGCAGAATTGCCTGATAGTAAAGCAAAGCGGCATTGTCTGTCGGCTGGGCGAAAGCCAATGGAGTTGAGGCAAATAGCGCCAATACGGCACAAACAGCCATTGTTAAACTGCTATTTCCACATATTTTCATTAGTCTGTCCTTTCCAGTTTATGTTCCGTTAAATTCTGAAAGCAATTCTTTAACTGTTATTTCTGCCGGCCGCGGTCCCAGCATTTTAACAGCCTCGTCACATTGTTTTTCTACTTCTGTTATTCCGCCGCGACGATAAGCTGCACCAAGCGATGCTGCTGTTAACAAGTCAGCCGGTGATTTTGTAACTTTTAAAACTTCCGGGGGCTTAATCTGCTCGACCGGACGGTGGTGAACAACAAAAAACCCAATTGCTGTAATTACCACCGCTGCTGCGGCGAGTTTCATCATCGGACTTTTCTTAAATTTTTTCCACAGGTCAGCACCTAAAACATTCTCTTCTTCACTAATTAACGCCCGCCGGACCTTCTCCAAAGCCCGGCCGGTGGATTGTGGTGCAGGCGTAATCTGAGAGATAATTTCCAGCTTACGGCGAATTTCCTTCTCATCGAACTTAGACATTGTCCAACCTCTTTCTGCCAACCTGATAACGGCTGTCTTGAAGCAAAGCCCGTATCTGCGAAAGTGCTTTATGGCACAAAGCCCTCGCCTGATGCGGCGTATTTCCCAGTTGTCCGGCTATTAAATCGTAAGATTGTTGTTGAATATATCGCATTACAATAACCTGACGACCGGCCCCTTTTAATCTGCCGATTACATCCAGCACCTCTTCGAGCTCTTCATCCTGAATCAATTTCCTCAATGGTGACACCTCTTTTGAGACCGGCTTATCGAATCCGGCGATTTTTACTGTATCCTGTCTGTTTTTCCGCCGCCAATCGAAAGCCAGGTTAATCGCCGCTTTCTGAGCATAAGCTCTCATATTGGCGACACTGTCAAGGCCTCTCTTACAGCTAAGCTTTATAAAAAGTTCCTGCATCAAGTCCTCGCTGACATCCTCACGCAGCGTAAGTCGCATCAGGAGCGTATGCAAATACGCCCCGGATTCCTCAAGAAACTCAAGAAGTTTTTTATTTCGGTCTCTCAAAAAAACTCCCGTAACTAACCTCCTTCATAAGCCGGCCTCATTATTATAGACGAACAGCACCACCACTGCGCAACCTCTTTTTTATGAAAAATCCCCTGCCGAGGCGCATAAAAAAAGCCGGGCAGAATATGCCCGGCTAAATTCAGGCAATTTTCTGATTTGATAATCAATAAGTAAATATCTGAACTTTTTGACGGAATTCGTCAAAATCCAGCCTGTCCTGTGCAAAGGCATCTACATCCGATTTTTTCGCTCGAATAGTCATAACCGCAGGCGAAAAGCCGGCACCCTCTAAGGAGAGTCCTTTAGATACTTTCGGCGTTATGGTGCCATTGCTTTCTATGAGGATTTTGTTTGCCCCATAATTCAATGCAATAGCGGCGCTAGAAGATTCACCGCTTCCGGAAACCGTAAGAATGACCGACTCGTTGGCTTTGAGGTTTCGGATGTTTGCCGTATGTTTCAGCGCTCTGATAAGCGTCTCCTTCATTTCCTCAACCTTCCCCTCGTCGTATTCCTCCTCTTTTTCGCCGGCCCTTATCTTTTCTGCATTTGCCGGCTCGTATATTTCCTGCCTCGTTTCTTTCCAAAGCTCATCGATATGTTCTTTGGATTCTTCCTCTGCCTCTTTTTCCTCTACAGCCGGAGGGGAGAGCGGAAAATCCACCCTCATTAAAAACAACACGCCATAGCCCTGCAGAAAAATGGCCTCTGTTGAGCGTGCGGATGAGCCCAAAAAACCGAAGCCATAACCGCTGCCCCAGGACATACCTCCCGCAGACACATCAAGTTTTTTGTCAAAGATGCGCGACATAATCCTCATATCTTCTGCTATCGCGGCAAGGTCTTCCGCCTTCATTTCCGAAGCAGGAATCACAAAAATCCGCCCGTTGCTACTGTGCATTCCTGCAAATGAAAACGACTTTCCCGTGCCCCGCGCTCGCACCTGCGGGACGACGATTTCACCTATATGCCCTGCTGCCGCCTCTGCCTGCCTTTCTATAGTCTCCGCCTGTCTTTCTGCAGCCTCTTCGAGCCTTTCTGCCATCTCATCGTACTGCTTAGCAGCCCTCATCTTTTGCTCGCTCTCCTTCATTTTCTGGTCGGCTTTTTTCATATCCTCCTTAGCTGACCCCATCTTTTCTCTTTCAGAAACGTTTTCAGACAGGGCAAAACACCCGGTTGCTAAATTGAGGACAACCAATACAACAATTGTTCGAATAAAAGTTTTCATTTTTGCTCCTTTCAAGATATTTTTTTCTGCTTTTGGGATCATCTTATTCTTACTAAGCCCTTGTGGGTTTTCAAATATACTTTGCCAACGCAGAGAAGTTGACCCGGACTTACGGTTTCCATTGCCTTTTTCCTGCCCGCCTTTCTATCCACCACGGTCAGGGGCAAATCAGTTCTTATGGAGCCGTTATACGTCATAGCCGGTTTAAGATAGCAGTTACTATTCACTTTTTAACCTCCTTTCGTTCGCTCGATTCTATCTGTCTCTTTCATTCAGGTTGTTTAATCTATCGGATTCATTCCCCCCCGCGCCACCGGGCTGGCTGTCAGTCAAAAACTGTGCCATTTCCTGCCTGGTGCGCATCAGTTCATCTCCCGTCCGAAGAGCCAGCGTCTCCAGGCCGGTCGCAAACTGGTTTTTGTCCTGCAGTCGATTTAATTCCATCTGTTCCAGGGCTGTCGCAATCCAGCGTCTATCCTCTGTTTGAGCGTTGCTTATGGCGTTAACGAGCTTTTCAAGACGCTGATTAGTTACCGCATTTGCAGTCGCTAAGGTCTGTATTGCAAAGCCGGTCAAATCCCTGCGATACTGCTGTTGGAGCTCGTCTTTGAAATCAGCGAAACTGCCGGCAAGGCTTACCTGCCAGTACTGCGTCATCTCCTCGAGCAGTTCCTGGCGTATAGCTGGTTCGAGAGAAGATTTGAGTGAAACTTCCAGGGCGTGAAGCTGGTCGTCATCCAGCCCTCGAGGCGCTGTCAGCAGGGCCATGCCATATCCAATCGCAATCAGCAGCACCGCCGCTGCGGCAAGTCTTGGTATTCTGCTCTGGAAAATTGCCGTCCACAAACGCTCCCGCCGGGCAGAAGCCCCTGAAGCTCGGGATTTCAGAAGCTCGAACTCCTCCGGATATTTTTGCTTCCACTCTTCAGCATCGAATTGCGGCTTTGTTGTATTGATGACCCGCGAAATTATCTCATCCAGCCATTTTTCATTTTTTTCTTCTTTCATAATCGCACCTCGCAAAAACCGTTGCGTCGTAAATAATCAGCCATTTTTTTCTTTGCTCTTCGTAGTTTCCCGTTTATCGCCTGCCTTGAGAGGCCCAATACCTCGCACATCTGCTCGTAAGACATACCATCGTAGTATCGCAGGAAAATCACCTCTCTTGCCGAGCTTGACAGTTTGCTTATCGCCTCCCTGACAGACTCGGCTGCCTCATCCCGTTGTGATTCGACCACTGTTGCCGAATCTTCTTCAATGCAGTAGTGCTTGATTCTCGTCCGTGCCATATCCCTTGCGGCATTTCTGCAAATAGCGGCCAGCCAGCCCCCAAATTGGTTCTTTTTCCTCAACTGCCCCAATTTGCGAACAGCATTCGCAAATCCCTGCTGGGCCGCATCTTCCGCCAGGTCCCTGTCATCAAGTATCGAATGGGCTATCGCCACCATCGCCGGGTAATATCGTCTGCACAACTCGGTAAAGCTGTCCGCATCGCCTTCCAAAGCCTGCTCGACCAATATTAAATCCGGCTTCATATCCGCTGAATTTTTATTCTCCGGCGTTTTGCTCATTATTTCCACGATTCAGTTTTCACTATTATAGACTCGCTTTTATACCGAAAATGGGCGCATAAAAAATACAACTCTATAAGATTTTTAGATTATATTCGCTCTGGCACGATAACCACACCAAAAAAACCTGCTCACAGGGGCTAAAATCAAGGATTACGCACGAAAATAGATTTGACGCCGCATTACTGCGACATTATACTGGCGGCTTCTAAAGTCGTGGGGCAATTATTACTGGAGAGAACAAATGGACAAGAGCAAGATTACAACTGAAGGCATCACATTCGACGATGTGCTGTTAATCCCCGCAAAAAGCGATTTTGTGCCCAGCCAGGCGGATACCAGCACAAAGCTGAGCAAAAATATAAATATCAATATCCCGATTGTCTCGGCTGCTATGGACACCGTTACCGAAGCGCAACTGGCGATTGCGCTGGCCCAGGAAGGCGGGATTGGCATCATTCACAAGAATCTTACAATCGAGGCCCAGAAAAGAGAAGTGGCAAAGGTCAAACGCTCCGAGCACGGCGTAATCCTCGACCCCGTAACACTATCCCCGGCTGAACCTGTCAGAAGGGCGCAGGAATTGATGAACGAGCAGAACGTCTCCGGCATCCCCATCATCGAAGGCAAAAAACTGGTGGGAATTCTGACACGAAGGGACTTGAAATTTCTCAAGGATTACGATGTCAAAATAAGCTCTGTTATGACCAGTGATAATCTTGTTACAGGCCCGGCTGGCACGACTCTCGAACAGGCAAAAGAGGTTCTGCAAAAGCACAAGGTTGAGAAGTTACTTTTAGTCAATAAAAATGGCGAGCTGACAGGCCTGATTACTATGAGGGATATCGACCGCGTTCAGCAATACCCAAGAGCAGCCAAGGATAACCGTGGCCGGCTCCGCGTCGGCGCCGCAGTCAGTGTCAATGAATATGAGCGAATCGAAGCCCTGATAAAAGCGGACGTCGATGTTATCGTTGTTGATACCGCGCACGGCCACTCCCAGAACGTCATCGACACCGTCAGGAAAATCAAAGACGACTATGATATCGATGTTGTCGCAGGTAATATCGCAACCGCAGAGGCGGCGGAAGATTTGATAGCCGCCGGTGCAGATGCCGTAAAGGTTGGTATCGGGCCGGGCGCTATTTGCACAACCAGGGTAGTATCCGGCGTGGGAGTCCCCCAAATATCCGCTATAATGAACTGTGTCGAGGCGGCCCAGAAACATAATGTCCCCGTTATTGCCGACGGCGGAATCAGGCAATCGGGCGACATAACCAAGGCAATTGCTGCAGGAGCTTCGTGCGTAATGATTGGCTCTTTGTTCGCAGGCCTGAAAGAAAGCCCGGGCCAACTGGTCATCTACAAG
>Ga0315537_1002007_pt1 | contig 15687 bp, 8 predicted proteins | sample SalMarSW160270MG_FD_203091 | JGI IMG/M metagenome (GOLD analysis project Ga0315537, IMG submission 203091) | Salt marsh sediment microbial communities from the Plum Island Ecosystem LTER, Massachusetts, United States - Salt Marsh Sediment SW1602-70 ... | reverse complement strand
AGCTGAAAAACCATAAGGTGCTGACATAAAAAGAGTGCCAAGACAAGCTTTGTGGCAAGTGAAATTGGCTTTGATTGGGTTTGTTTTCACCAAACGTCCGGTGCAATTTTATTCTCATAATCTCTTGTTGTAATTAAGTTTACATCCATTTGACTTTTTCGAAAATTGGCTTTGTTTTGCAAAAAAAGGGCCGATTTGTACCTGTGGCAGAGCTAGAGTATTCTCGACAATTGTAGAGCAATTTGGGATTGCGTAAAATTGACAGCATAGGCAAACAAGTACCTTGAGGAAAAGTTGCCCATCCCACCGGCTGAATCTTGATTTTTGCGTTGTGGTTTTACGTTATGCATTGAGAATTCAGGTTTTTTGAAAATTTAATATTGTCCATTCTCCGTAGTACCTACTTCCCTAAGGGACTGCGAAGACTGGAACTACGAAGGATGAATTTAGAGTTTAGGATTTAGTGCTTAGAATTTTACACCTTAGGGGTTACTTCTGAGTTCCGTCATCCTCCATCTGTCTTCTGTATGAACCGTGATATGCTATACTCTTATGTACGCGATACGATATACGCTATACGCGTTACGAGGTCATATTATACCCAAAAAAGGCAAAAAAACAAGCAAAATCTTTCTCAATGCTCGATTCTTGATCCTTGCTGCTCGATTATCTTTGGTAGGTTAGGCATGGATTATCCTGCAAATAATTTATCCTTTTGCCATTGATAGGGGTTATTAACTATATATTCACGAATACGCCGCAACGATATTTCATCACGAACAATCTGTTCGTAATAATTGCGTTGCCACAATTTGCCTTCGAACGGTTCCCAATGGTTTTGTTTCACATTGCGTATATATTCATTGGTTGTCATGGTTTTAAACCATTGAACCATTTTATATATTGGCCGTCCCCGTAGGGGCGAACCTGTGTGTTTGCCCTTTCCTTCAAGGCAGACACATAGGTCTGCCCCTACCGGATCTGCCCCTACCGTCTCGACGATGTTTATGATACCGTGACAATGGTTTGGCATTACCACGTATTTATCGATTTCAATATTGGCGTATTTGTTTTTTAATTCATTCCACCAACGACCAATCATTTTGCCCGCATCATTCAAAATAATCCGGCCTTTTTCGATTTTCCCGAACAGGCACCGCCGCCCTTGCGTGCAAACGGTAATAAAATAATACCCGCACTGCGAATAATCATATCCCTTTAATCGAAACGACCGGCGATGATGAATATCTGGATTATATTTCATAATTGTATGGGCTGTATGGGCAAACCTTGTTGGGGCGAACCTACGTGTTCGCCCTCTCTCTTCCCTGCCTGTTCGCCCTTATTTATCCGCCGTGTTCGCCCTGATTCACTCTTATTTCCCCCTTCATAAGTTTCGGCAAAAGTGAATCATGCAGGCAGTCCCAAATCGTTATCACCGGAGTCACAAGCAAAAAAGCATCTGAAAATCTCGCATCCTAAGAATTAGTGAGCTTGTTTAATCTCTGCTATCACAACCAAGACTTTCTCCGCCATTTTGTTGTTTCTTAAATCTGTTTACAGTAAATAATTTCAAGTAATGTTACTACTTAAGCCAACAAAAACAAACAGATTTTACCCGCCTTTACTACGCCGTGTCCGGCTACGGCTTGGCGCTACGCCGAGACGAGTCAGGGCGTAGCCTTATCTCACGGTAAAAATTTTCTTGCCAGGTAGGCCGAGGCCGATAAAATCTTCTTTCCCAGTTGTAATAATCTGCGAAGCTCGTCTCGGCGAAGGCTCTATAGTGACCAAAGAAGCAATCCAGGCGCTCCGGGCCAAGCCGTAGCCGGGAAGGTGCCGGATATGCAATCTAAAATTAAGTTAAAAAGCAATCAAACAATATTGTTCATCGGCGACAGCATAACCGATGCCGACAGAGACTGGCCGGCTTATAGGCCGTTCGGCTTTGGGTATGTACACTTTGTGGCGAACACCCTTCTGGCGAAGTACCCTGAATTGAATATCAGTATTATAAATGCGGGTATCAGCGGAAATACCATACGGGATTTGAAGTGTCGATGGGAGAAAGATTGCATCAAATATAAGCCGGATATCTTGAGTGTTCTTATCGGCGTAAACGATGTCTGGAGACATTATGCAACTGCGGAGAAGCTGCCACAGGCTGTATACGAGAATGAATATGAACTAACATACCGGCAGTTACTCTCACAGGCAAAAGAGCGTTGTAATTGTCTATTGGTGCTTATGGAACCGTTTATGTTTTGCGACGACGCAGAAAACGAAATATTCAAAGACTTGCGCGGTTATATAAATATCGTTGAGCGTCTGGCGGAAGAATTTGGAGCTGTTTTAGTCCCGCTGCAAAGTGAAATCGACAAACAAATCAAGCTGGTGCCGCCTGAAAAATGGTCGTCGGATTCAGTGCATCCGTATGTGTGGGTACACGCCTGGATTGCTCAGCGCTGGATTGAGGCAACCGGTCTTTAATAAATCGGCTCTGTAAAAAAAAATTTTCTTCGTAGCTTAAGCAAATATAAGGACTAAGAAAAGAGTCATCAAATATGCACGAAATTTTTGAACTTTTAACTTTACACTAACTAAGGTGGCCAGTAAGTTGATAACTTGTTTTCTCAACAACATGTTGTTTTGTTCCGTTATATTTTTCTATATATTGTGGTTATATTTTCTTCGCAGGGAGGCGCATCGATGTCTTATAAATTCAAGCCTGAGAATCCTTTCAGGAATCAGCAATCCGAAATGAAAACCGCTTCAGAATCCTCAGAATCGATGGGTTTGAAGATCGAGCATTTCTTCTCAGCTCCGGGCGTACACCCGTTTGAACAGCTTGAATGGGAAACGCGCTCAGCTAAGATTACCGGCGACAATGGACAGGTAATCTTCGAGCAGAATAATATCGAAGTGCCGGTAACGTGGAGCCAGTTAGCAACAAAGGTTGTAGCAAGCAAATATTTCTATGGTGATGTCGAGACCGGACAGCGGGAGCATTCCGTAAAGCAGCTTGTTCACCGTGTTTGCAGAACAATAGCTAATCGCGGCAAGAGAAATGGCTATTTCGCTACTGATAAAGACGCTGAAACTTTCTATAACGAGCTGACCTGGCTGTGCGTGAATCAATACGGGGCATTCAACTCACCTGTATGGTTCAATGTAGGTCTTTTCGATGTTTATGGCATAGCCGGCAGCGGACACAACTTCCATTGGGACCCTCAGCGCAAAGAAGCTGTTGTTGCATGTCAAAACAGCTATGAATATCCACAGGCATCAGCCTGCTTTATCCAGTCAGTTAAAGACTCGATGGAAGACATAATGCGACTGGCAACAAGTGAAGCGATGCTCTTTAAGCACGGCTCCGGCACCGGAACCGACTTATCAACACTGAGAAGCAGTAAAGAGAAGCTCTCCGGCGGCGGCAGACCCTCCGGGCCTTTGAGCTTTATGAGGGTCTATGACCAGATAGCGGCGGTGATTAAATCAGGTGGTAAGACCCGAAGAGCTGCGAAAATGCAATCATTGAAAGTTGACCACCCCGATATCAAAGAATTTATTACCTGCAAAACCGAAGAGGAAAAAAAGGCCTGGGCACTCATTGAGGCCGGCTACGATGGTGATCACAATGCCGAGGCATATAACAGCGTAGCATTTCAAAACACAAATCTTTCTATACGGGTTACCGATGAGTTTATGCAGGCGGTGGAAAAGGATGACACATGGTCGACCTATGCCGTTACTACAGGCGAAAAAATGGGCGAGCATTCAGCCAGCCAGCTTATGGAGCTGATTGCAGAGGGCACAAGAATCTGCGGCGATCCCGGTTTGCAGTACCACAGCACAATCAACCGCTGGCACACTTGTCCAGCTTCGGGTCCGATTAACGCATCAAATCCATGCAGTGAATATATGTTCATAGATAATTCAGCCTGCAATCTGGCCTCACTTAATCTTATGAAGTTCTGCAAGGAGGATGGCTCCTTCGACATTATCAGTATTAAAAAAGCGGTTCGGCTCTTTATAATCGCTCAGGAGATTCTGGTGGACAATGGCAGCTACCCGGATAAATCAATTGCCGTGAATAGCCATTTGTTCCGTCCGCTTGGGCTGGGCTACGCCAATCTCGGTTCTCTTGTTATGAGCGAGGCTCTTACCTACGATTCCGACCAGGCAAGGGCGATGGCTTCTGCTGTCAGCGCTATAATGACCGGAGCTGCTTACACAGCCAGCGCAGAGTTAGCCTCGATAAAAGGACCTTTTGACCAGTTTGACAAAAACCGTGAGTCAATACTCAAAGTGATAAGCATGCACCGCCAGCACGCCTGCGACATCCCGGAATCCTATTGCCCACATTATCTTCGCAACGCAGCCAAGGACGTCTGGGATGAGGCATTCGACGCCGGCTCAAAGATAGGCTTTCGTAACGCCCAAGTGACTGTGCTTGCGCCGACGGGAACAATCGGTTTTATGATGGATTGCGATACTACCGGCATTGAGCCGGACATAGCATTGGTTAAATACAAATTATTGGCCGGCGGCGGGATGCTCAAACTCGTCAACAGAACCGTGCCGATGGCTCTCGAACGGCTCGGCTACAGCGTCAACGACATCAAATCAATATGTGATTATATAGATGAAAACGAGACTATTGAGGGCGCGGACAAACTCAACCCAGAGCATTTGCCTGTTTTTGACTGCGCCTTTAAGCCGCGAAACGGCAAAAGGCATATTAACTATATGGCACACCTGAAGATGATGGCGGCGGTTCAGCCGTTCATTTCCGGTGCAATAAGCAAAACAATCAATATGCCCAAGGAAAGTACAAGGGAAGATATTATCGAAGCTTATATGTCAGGATGGAAGCTCGGCTTGAAGGCGGTGGCCATCTATCGCGATGGTTCCAAAAAGCTTCAGCCTGTCTCGACCAAAAAGCATGGTGAAACAAAGAGCAAGGCTGCGGTTGAAGCACCTTCGCCGGCCCGGCTCGAGACTGTCGAGAGTGCTCGGCCGTTCAGGCGTCGGCTGCCGGATACCCGCCAAAGCATAACGCATAAATTCTCTGTTGTCGGACATGAAGGCTACCTGACGGTGGGGCTGTACGAGGATGGTCAGCCTGGTGAGCTGTTCATCACCATGGCTAAGGAAGGCAGCACCGTCGGTGGCCTTATGGATGTTATAGGTACGTGCACATCAATGGCACTGCAATACGGCGTACCGCTAATCACGTTAGTGGACAAATTCCGCCACGCCCGGTTTGAGCCGTCGGGTATGACATCAAACAAGGACATACCCTTCGCCAAAAGCCTGATAGATTACATTTTCTGCTGGCTGGGCTGTCAGTTTATTCCAGGCTATGCTGATAAAAACATGCCCAACAGGGCTGCAGCGCCGCCGGTGGCTGACAATATAGCAACTGCTAAAGAGTTGGTTGAAAAGACCAGGGACCTCGCCCAGAAAATCACTGAAGCAACAACAATTGCTCACAAAAAACAGGATGTTGCAGCACCAACCCCAACCTCTGCAAGGCCGCTCATTGGGGCGGAGCCAGCCGGAGCACGGAGCTTCGACGAACAGGTAATCGCCCAGGCTTCTGAGAAAATGATAAGAATATCAGCCGAGCCGACGGAGCGAATGGGGATTTTGTTAGGTTCGACTGTCGCGGATGGTTCCAACTCTTTGCAGGCTGAGACAGCTGTTATGGAGCAGTTTAACGCCCAGTTCGCGCATTTCAGCGATGATGCGCCGGCCTGTGATATATGCGGCTCAATCACGGTCCGCAACGGCACCTGCTTTAAATGCTACAACTGCGGAAACTCAATGGGATGTAGCTAACCTACAGGTTGCCCTTAACGAAATTTCAACTAACCTAAAACATTTGCAATAAATTCCCCATTTTTTTCTTTGCATTTGCCGGAGTAGTATTAAAGTATTTGCATAGTTACTTAAATAGTATTGATAGCCATGACTGATGCAGAAAGATTAGCAAGGATATTTAAGGTGCTGTCGGTTGAAGCGAGGGTGCGCATAGTGCAGCTTCTCAAAAAGCGCTCATTTTGTGTTACCGCACTTGCATCTGTGCTTGGCATAACACCGGCAGCGGTTTCCCAGCATCTGCGAATCCTTGGTGATGCAGGCATCGTTAAGGGCCATAAGCAGGGACTATATGTACACTATCGGCTCAACGAGTCAAACTTAGCTCGTTTAGGTGACACGATCGAAAAGCTGTTAAAAACAGACGATAAATAATATTTTTTAAATAACTATTTAAGTATATGCGTAATTACTTAAATAGAATACTAATTCTTTATGAGATAAAATGAAAGATTAGAGTGGGCTTTTAATATAGGAAACTTTTTAACATAGGAGATTAATCGTGTGTGATAATTCTAAATGCTGTCAGAAGCCTGAAGAACTGAAGCGCAAACCAAAGGACTGCTCGGCTGAGCAGATAAAAAAATGCCATGGTGGCCCAAAGCCTCATCCATGCTACCCAAATCCACCGCAAGACAAAGCCATGGGATAGTAAGCCTTTATATGGAAGCACACAAGCACAATTTCACATTTTCTTCGGGTGTCCCTTTGGACAGACTACTTGAATCCATAGCAGATATGACTGATATTATTCGCTTTCGAGTATTTTATCCAACTCCAATAAGTTAAATCCTTCTGCACGGACGATGTGCTCCTTGTCCGTGAGAATCAGCCAGGGAAGTGACCTCACGCCCCAGGCGAAATGAGTTTTTTCTACATCGCCCTGAATCACTCCTACTGGGAAGGCAATGTTAGTCTCTTTAATCCATTCATTAAGCGTGTTTTCATCGACCTTCGAGGACTGGACTGCAACAATAGTGACGCCTTTTTGCTTCAACTGCTCAGCTTGTTTGGCAAGCTGGCTGATACAGTATCGTGATGGCCGCTGGTTCATATCAAAGAAGCAGACAAGTATCATCTTGTCGTCGGAATCGGCTGGCGAAAGGTCGATTTTCAAGTCTTTCAATTCCGGTAAAGACTTGCCTACCAGAGAAGGCGGCTGTGCCGGCGCACTGCGGGTCGATGATCCTCTCTCGCTCACTACGATTTTGACATCGGTCGCTCCGCCCTCGGTTCGGATATAAGCATATAATCGTGTTTGCCCACTTTTATTCGCATTAATTTGTATCTGGCCTGCGCAGATTTTATCTAATGTAAATTTACCTTCTGCATCGGTTTGCGTGGTGCGATGAGGCTGGTTTTCACCGTAACAGTAAACCTTGGCGCCGGCTACGGGTTTGTCATCTATATCTACTACCACCCCTGAAACCGAAAGGTTTGCCAAAGGAAGTGTTAATACTCCCACGTCCAAGCGATTATCTACTGCTTCGTTGGCATTTACTTCAATGCTATCTTGGCCATATCCTTCGCCACTGGCATTTATTCTGTACTCGTGCTCGGCAGGAATAGCCTTGACTTCGAATTTCCCTTCGGCATCGATTTTATCCATGTCGCGTCCTATTGTTGAACCCCACCTTTCTGACCGCAACATAACTACAGCCCGAGCATTGGCAATACCTTTACCATCGCTGTCCACAACTTTTCCGGTAAAAGTCACGCCGGTCTTAAGTTTAATATCAATCGTTTTTGTATCTTCATAAATTTCAACAGCAGCAGCCAGGTTACCTTCTTCATATCGAGCAACAAGAAACATAACCGGAATTTCACCGCGGGACCAACTCCTTGGGTCCCAATTAACTTCGAATTTTCCATCGATATCCGAGCTTGCCTCCTGTCCACCCATCGGACAGATCATCAGTTTGACGCCTTCTAAAGGCTTATCTTTTTCATCTCGCGCTATTCCTGTAATTTTCGGTTGGCCGATGAGCTGATATTCGATGCGTGCCGTCTTGCCATCTTCAATCGTGACAGGCTCCTGAGGCATCTGACGTGAATAACCTTGTTTATAAATTCCAATCATCTGGTATTCGCCCGGTGCCAAGCGTATTCGGGCAATTCCTTCTTTGTCGGAGAGTGCACCAAAAGGTCTGTCGCTGGCTTGATGTTGAATAGTCACGTTTGCTTTTTCGACGGCCTGTTTGCTTTCGGCTTCTGTAACCACAACCTCTAATAGTCCACCCTTGCTCAACTCTACTTTCACGTCGCTTGCGGTTTTGCCCGGCTCGGTTATAACTTCTACCGGTTCAGCAACCCAATCCGCCAGGCCATCTCTCTTTGGGACAGGTTGCAGAATATGTCTGCCGGTAGGAAGGGCATTTATGCTGAACGTTCCATCTTCTCTGGAGACGACCGGTTCAAGCCCGAAATTAGGCCGATTTTGACTTTGCGCTGCCATTATTCGTATACCGGCAATTGGCTTGCCGGTTTCCTTTTCTACAACCATGCCTTCAATCTTTGCTTCCATCGGCTGAATAATCTTGATGCCCGTTTGTCCTGGTGAGAACTGTAATGATTCGCCTCGAAAATTTTCGGGATCGAATGTATTGACTGTAGCTCTTCCAGATTTTTTGACCACAAACTCAAGGGTAGCATCACCGGGAATACGGTCAAAAGTGAATTTCCCCTCGGCATTGGTCTTGGCCATCAGCGGTTCCAGAGACAAGCCGCCTATCAAGTAACGCGGCTGTTCACCGGTGCGGACAAACATAAAGGCAATACCAACTTCGGCATCAGCAATCGGTTTGTCAGTATCATCAACCACCGTGCCGGTCAGAAGCTTGGCCTGTTCTAATTTTATCTCGACGTCATTAAGATTCTCACGTAAGCGCCAGTTGGCCCACCCTATAGCCAGTCCTTCTTTTTCCACCAAGACCATCGACTGACCCGACAATTCATCGCCTTCCACCTTGGTCTCGATAGTAAATGTTCCATCATCTTTTGTAGTCAGCTCTTTTAGCAATTCCACATCGTATGATAAAGTTTCCATGGAGATTGTCACCTTGTAGAGCTTCACCTTAGCGTCAGAGATTGGCTCGCCTTGTACATTTACTACCTTACCGGTGCAGGTTACTTCTTTTGCCTCCTGGGCGTATAAATAATTTATGAAGCTAATTAGTATTCCGAGGCACAGAACCGCCATCCTGTTTTTTCCGCGCATACCAATTCTCCTTTACAACTTGCATTCTTTATTGGTTATTATCTCTGGTTAAAATTTTATTGTTTTTGAAGGCAAGAACCCCGCGTAAAACGCGGGACTAAATTTTAGCCCCCAGTTTTACTGGGGGTTTTTGCCGGAACAAATCGCTTTAATCTCGCTTTCTGATAAAGCATAGTTGTAAATGCGGACGTCATCAATAGTACCATGGAAATAATTTTCCCCCGCTGCATGTCTTCCAAATTTCAAAGACTCACTCTCAGCGTCAGGACTGCCTGAAGGCTCTGAATTATTCGTGATTAATGCGCCATCTTTGTACGTCTTGAGATTCTCTCCGTCATAAGTCGCAGTAAGATGATACCACGTATCGGCCTGTAAATCTCCGAAACTCGCATCGTACCATACTTCTGCGACACAGACGCCAGCCGCTCCGCGGAACTCGTCTAATGTGTGGTCCCAATTGAGCTGGAAATTTTTTTCCCGATGAACCGGACCACTCGGCTCATCCGATGATGGTGTAGCAGGGCTCTTTACCCAGGCCATTACACTCCAGATAGGCAGGTCGGTTGCATAATTGGTCTCTACATAGTCATCCAGACCGTCTAATTCTAAAGCGCCGCCTCTTTTGCCGCCTGATGGTTGCCATCGTGGGTCGCCGTTGAGCTTACCAGTATGACCATTGCCAGACGAGTCACTGGCACTACTGCCTTCGGTTTCGTCAAGTTTCCACCAGCCGATAAGCTTGCGTTCAGCTTCAGGAACTGTAGGTTGCAGCTCAGTGGCTATCTTGTATGGTTCGCATTCGATCTTAAATGGCCCGGCCACCTCAATAGTTGCGGTAAATGGTCCTTTTAAGTTTTTGGGTTCTCGCCACGAGAACGAACAAACGCCGCCTCAACCATACTCCAGGCTGAAGGTGCGGTCATACGTTCCGTCGTCGTTCTTGATACACAGCTTCGGGGCTTGCGGCCGAACTTTGTCGCGGGTCAAAGAAATGCTTTCTTCGTCTCGCCCCCTCATGCTGAGTCGAAAAGAATACGAACCTTCTCTAAGCTGGGCTGTTAGGGGAAAGACAACCGGCTCACCAACTGAAAGCTCGGTCTCTCTGTCCACAGTAATATCAAAAATACCTTTTTTAGAAAATCCACTGCCGCGCATTTCCCACTGTGTGCCTTTTTCGTCTTTGCGTTCGATGGCCCAGTAATTAATGCGGTATTTGCCCACCGGAAGCTTGCCCACTCTTTCTTCAGGCTTGAAGATAAACAATCCATTCTCACCGCCTGCGGAAAACTCCGTTATCGGCTCCGGCAGCCGAACATTTCCGAATTCAACATCTTCAGCCTTGGTCAGCTTGATGCAGGCTCCATCACGAGCAATCTCAGGTCGGTACAGCGTACCGTCAACCTCGATGAAATTGCCCACAAAACGATTGTCCCGGTCGTCCTTTCTGCCAATCCGTATACGGTCGCACTGGTAGAATTCGAGTGATTTATCATTAAATGTGCCGTTTGTATTATAGTCAAAAAGCACACAGTGCTTCTTTGTCCCTGCTAATGTGATGTCCCCATCATACCAGCAGCCCGAAAATGCGTATAGCCTGTTGCGATCATTATTACTGTAAAATTGAAAGTTCAGATGATAAGTCACCGGCCCATCTTCGACCTGGAAAATTACCTTTACCGGGCCAAAATACGAATAGTATTGCTCCATCCGGTATGCCGCAACAGCTTTTTCGTCGTTGAGACGGCCATTTCCGTTCGAGTCGATATAAAGTAAATCGTACAATCCATATTTATGTGTGCGGTCCAGCGACAGCCAAAGGAAACCATCTTTGGCCATAGGAGTTGACCATTTGGCGAAAAACTGTTTCTCTTCCTTGAACTGCGGCAGTTCCACGCCTGATGGCTTTTCAGCGCTAAGCTCCAGCGACTGATAATACATACCACCGGCGACCTGGCCGACCTCGCGCGATGAGTGATATTGGAGCCACTGCTCCTCCTGGGCAGGGACCTGTGATGTTAAGACAAACAGAATAATCCCAATGGTAAGCCAAATATATGTTCTTTTTGTCATTTTTCGGGCCTCCAATAAGGGCAAGTTATTATAGTTTGACATTGTAGTTTGACGGAGTGCCGCTTTTAATCTCATTATATATTATTAATGATGCGAATTTCGGTGAAATATTACCAGTTTTTTGTGCTTTTGTCAATTTTTTTGCCTGTCATTCGATAAATATTACCATGCATATAAATTATCCAAAGATGCACTACTCGACCTTTTTGTAGAACTCAGCTTCTCGGTCGGAAAGCCTTTTCTGTTCAATCATGGTACGAACACGCTGCAAATCGACATCTCTTGGCTGGCCGCCGGAGGGTGCTGAGACGGCTGGCCGGCTAAGGCCGGCAGGAATGACCTGCAGGAACCTGTTTATAGAAACAGCTGATACGAATGTCACCATTATAAGCACAACAGCTACAAAATAGCGAGACATATAAGACTCAAGCCCTAATTCTTTGGTCTTTGGTCTTGGGTCTTTAGTCTGGAAACGGCACCTGTCACAATATATGCAATCAGTATTGTCCCTAGCGGTAAGGCCGAATTCACACTTTGCGAATCTTTTTGGCGGCAAAAAGCGTCTTAATAAAACAATGTTGTTGAGCAGCGATAGGAAAGCCCCAGCCGGGCATAAATATCGGCACCAGAACCGAGTATAAAAAAGTGAGCCTATCAAAACTATCATTGCAATCACCAGCATTGAGCTACTCATAGACGGCCAAAATTTCAAATTGAAAAATGAAATGAGGGGATCTGATACGAGTGTCGTTCGGTTTCTGGAGACAAAAAATATAATTATTAAAACGAACAGAACCACATATTTGAAAAATCTTGCCTTTTGCATTGTTTCGATAGTTAATTGGCATTTAAATCTCTTGGGAACAATATAGCTGAGTAGTTCCTGTGCGGCTCCAAAGGGACAGATGTAGCCGCAATAAATATTGCCGAAGATTATCACCAAAAGTGGTACTGCGACTAATAACAAAAACGCGCCTGAAAATTTTATGGCAGGGACATGCAAAGACAATATGGAGGATATTTGTTCGCTGGAATACTGGGCATTCAAAATGATGCCGCCGAAGACGAAAGTAAGCACAAGCACAAACAGCCTGCTCCAAAACCCGCCGAAGTAAGTGACAATCAAGGCAAGTGCGAAAGCAGCAATCAGATATATTCCGTATGCGTCCGGCAGATAGTTTACCCGATGGGTTCGCACTGCGGATTGTGGCTGCATAGATTTGTTAAGAATTTGCGTAGCGAATCTCTGGCCCGACGTCTCAAGTGCTGAAAGGATCGCTTTGGAGCTTATGGTCGCGCCGGTTACCGCATGGACATCGGCGAACGGCTCTGACTCAAAAAGATGACGACCATTGAGAAGCTCGCGCCACTGTCTAAGCATTTCAAGGTACGCTGGAGTTTCATTTGACCGTATTATGTGGAATTTAATAAGTTTGCCATTAGGGTCCACATAGACAGCAAGATTGATTTTTCCGCCGAAGCCACGGACTTCCGGCGCCAGGTCTTCAGTACTAAAAATATAACCTGTTAGCTCATCGTTGGCGTCAGAAACCTTGAAATATTCAACTTTACGACCGCTATCACGAAGAACTGTTGATTCCTGCTCAAGGTGCAAATCGCCAGCAAGTGCGTAAGCTGTATGCTGCGGTAGTGCCGGTGCCAGTCTCGCACCGGCTTCAGTCAGCAGATTCGAGCACAGGATAATTGATACAGCAATGCCAAATAGAATGTAGCCGAGTCTGTGTAATTGAAATTCAACATTCGGTATCCGAGATGTAAATTCTGCCTTTTTATATACTCTTAGTGCAACGAGCGGGACATTAGCCGAAAGAAGCAGGATAAACACAAAAAGAGTTACGTTTGTACCAAGCACAGGTACAAGCGCAAGGCCGGTAAGCAATCCACCTACCGAAGCGCCGATGTGGTCGGCGGTTTCGAGCTTGCTGCCAATCTGGCCCGTCTCAAAAGCGGAACCGCTGAGTAGCTTAGCTACTAAGGGAAAGTAGCAGCCGGCACATACACCACACAATATAAACACAATCGCAAAAATAAGATGCGTCCACCCTTGGTCTGGCCAAAAAGAAATTACAGTTAGGATTAGTGCATGCGCGATAACCACCGCAAATATAATTGAAACGAGATACGAAATACGCTTCACGAGATACGAGCTTAGGATTGCACCGGTGGTTAGGCCCACCATAAACAAAGAAGAAATAATCCCGATGTACAGATATAGCGAGCCAAAACGCGTTTGATACAGGTACATCAGGACGATTACCACCCCGATTCCCACTAAGCCAGCCGAGAATATCAGAAACGAACTATCAAAGCTCGATGTATGTGTCCCATGATTTGTGTCCCGTGACCCGTGACTCAATTGACGGGCCTTGGGCGACAAAATGTAGGCAGAACGTAAAACTAAAAAAACTAAAATGGGGAATATAAAAGCCAAGGGGCCGGCCAAGGCAAGGTGTTTGACCAGCCTCGCAACTGGTGCTCCGGATTGCTTTGCAGCCAGCAATAGGCTGTATAGGTGCGTTAGAGGCTTGGAATCGCGATTAATCAATAAGCTTTCAGGCAAATCCGCACCCGCATAGTTTTCCATAGCAGCGGCGGCACGGTCAGGCAAATAGACAGAAAGCAAAGCCTGTGGAGGGAAAACATCGGCTCCGACATCTATCGCGGCAAAGCGGTCTCGCAAAATGCCCGGCTGGCTGGTAAGGCTTTCGGAATCGGAGACAATAAACCATGTGTCCTCTCCAGCTATTAGAACAAGCTGTGAAAAAACTTTCTGAAGTGTCAGTTTTGTCGAGGCACCGAGGTTGATTAGCTCGGTGCCCATGATATTTTCTCCGCCTGCCACGTGGACTGCTAATACGCCATTGGGTCGCAGTGCCTCTTTAATTTGGCTATAGAATTCAAGTGTGTAATAACGGTTCAGGACTGAACTGGTCGCTTCTGGCAGATTGATAATTACTATATCATAAAATCGTTCTTTCTCATGTAGCAACGAACGAATATCAGAGGCTTCGGTGTGAAACCGCCTGTCATCAATTTTGAACTTCTCCGGTATAAATTTGTTAATCTGTTGCACATATTCGTTGTCGCAATGTGCCCAGGTTACGCTCTCGGTCTGCGGCAAGCGCAAGAATTGACGGCAAAGACCCAATCCTGAGCCAATAATTAGAATTCTGCCGGCGCTGGGATTTTGACACAGACTAATAGCTGCAGTCCGTCCGGTTGATTCATAATCGGGCAGCACTTCGCAAGTGCTACCTTCACGAATAACTATCCATTGACCCTGATAGTCTCCGTAGAGGTACTCAGCCTGAGCTGTTTGGAAAGAACCCTTGAGCTGACCCTGTGGAAGTAATTTGTTCCATTTTATGATTCGGATTTGCTGGGACAAATAATTGTCGGCTCCAGCGACGAGTGAAACTAAAATAAATACTGGCACAAATACCCAAGCCCATCTTCCTGCTCTGGTCTGCCTCTGGGCGGAAACCCACACTACCGACAAAGACAGAATAAAAGCTAACATAAAGAAAATCCTTGCTGAGCTTACACCCAGCCCCAGAAGGATGGTCGCTCCGGTTCCGCCGAGAAAACTGCCTGCAGCCTCGATTATATAGACACGGCTAACTGCTAAGTCACCGTCATCTCGCAGCCATCTACAAGCAATAGGAAACAACATTCCTGTGATAATGCTGACTGGTGCGTTAATTACTATTGATAAGAGCAAAATGGCTCGTATAGACAATAGAGCATATGATTCGACGCCTGCAAGCTCGCGGGCTTGAACAATCAATATCCATTCTAAGATGAAGGCCGGCAGAAATGCTAAAAGCAAAAATTCTATGTTCTTGAGCAATTTTTGGGCAAAGGTCTTTGCTCGATAAGCCAGTATAGCTCCTAAAGCGACCCACAAAAACCACGAGCTGAAGAAAATTCCAACGCTGATATCGTTGCCTTCAAATGTGGTGATGAACTCTCGAAACAGCAAGGACTGGGCAGAGATGGTAAATAGGCCATAAGTAAATATCAAAAAAATCTTGGCAAACTTCATGGTTCTTCACCAAAAACATCCGCCTGGAACACTAAAAAACTCGCGCCTTCTTTCCATGCATCCGGAGGCAACCCAGCCTTTAGTGACAGTTGGGTGAGCATTTGATTAAGACCCCAGCCCTGTTCCGGCGCAACCTGGGGCAGAAAGAGGGCCGAACGGCCATTTTTATTCAAAATAACACCATCGGTGCCGATTCGGATTTTATTATACGAGTCAATTAGCTGTGGTACCGTTAGCACAGATATCTCGATTGTAATGTCTTTGCACTCAGCTTCTGCCACCGGCGAGAATCGTCTATCATTAAGGCTGGCGTTAATAGCATTTAGAATAATCGATTTATACAAAGGCCGCTGCGGAAAGATGTCACCTATACAGCCTCTCAGCCGGCCACTTTTATTGAGCGTCACAAAGGCTGCGCGGGGACAGGCCATTGCATCGCTGATGGTAACGC
>Ga0315537_1002006_pt1 | contig 15687 bp, 11 predicted proteins | sample SalMarSW160270MG_FD_203091 | JGI IMG/M metagenome (GOLD analysis project Ga0315537, IMG submission 203091) | Salt marsh sediment microbial communities from the Plum Island Ecosystem LTER, Massachusetts, United States - Salt Marsh Sediment SW1602-70 ... | reverse complement strand
TACAAAGCTTTGGAATAGATTCAGTATTGCTATCTGCCAAACAAGATGCCAGCGAAGCTAATTGAGAAATGCCTTTGTTTCTTGTCACCGGACGCGATGAAAACTGCATCTGTCCGGGATCGAGCACAAAAACTTTATTACCTTCCAGTAGGAAATTTCCAAAATTAAGGTCTTTTTGCAAAACCCCCCTGTTGTGCTCATTAGCCAGCTCTTTACTAATCAAAACCAGCAAATCAAGCCTTTCGGTCTTTTCTTTTGTTTTGCTAAAAACATCCAGAACAGTTAATGAATTAACGATTTTTTCCACAACCAGTGCCAATCGGCCATCTTCTGTTTTCCCAAAAAATAAAGCCTTAGGGGAATTTAATCCTCGCTGCCGCAGTAATCTCAAGCCTCGCCACTCTCTCTTAAGATGACGCTTTGCACTAATTCTATGTGAAAACAATTTTACAATCACAGCTCGATCATTCCAGAAAGCATCGTAAACCTCTCGCCTTCCCGGAATAGACCGCAAAAGACTTGCACACGTTAATGTCTCCGTCTTTCCTGATGGACACCTAATTAAAAGTTGAAAGGGAGATTCAGCCATTTAATGCCTATGTACAAAAAATCAAAATTTCGCCATTATCTTCGCTTTTCGATCATTGATTTATAAACCGAGACTAATTGCTCGGCAACTCTGCTAATGGAGATTTTTTCCTTAAGATTATCCGCAGCAATCGCCTGGGATGCTTTTTGGATATTGTCTGTATTTGTGAAATAGCTGATTGTCTCTGCCAGTGCTGGAACATCTTCAGGGGAATCAAGAATTTTGCCGTGCCGATTATTAACGAAAAAATCGGTTGCCCCGTTAAATCTGGTGGTTATTACCGGTTTGCCTGCCACTAATGCTTCGAGAATGAATCGTGAACATGGATCATAAAAAGTAGGTAAAACAGCTACATCACTTATCGATAGTATGTTTTGAACATGGCTGACAGGGCCTAAGAAAATGACCCTCTTGTCCACCGTGGATGAACCGACCTCTTTTGAAAGCTGAAGATATTGGCTTGTTTTGTCATTGCCAACAACGATTAAAAATCCAGGCCGTGGTGTTTTGCGAACTGTTGCTAATTGCATTGCTCTTATTAGAACAGCGAGTCCCTTCAATCGGAAATTATTTGCCACGAATAAGAAAAAGACAGGATTATCTGACTCCTTAATTCCTAACTGAGCCAGTATCTGTGAACGGAGCTTGTAAGTCCTCTTTGAGTCGATTTTTGTGCGTATTTTTATTCCGTTAGGCACTACCATTATACGCTCATTGCTGACGGAATAGTGTCGCTTGAACTGCTCGGCAACATACTGTGAGATGGCTACAATTATCGGCTTGTCGGGCTGTTTACATAGTTTACGTTCGGCATGTAAAAGTACACTACGGCGAAAATTGGCAAAGGCAGTTAGTTTCTTGTAGGAAATCTTGAATTTATTTTGGAAGCTTTCTGCACTACGCAAAACTGATTCAGCATAAGTACCTCCGCGCGGCTGGTAAATATCTGCGAAGGTAAATGGTATAACGCTGTGGATTAAGCAATAAGGATTTTCCGACAAGTATTTTCTAAGAGCCCTGGCGAAGGTAAAGTAACAAGTGCGTTTGCCTAGCTTGTCCCGGCATAGAATGTGAATGTTTTTAGTGTCCCTATAGCCTTTTGCTGCGAGGATATCTACTGCGATGCCCGTCTTTGAGATAGCGGTTGCCATCTCAAAGACCGAGCGCTCCGCCCCACCAAGGTTGATATCCGCCCGCTCTATTATAATCGCGATTTTCATTTCTTTGTAAAATTTAAGACTTAATCTCACTGAGACATAAAAGGAGCAAATCTATTGTGCTTCGCATCATGTCGAGCCATACGATTTGTCCTATGTAATATCTTGCGAATAAAATTTTTATCCCCATTTACAAGCCTATTTCTGCCAACATAGAAAAGGTAAAAACGCAGCCGGTCCGTGCTTGAAAAATATTTCGCTGGAGCCGAATAATACAACTGAGCTATATCTTTGACTTGAAATCGCCGACGCAAAATAGTAGGCCTGAAGGCACGTGCCAGGTCTATTAGATAAAAATCACCGCTGTCACTATAGAATATATGTGAAAAGTAGAGGTCGCGGTGGCGATAACCTGTCTCGTGAAACTTTTTTACAAAGCTCGCTAATCGGTCGATAAAGTTACTTCGCAATCTCAAATTTTCACCCCGTGCCGGCCCATAGAAAAAACCTGGCAATCTTCGCTCCAAGGACTCTGCATTGGGAATCTTTTCGGTAATTATAAAACTTCTTTTTTCAAACAAACGTCCCCACTGTTGGCCGAAAGAAACTGTTTTGGGGGTATTTATTCCTGCTTCTGCAAGGCTGTTTGCCTGCTCGAACTCGATAAAGCTGCAGCTTTTAAAACTACGATGTGTCAACCAATTCCTAACTTGCACCAAAATTGGAGGCTTTTCATAGCGTTTCAAGAATAATGTAGTTAACCCCGTTAGAAGTAAGTCCTCTCGTGGGATTGATGAACCTTCGGTACAGATTTCTAACGGGGTTAAAGGTGAATTTATTTCAAATCGCAGCCGAGCCCGGTAAGCAGCGAGATTATTCTTAACCAGATTTTTCGCTGCGTTGAATGAAAAAACAGCATCGACAGAAGTTAAGCCCAACTTGCTAAATGCTGTTTCATAATCATGGTCGATAAAGAAAGAGTTCGATGTTTCTACGAACTTCCGTCGTGCATAGACGATGGCTTGTTTACGATTATTGCCAAATAATTGTTTTGCAGCATCGCAAACCATTTCCACAGTGATTGCCTGCATACACAAATGTTGGTTTTTTTTACATAGTGGTTTTGCACAGGGAGCACAAGGGACATTGCCAACTATTTGTATTTCACTTTCATAATTGGTTTCTGTCCAGGCAGGGTCATTTGGCCCAAAAAGGGTGACGACCTTACGCTGTAAAGCTATAGCTATATGCCGAGGACCTGTATCGTTTGTTATCACTAAGAAAGCTCTTGAAAAAAGCGCTTTTAATTCACCAAGATTTATATTTTTTTCAGACAGGTTTATAAGCTTATTTCTGCTTGCGTCACAGATTTCGCTGCCAATTTTTTTCTCAGCAGGATCAGGTGAGACAGAGACCACAACAGTTGCATTGTAATTAGCAATCAACCAATCTGCTGTTTGCGCAAATCTTTCACTCGGCCAGCATTTACTAGGACCGAATGCTCCACCAGGGACAAGGATAACAATTGGTCCGCTGGCTTTATTAAGCTCCGGCAGCTTGGCCCTAAGATTATCATTGCACTGTGGATCAACAAGTAATTCAAGGCTTCTGCTGACTGGTCGTGCACCCAGACGGGACACAATGCCAAAATAGTAATCAACCATAGAAGATGGTTTGTATTTGCCCGTGGATAACTTTAGAGGGTAAAGTTTTTCTGTTAAAAGAAATCCTCGGCCTTCGCGGGCATAGCCGATTCGCGATGGTATTCCCGCCAAAAAAACCGTCAATGCCGAGGCAAAAGAATTCTTAAAAAGTATCGCATGAGTAAATTTATGCTCGTTGAGCAATTTTGCAATCGAGAATGGATTTTTATGTCGTGGCATCAGCCATTCGTTATTAAAACTATTCGGTGATAAAACCTCACGAACCACAGGTTCAGCTAAAAGTGAGATTTTACAGGATTTGAAATGTTGGCTAATAACCCGCAAAGCCGGTGTGCAGAGAATAGCATCACCTATAGGAGAAGGAAGCCAGACTAAAATCTCACCTCTTGTATCTCGCATCTCATACTGCATATCTCGATTAACGAGATATACTTCAATATCACTATTTTCGACTCTGCATTCTATAAAAGGTTAGAGACATAAGCTGCAGAACCGTGGCAAAGCCGAGCGCAATCAAAACGGTGCTATCCTGCCTATTTGGACTCAGAAGCAGCCATACAGTTATCAGCAGGCAAAATAAAGCAATAATCTGTACAATCCCTGCCATCAGCCTCATTGTGGAAAACTCATCGAACATGTTGGTTCGTTGCATACCTTTAAGCTGTTCCAGAATGCTGTTTAGTACGCCAATGGCATGTTCGATTCTGTCACCGCCTTGTTCTTCGTCCATCGCCGCCCCGCCCGCGCGGAGGCAAGCCTGTCCCCGCGAAAGCAGGGATCCATCGTCCGTTGAAGCATTTGGCTCTATAGGCTGTAGTGGATGAAGCTCTCTTTGAACTTGCTCAGTCTGCACGGTTATCTCAGTTTGACCATCAGGAACCGGCTGAATTTGAGATTCCACATTGCCTTCGGCACGGTCGTCTTCGACATTAAGACCCATATCCAAAGGGAACCCTACCGAAGCTCTCGACTCGGTTGTGCTCGTCGAAGTCGAGGTGAGCTTGCCGAAGTTTGAACGATGATACCTTTTTATAATATTAGTAGCTTCTTTTAAATTCACTGCATTGTAATGGGGTTTTGAAGCTTCCGGTCCACCAGGGGCGGACTTATATTCCCAGGAGTGTTTTATAAATATAGTTCTGCAACCGGCTCGCAAGCCCGCTTCCGTGTCAAGGCTGCTATCACCAATCATCCAGGACTGACTAAGGTCGATATCCATTTCTTCAGCGGCCGTAAGCAACATTCCGGGATTCGGTTTTCGCCAGTCGCTTTCCTTACGATACTTACGGACAACTCCTTCGGGATGATAGGGACAATAGTAAATCTGGTCTAAATACGCTCCTTTCTCGGCCAGCAGTTGCTTTAAACGATCGTGAATCTCAGCAAGAACTTTTTCAGTGACAATCCCACGGGCGACAGCCGACTGATTGGAAACAACAATCAGCTTATATCCAAGCTCTTTTAGCTCGATAATCGCTTCGGTGACACCATCAAGTAGATTTACTTGATCGGGGTGATTAATGTAGCCGGGATCCTCGATCAAGGTGTTATCACGATCTAAAAATACCGCCTTATTCGACATATCTATCCAAATTCACTTTTTTCCTCGGAACTCGCGGGTACCGGTGTGCTTAATCCGCCGAACGCCTGGCGGATTAATCTTAATTTCTCCTATGTGTATCTGCGCCCTCCGTAGTTTATCCTCCTGTGGTTTGCAAAAACTTTGTTCTACAAGGTCACAAACTATATGGTAAGCCAACTGATGAGCTTCCTGGCTGCGTGCTGTTGATTTATTGGCGGCGCAAAAACAAATATCGGCGATTTTCTCAAGCAAACTATCGCTCTGGCCGGTAAAAGCCAGTATGCAAGCCCCTTTTTTCTTAGCCAATTTTGCTGCCGCAATCACATTTGCCGAGACGCCACTTGTGGAGAGCGCCCAGAGGACATCACCTTTTTTGATCAGCGCTTCGACCTGACGTTCAAAAATATTTTCATAAGCATAATCATTGGCGATCGACGTAAGTATAGAGGTATCGGTCGAAAGCGCTACAGCAGGCAAAGCCTTTCGCTCTCTCTCGAATCTGCCTACCAGCTCGCCTGCTATATGTTGCGCGTCCGCGGCTGAGCCACCGTTGCCACAGAGATAAACCGTGCCATCCTGCCGTAAGGCCTTTATGATTGCTTCAGCCACGGCAGCAATTATTTCCATGCTGCTTTCGCCAAGCTCATCAATCATTTTCTTATGAGCTTCTATCGTCTCTAAAATCTGCCTTTTCATATTCTCGTACGCGGAGATTCTCTTTACGGACCCTTATTTCTTTTATCATTGCAGTTGTGCTCTTGCCATTTACAAGTGGTGCAAGGACGACTTTGCCGCTGTAAGATTCGACAAACTCACGACCGACGACGCCTTTTCCCGACCAGTCTTGTCCCTTTACCAATACATCCGGCTTTACTTTCTCGATTAAGTTTAGCGGATCCGGCTCATCAAAAAACGTGATATAATCCACCGTTTCCAATGCGGCCAGCACAGCGGCTCGGTCATCCTGGTTATTTATAGGTCGCTGCGGCCCTTTAATTATCTTTACCGAGCTGTCGCTATTTAGGCCGAGAACAACCTTGCCGCCTTGTGATCTACAGAATTTCAGAAATTCAATATGTCCTCTGTGTATTACATCAAAGCACCCGTTTGTAAAGACTATAGTCTGCTTCTGCTTTCGGTGCCATTCGAGCTCCTCAAGCAAAGATTCCACGGAATGGACTTTGCCGATTTTGTCCCGATTTTGAGTGACAAGCTCATTGATGATTTCTTCGACGGTTACTGTCGCAGTGCCGAATTTTTCGACTTCGATTCCGCCAGTGATATTAGATAATTGGACAGATGTTTCGTAATCACAACCAGCAGCTAAAGCTACCGCGAGCGTCGCCAATACCACATCGCCCGCTCCGCTGACGTCATAAACGCTTCGTGGCCTGGTTGGCACGATTTGGCTTTCATTTTTTGTTTCAAGATACGCACCTTCTTTATCCAATGTGATTACCACGGCTTCGAGCATTAAATTCCGGCGAAGCTGCTTAGCCGCCCGCCCTGCCGCTTCGGAGGTTTCTATCTCAAAACCCACCGCGGTTGAAGCCTCTTTACGGTTAGGCGTAATGAGAGTGGCACCGTTGTATTTTGAATAATCGCTGGTAAGGGCAGGGTCGATGAGCGTTTTTTTGTTGGCCTGGGTCGCTAACTGTATCATCTGACAACAAAGCGATGGATTAAGCAAGCCCTTATTGTAATCCTGTAGGCAAACGATATCGGCTTTTTCCAACCGGTCTTTATAGACTTGTAAAACAGCCTCATTTAATTCATCAGACAACAACTCTGTGCTTTCTTCATCTACTCTTATCAATTGCTGGGGGTGCCGATGCTGCGCCAGACCTATGAGTCTTTGCTTGCAGATGGTTGGGCGGTCAGCTACTGTAAGAAGACCTGTGATGTCGGCCTTGCTTTCTATTAGTTTTCCTTTTAGGATTTTTCCGTTCGGGTCATCTCCGATGATTCCTAAGCAAAATGCAGAAGCTCCCAGAGCAGCCACATCGGCAGCTACAGAGCCTGCTCCACCGCAGCAGTATTCGGTTCGGCAGACCTTCAATACCGGCACCGGTGCCTCCGGACTTATCCTCAAGGCATCGCCATAAATATAAATATCAAGCATAAAGTCGCCAACAATCAGAACTTTTGGCGAGCCGAGGTTTGTTACCACTTTGAGTAATTTTTTGTACATTCACAACTCTTTTATAACGGAACACAATCCCGCAGCAAATCCTTCGACCCGGCTCAGGACGGGTTTATTGGGGGGTTCATCCCATACACGTTTTACGTTAGATCTTTTTTCACTTTGCGGTAATTTTACCCGATAGCGTCTTTTCTATCAAGGCCTTTAATTTATCCACCCCAGTCAGGAATTTCAGCTCAATTTTCAGATAAGCAAACTGAATGTTAAATCCCAGGCTTTGAGCCTCTGGTATAAGAATCGCAATTTTAGTCCAGTCTTTCTGCGTTGTAACTATCAAATCTGCCTTTAACCACTTGGCCTGATTATAGATATCGGTAATATCATTTTCCGTATAATGATGATGGTCGTTATAAATCTTCGAGCCAATCAACTCGCAACCCAGCCCCTTGATTGTCTCAAAAAAAGCATCCGGATTACCAATACCGCAAAAGGCAAATATCCTTTTATTCTTTAGTTTCTCGACACCTATTTCTTTGTCTTCTGCAGATTTCGCACAGACAGGAGCATGAATCGACCGTGCAATAATCATTTTTGGATTTATATGCTGAAGCTTTCGTTCAAGCCCAGCCAATTTAGCTTCTGTAACCTGGTCGCACCTGGTGATAACAACAGCGTTAGCTCGTTTAAGTGCGGAAGCAGGTTCTCTAAGCATCCCTGCTGGGAGGAGCCTGCCGTAGCCGAAAGGCAGTGTCGCATCGACTGTTACAATGTCCAGGTCTCTGGCCAGTCGGCGGTGCTGGAAGCCATCATCCATAATCAGGACCTCTGCACCGGATTCGTCAATTGCTTCTACCGCACCTGCAACGCGATCAGGATTTACAATTACTTTTGCTTGCGGACAGCATTCAATAATAATTGCAGGTTCATCTATGTCCGTATTGCGTATTGCGTATTGCGTATTGCGTGCGTTCTTCGCGCGACGAGCTTTGTAACCGCGGGTCAGTATTGCACAAGGGACATTTTTTTGTCTAAGCAAATTGCACAGCCAGATTACAAGTGGGGTTTTGCCCGTCCCGCCAGTCGTTATATTACCGATGCTAAAGACTATCGCGCTTGCTTGCTGAGCTTTCAGCCAACCTTTGGAATATAAGAAGTTGCGCAGCCGAATAATAAGTGAATAACCAGCCGCAGCAAAACCCAGGCAAAAACGCAAAAATATCGCACTTAATCCGCGGCTTTGGCCTGAAATCAATTTGCGATAAAATTCTTGATTCAATTACCGATCCTCTTTGTACATCTATTCTTTCAACCATATTAGATTACATTGAATCTCATTTATTTGCCACAAAAAAGAAAAGATATGACGTCTTAGATTACTCTGCGGAAGAGATGTCATTTCTACAAAGCAATTTGATTTATGAATAACGAAAAATTAATGGCCTGGTTCAAATGATAAAGATGAGTGGTATAAATCCTGAATTGGTTAATCCACAGAGGCAAAGAATCTTTTGAATCGCGGCTGGAATTTGTCCGTAATGTCAAAAGACAGGATTACTCCCTTTGCTTCTCCGATTATTGCCTTTCTTTCCACAAATCCGAAATATCTTGAATCTTTGCTATTGTCTCTGTTGTCACCCATAACAAAGTATCTATCTTTCGGTACTGTTATAGGCCCAAAATTTCTTATTGCCGAGATTGAAGGAATGCTCATTACCATATGGGTGGTTCCATCGAGATTTTCTGTTGCCAAAATGGAACGGTTCCTTAATTTGGATGCAAGCTGTTCTGTATATTTCGAATCGATTTTAGAATATGTAAGCGGCTGTCCATTTAGAAAAACCACATTATTCCTCATTTCGATTCTATCGCCCGGTATTGCCACTATTCTTTTTACTAATCGGCTTTCATCCTCAGGAGAAAAACAGACCACAATGTCACCTCGCTTAGGGTCCGACCATTGTGCAAGCCGATAGAAAGTAAGAGGAAATCTCAAGCCGTATGCCAATTTATTTACATAAATCAGGTCGCCTTCAAGTATAGTGGGATTCATAGAACCGGTAGGAACCCAATTCCAGTCTGCCAAACTCGATTTTACAGGTATTATTACGAAGATTATGAAAAAAATGGTCATTCGCCATTCTTTCCACAGCTTTGAAATGAATTTTATTGCTTTTTGTTTCTTCATTTTTCCTCCGTTGACTAATATCGGCCAAAATGCCGCATTTTCATACGTATTTTGAATTGTAAATGTTCATTTTTTGATTTTTTTTATGATCGCATCGGCCATTTGGCTTGTGCCGACCGCGGAGGGGTCATCACGGTCCGCTTTCAAGTCGTAGGTCACGCTTTTCCCCTCGGCGATTACCGCCGCGACCGCCGACTCTAATTTATCAGCCTCGGCGGTTTTGCCTATATGCCGTAACATCAATACGCCGCTTAGTATCAAGGCTGTAGGATTAACCTTATTTTGGCCTTTATATTTCGGGGCGCTGCCGTGAGTTGCCTCAAAGATAGCTCCTTTTTCGCCGATGTTTGCGCCGGGCGCCACGCCGAGTCCGCCGACCAGGCCCGCACATAAATCGCTTATTATGTCACCATAAAGATTGGGTAGAACAATACAATCATAAAGCTCCGGTTTTTGTACCAGTTGCATACACATATTGTCCACTATTCGGTCTTCAAATTCGATATCCGGATATTTTTGTGCGACCTCTCGGCTGACTTCAAGCCATAAGCCGTCTGAGAACTTCATAATATTGGCTTTATGGACGGAGGTTACCTTTTTACGTCCCATCTTGCGGGCGTAATCGAACGCGAAATTCACAATACGTTCAGTAGCTCTTACTGAAATCGGCTTGATGCTTATACCGGAGTCTGTACTTATCTTTCGGCTGGAATGTTTATTTAACCAGTTGATAAGCTCGATAGTATCATCACTATCTTTTTTGAATTCGATACCTGCGTAGAGATCTTCGGTATTTTCACGGAAAACCACGAGGTCGATATCAGTATATTTACTCCGTACGCCTTTATAGCTTTTGCATGGCCGAAGACATACATACAAGTCAAGGCTTTGCCGCAGGAATACATTTATACTGCGAAAACCTGTTCCCACCGGCGTGGTAACCGGAGCTTTTAACGCGATGCCGTTTTTCTTGACCGACTCGATGGTCTCTTCCGGCAAAGGCGTGCCCAGTCGTTCCATTACTTCTGAGCCGGCCTCAGCTAAATCCCATTTGATTTTAGCACCTGTAGCATCGATACATCTGCGGGCCGCTTCCGCAATCTCCGGCCCAATTCCATCGCCGGTAATCAAAGTTACATTGGTCATTTTTTATACTCCTATTATTTAACGAGGCGATATGTTACTTTTTAATGATGAAGGTGTCAAGGAAGAAGACCCCCACCGCAGGGGTGGGGGCTAAAAAACGGTTTGCCGGTGAGTGTTTTTTACGTTACTATTTCAATCATGTCGAAAATGATCGCATATATGGTGACATGGACCACTTATGGTAGTTGGTTGCAGGGCGATAATCGCGGATATGTAAAACATGGCAAAATTATGCAGGGCAATCAACAACTTTTACTTGCCAACCGCAGGTTACAAACAACAAAAACCATCAAACTAAATCCTAAGCAAAGAGCGATTGTATACCAGGCGATTTTAAATGAGGCTAAGAGAATATATCAAATAATTAAAGCTATTTCTGTTTGTGAACACCACGTCCATATCGTGGCACGTCCTTGTAAGGAATCTATACCACAAATTGTTAGCAGGTATAAAAATGTTGCCATGTTCGCACTATGTAAAAATAACCCAATTAGCAGAATATGGACTCACGGTTTTGATAAGCGTTTTTGCTTCACCGATGATGACCTGAAACACAGAATTAATTATGTACACAAACACACACCTTTTTAGCCCCGACCCCTGCGGTCGGGGTCCCCTATGGTCAGGGTAAGGTACCTAATTGGCTGCGAACCAGTATCTTTTGCCTTTGATAAAAGAGGCGACGCCTTGTTTCTTGAGTTTTCGCAGGTTTTTTAGATGTGCTTTGCCGTGGTGTGGTTCGAGCATCTTTAACTTTTCGCAAGTAGTAAAATCATCGCATTGCCAGCAGCCGGCCAGCGACTTTTTTCTGGCGCAGTTTCTTATCTTGCACTTTGGCGGGCCGCCATTGCCCTTACAGAGCTTTTTGCAGCGCATTTTCACCATTGTGCCCAGAAGGTTATAGCACTTGTCGTAGTCTTTGAATTCTTTGAAGAAGGGGACCTGTGCCAGCATGTCGGCCATGAGATCGAAGCGGTAATGCCGTAATTCTTTTCTAAGGTCTCTGGCCAGGTTCGCAACAGTTTGCGTACGGCCAAAACAATCACCGCAATAAAGGCCGCAATAACCGATTAAATCCTCCTTTTTCGCCATTGAATAACCTTTCAGAATGCAGATATTTATTCATTTTGACAGGCAATTTAACAGAACTTGCGATGAAATCAAGGAACTTAAAAGAATTAAGCCCCCACCACAGAGATAGGGCTAAATAAAAAATATTTGCCGCAAGGCCTTTTTCTTGGTAATTTTGCAGCGTTAAAACAGACAATAAATACTGATAGATGATATTTGGTTACGGAGATTGCAGCCTTATGATGTTTGGACATTTTGACGACCAACACAAAGAATATGTAATAACCGAGCCCAAAACGCCATATCCCTGGATAAATTATTTGGGAACGGAAGAGTTCTTTTCGCTCATCTCAAATACAGCCGGTGGATACAGCTTTTACAAGGATGCAAGGCTTCGAAGAATCACAAGGTACAGATACAACAATGTTCCAATCGATGACGGCGGAAAATATTTTTATATCAACGACGCAGGGACTATATGGTCGCCGGGCTGGAAGCCTGTAAAGACCGACCTGGACCGTTATGAATGCAGACATGGACTGGGTTATACGATAATAACAGGCGAAAAAAACAAGCTGGAGGCACAGGTTACATATTTTGTGCCGCTTGGCGACCATTGTGAAATCCAAAAAATCAAGCTTACCAATAAAAGCAGCTCCACTAAAAAGCTCAAGCTTTTCTCCTTTGTTGAATTCTGTCTCTGGAACGCTCTGGACGATATGACAAACTTTCAGAGGAACTTTTCCACCGGCGAAGTGGAAGTCAAAGGCTCGGTCATATACCACAAGACGGAATATAAAGAGAGGCGAAACCATTACGCTTTTTACTCTGTTAGTCAGCCCATAAATGGCTTCGATACTGACAGAGAGTCATTCATCGGCTTGTATAACGGATTCGCAAATCCTGATGCCGTGATGGAAGGAAAGAGCCATAATTCTATTGCTCACGGATGGTCTCCGATCGGCTCACACATGCTGGAAATAAATCTTGCTCCCGGAAAAGAGAAGGAGCTGATTTTCATTCTTGGATATATTGAAAACTCCGAGGACAAAAAATGGGAAAGTCCTTGTGTCATAAATAAGCAAAAAGCGGAAAATCTCATCGCAAAATATCAAGACTCAAAATCTGTAAATAAAGCGTTTGAAAAATTAAGAGAGTACTGGTCGGAGCTTCTCTCAATCTATCAGTTGAAAAGCCATGATGAAAAGCTCAACAGAATGGTGAATATCTGGAACCAGTACCAGTGTATGGTCACTTTCAATATGTCACGCAGTGCCTCGTATTTTGAGACCGGTATCGGCCGGGGGATGGGGTTCAGAGACTCAAACCAGGACCTTATCGGGTTCGTTCATCAAATTCCACAAAAGGCAAAAGAAAGAATCCTTGATATTGCCGCGACGCAATTTGAAGATGGCGGCGCATATCATCAATATCAGCCTCTAACGAAAAAAGGTAATAACGAGATCGGCGGCAATTTTAACGACGATCCACTTTGGCTGATTCTATCGACATCCAGCTACATTAAAGAGACCGGAGACTGGTCGATACTCGATGAATCAGTTCCGTTTGATAGCGATGATACAAAATCTGAATCCCTGTTTGAACATTTAAAAAGGTCATTCTACCACGTGGTCAATAATCTTGGGCCTCATGGCCTGCCGCTCATCGGCAGGGCAGACTGGAACGATTGCTTGAACCTCAACTGCTTTTCAAAAAATCCGGACGAATTATTTCAAACCACTGAAAATAAAAAAGGCGGCGTTGCTGAATCCGTGATGATTGCAGGAATGTTTGTTCTTTATGGTACTGAGTTTATTGAGTTGTGCCGCAGATGTAACAAGCATAAAGAGGCTGAAGCTGCGGAAGTCCACGTCAAGAACATGGTCGAGAACATCAATAAACACGGATGGGACGACCAGTGGTTCCTTCGGGCATACGATTATTTCGGAAAGAAAGTTGGCAGTAAAGAAAACGAAGAAGGTAAAATATTTATTGAGCCACAGGGTTTCTGCATAATGGCAGGGATAGGACTGGAGGACGGTAAAACTCGCTCAGCTCTCGACTCCGTTAAAAAATACCTCGACTGTGAATATGGAATTGTATTGAATAATCCCGCTTTTACAAAATATCATATCAATTTAGGCGAGATATCTACTTATCCTGCTGGTTATAAAGAAAATGCAGGTGTTTTCTGTCATAATAATCCCTGGATTATGATCGCCGAGACAATCCTCGGAGATGGTGACAGGGCCTTTGAGTATTACAAAAAAATTGCACCATCTTATCTTGAGGATATAAGTGACCTGCACAGGACTGAGCCTTATGTCTATTCACAGATGATTGCAGGCAAAGACGCTTTTAAACCGGGCGAAGCGAAAAACTCGTGGCTGACCGGAACTGCAGCCTGGAACTTTTATGCTGTAACACAATATATATTAGGTATCAGGCCTGAATATGATGGACTGCTAATCGACCCTTGCATTCCGAAGGATTGGGACGGCTTCACAGTCAAAAGGAAGTTCAGAAACGCAATTTATAAAATAACTGTACAGAATCCAAAGCACGTATCAAAAGGGATTAAGGAAATCCTTATTGACGGCAAAAAACTGAACGGCAATATCCTTCCGGCCTTTGGTGACGATAAAACCCATAATATTACAGTAATTATGGGTTAGTTCCTGTGTTTATAAATTCATAATTTTAATGCCGTGTGGTTCCAAGCTGACATTTATGGATTTCCCGCTTGAATCGAATACTTTCGTTTTCTCGCTTTTATCACTGCTGTTTATGACGACAAGTTTTTTGCCTTTTGGGTAGTATGCACAATCTGTATAAATATTGCTGCACGTCCATGGTCCGAAGTCACCTTGCCGGCCGGCCGCCCAGAAGAGCGATCTGTGTAATAATCGCGTATTTTGCGGAGTGAATTTATAACCTGATAGATAAATAGACCTGCCCTTTTTAAAATTATGTACTGCAATCTTTGGTGAGCCTCCTTTATCGGCAAGCACTTTCGTTTCTTTATCTACAACAAAAACTTTATCGATGTCATTTCCAAAATCGATTTCACCTTCCATATCCCGCATTATGAAATGTTTTTCATCAGGCACCGAGAATTCCATTTGGCCTTTATTCAGCGTCAAGCCGATTTCTCTATCGACTCCTAATAGATGTGACAATTGGAAGTATTGAGTATTATGCTGATAGGCGGAAGGCTCAGCGACGCCGATGAATCCTCCGCCATTGGCAACCCAATCGGTAATAGCTTCGATGATCTTCTCGTTCTTCCAGTGCTCTGAGCCGGTCCAGGCGCTGTTAACCCGGCCTGCGTTGATAATGACCTGGTTGTCTTTTGGGATGCCATCCTGGAGAATATCGTCACAACTGAGGAACGTGACATTCACCGGCAGGCCCGCCAGGGACTCAGTCAGTTCGTACAATTCCATCCCGTGGATGAAGTGACCGACATACACCCAAGAACGCAGCTTGCCCCAGGCTGTCAACACGGCCACCTTGACGGGGGCTGTGTAAGGCTTGTCGTTCTGGTGGAATCCGCGCAGGGTTCTGAACTCTTCGGTGATTTGCGTCACCGTCTCGACAAAGTCGCCAAAGCCCTCAACTAAGTGCAGATAGCCGCCCAGGCCGATTCGGTCCACCGGCTCGCGAAGCAGTCCCCGGCGGATGTTGGCCCAGAAACGCCTTGCGTCCCGGGCCGGATCGCCGCCTTCCATGAAGGTGGGTTCACCTTTCAGGCCGGTCGGGAAAAGATAGGGATGCAGACGCAACTCCCTGGTTTTGACGCCTCTGACGCCTGCACACAGCCGGGCTTCGAAGGCATTGAACACACATTTGATCAGGCCATCGAAGTCGAAGTCTTTGAATCGATCGCTGTAGGGCTCGGTGCCGACCCAGTGATCATCGTAGAACATGTAGGCCTGCTTGCCAGCCGCATGAACCAGGTCAATGCACTTTCTCCCGAAGCTTGTGACAAATTCGTTCATGAAGTCCATCCAGTCAAGCAGACGCCGGGACGGTACATTGTGGCTGGAGCAATAAGAGCCGTTGTTGACGAAGTCTTCGCTGGTCAGCTCATAGCCTTTGGCCTCTGCGAAGAGGCGCATTGCAAGGGGGCTGACTGTCATCTCATAAG
>Ga0315537_1002005_pt1 | contig 15695 bp, 13 predicted proteins | sample SalMarSW160270MG_FD_203091 | JGI IMG/M metagenome (GOLD analysis project Ga0315537, IMG submission 203091) | Salt marsh sediment microbial communities from the Plum Island Ecosystem LTER, Massachusetts, United States - Salt Marsh Sediment SW1602-70 ... | reverse complement strand
CGGCGGCGCCTTCGCCGAGACGAGCCCCGCCGTGCTCGCCAACTCGGCGTACTTCGCCGCCGGCCCTTACCGCTGCCCATCGGTTTACATACGCGGCGCCGCGGTGCAGACCAACCACCCTCCGGCAGGGGCGATGCGCGGCTTCGGTGCCAACCAGGTGTGCTTCGCCTATGAGGCGCAGATGGACCGCCTCGCCGCCGCCCTCGAAATGGATCCCATCGCCCTGCGGCTGCACAACGCCCTTGGCCCCGGCGATTCCATTCCCACGACCGGCCAAGTCATCACCGGGAGCTTGCCCACCGCCGAGGCCATACGGTCCGTCGCCGCCATGCCGCTGCCCGACCCCGAGCCGCATGCCGACCCCAGATGGCTCCCGGGCGGAACCGGCCTCACCACGCCCCCCGAAGCGGTCCGCCGCGGCATCGGATTCGCCGTCGGCATCAAGAACATCGCCTTCTCTGAGGCCTTCGACGACTACGCAGAGGCGCGAGCAGTGCTCACGCCCGACGGCATCGAGCTCCACACCGCGGCAGCGGAAGTCGGCCAGGGAATGGTGACAATCCTGGAGCAGATAGCACGCAGCGCCTCCGGCCTCACCGACGTTCGCGTCGTCTTCGACCATACCGGCGAGATTGGATCGGCCGGGTCCACCTCGGCGTCACGGCAGACACAGATGGCAGGCGGCGCGGCCCTGGCCGCCTGCCGGGCAGCACGCGAGGAAGCACTACGCCGGTCCAACGGCGACGATCTCACCGACGAGGGGGTCTGGAAAGACGGGAAGCTGGTGACGACCCTACGGGATGTGCTCGCCGAAGGCCCGGTGGAGAGCCGCCAGCGCTTCCGGCACCCCCCCACCGAGGAGGCCGATGCGACCGGCCAGGGCAACGTCCACGCCGGCTTTGCCGTGGCCGCCCAGCGGGCCGTGGTCGACGTGGATCCGGAACTCGGCCTGGTGCGCGTGGTGCACATCGACACCGCCCAAGATGTGGGCAAAGCCATCAACCCGCAGGGGGTGTTGGGACAGATCGAAGGCGGCATTCTGCAGGGTGTGGGCCTGGCAATCATGGAGGAGCTCATCATCAAGGATGGCGTGGTGCTGAATCCGTCATTCACCGACTACTTGCTTCCCACCACCCTCGACGCCCCGGAGGTCGAAGCGGTGCTCGTCGAACAGCCGGAGCCGTGGGGCCCGTTCGGTGCCAAGGGCTTCAGCGAGCTTCCCACCATCGCCGCCACTCCGGCGGTGGTGGCCGCCATCCGCGCCGCCACCGGACGTGAGCTGACCCGGGTGCCGGTGCGACCCGAGGACATCATCGGCTTGTAGGCAACGGCTCGCGACCGGGACTCCTCCGCGCCCCGGCCGCGGGTGCCGCTTCGGAAGCGGAGTAGCCTGAGTTGGCAGATCCCCGAGAGGAGACCTCAGTGACAGATGCCGAAATCGCCCCGGCCGCGGGCCGCCTCGGCGTGCTCACCCCGGGCATGGGAGCGGTGGCCACGACCTTCTACGCCGGAGTGCTCGCCGCCCGAAAGGCCACGGCGAAGCCCTTCGGGTCCTTGACCCAACTCGGCCACATTCGCCTGGGGAAGCGGACGGAAGGCCGCAACCCGATGATCAGGGATTTTGTGGCCCTCTCCTCGCTCGACGACCTCGTCTTTGGGGGCTGGGACCCCATTTCGGACAACTCGTACGAGGCGGCACGCCGCGCCGGTGTGCTCACCCCCCAAGACCTCGAATCGGTTCGGGAGGAACTCACCGCCATCGAGCCGATGACCGCGGTATTCAGTCACGAATGGGTCAAGAAGCTCGAAGGCGTCAACCACGTGAAGTCGGGCGACTCGTACATGGACCTCGCCGAGCAACTCATCGCCGACATCGAGGGCTTCCGCAGCGCCAACAAGTGCGACCGTCTCGTCATGGTCTGGTGCGGCAGCACCGAGGCCTACCGGGCGCCGGCCGCGGCGCACGCCAGCCTGACCGCCTTCGAGAAGGGTCTGAAGAAGTCGCATCCCGAGATCGCCCCCAGCCAGATCTACGCATACGCCGCGCTGCGCTCGAAGGTGCCGTTCGCCAACGGCGCCCCCAACCTGACCGTGGATATCCCGGCCATGCTCGAGCTTTCCGCCGAGACGCGGACGCCCATAGCCGGCAAGGACTTCAAGACCGGTCAAACGCTCATCAAGACGATCCTGGCTCCCGGCTTCAAGGCCCGGTTACTCGGCATCGACGGCTGGTTCAGCACCAACATCCTGGGCAACCGGGACGGCGAAGTGCTGGACGATCCCGAGTCGTTCAAGAGCAAGGAGGTCAGCAAGCTCGGAGTGCTCGAACAGATACTTCAGCCCGACCTGTACCCGGACCTGTACGGATCGATGCACCACAAGGTGCGCATCAACTACTACCCGCCCCGGGGCGACAACAAGGAAGGCTGGGACAACATCGACATCTTCGGGTGGATGGGCTACCCGATGCAGATCAAGGTCGACTTCCTGGCAAAAGACAGCATCCTGGCCGCGCCCATCGTGCTCGACCTGGCACTGTTCATGGATCTTGCGTCCCGTGCCGGGCAGAAGGGGATCCAGGAGTGGCTCTCCTTCTACTTCAAGAGCCCTCAAGTGGCCCCAGACCTGTACCCCGAGAACGACCTGTTCATCCAGCTCACCAAGCTGAAGAACACGCTGCGCCACTGGATGGGTGAAGACCTGATCACCCACCTGGGTTCGGAGTACTACAAGGAGTGAGTGTGCCGCTCCATGGAGCGGCACACTCAGAATCCGGAGTCCAGAGTCCAGATCGCGCTCCACCGATCCTGAGTCCTGGACTCTTCTGCTGCATTCTGGTCCCTGCTCTCCGATCTCCCAGCTAGCTCTCCCGGCGTCTGCCGAAGAAGATGACGGTGTGCCTCAGCCGACCCCAATCTCGAGACCACGGGACGGCGAAGGCATCCGCCTACGCGCCTTGGTGCCCGAGCACGCAGATGCCATGCTCGAGGCGGTCCGCGATTCGGTGAACAAGGCGGCGCCGCTCAAAACCTAGTGCAACGCCGACTTCAGCATCGATGACGCCGCCTCTTGCGTAGGCCGGTGGATCGGCGCCCGCGCCCGCGGAGAAACCTTCTATTTCGCCATCGAGAACACAAAGGGCAAGTCCCTCGGGGCGTGCGGAATCAGCGGCATCGAACGTGAGCACGGCGTGGCCGGCCTCGGCTTCTGGGCGAGAACGTCGGCCACCGGAGCGGGTATCGCCACTCAGGCCGCAGCGCGGATGACACGTTTCGGTTTCGAGGAGCTGGATCTACAGCGCATCGAACTCTCGCCGCCGAGCACAACGTTGCCAGCCGCCGGGCGGCGGAAAAGCTCGGCGCCTCTCTGGAGGGAATCCTGCGCCGTCGCCTGACGCTTCCAGACGGCTCTACCGACTGCGCCCCCTATACCCTGCCGAGCGACGACGGACCAGCCGCAACCTGACGGCAATTACCACTCAGAGTTCAGAGTTCAGGCCTCCTAGACCCTCTTCACCGGTTGGCGGATGAGCGTCTTGAGGCGCTCCGGCGCCGTTCGCCGCGGATCGTTCATATAGATCTCGTGGTGTCTGCCGGCAAAGGTGAGACCCTCCGCCGTCACGTACTCATGGAGCATGGCGATGGTGGGGCCTTCCTCGTCGTAGGGCCCCAGATGCATCGTCTGTGCTGACCTGCCTTCCGCGTACCGCTCGAAGCGGAGCAGATCGAGCGCCGGAAGCTCCCGCTTCGCTCCCGCTGCGGCGGAGCACTCCTCAACGAGGGCGGGCTCGATGAAGTCGGGCACCATCACCATCATCGTCCAGCGCCAGGCATCCCGATCGTCGGCGGCGAAGGCGTCCGGCTGGTCCGACCACCACAGTCCCTCCACGGGCATCACCACGAAGTCTCGGCCGAGGGCCTTGCTGCGGAACTTCAGCGTGTAGACAACCGAGTAGAGCGTCTGCATGGCATCCTGAAACGCCGCGGCCGCTGCCGGGTCGCCGCTTCCGTCCACCATCAGGTACTGCAGCTCCGGCACATCCACGAGCTGGCACGAGCCGACGGCCGCCTTGTACAGGTGGCGCAGCTCTTTTCTCAGATCGAGTGCTGCCGACGCCATGTCAAACCTTCTCCACCGGCATGCGGATCTCGGTGATGTTGGGGCCGGGCTCATCCGGGTTGCTCAGGTAGATCTCCTGGACCGGCCCGGAGACCTGATAGCCGTGCTCGTCGATCCACGCGGCGATGGCCTGGTAGGTGTCGCCCAGCGTCTCATAGGGACCCGTATGCACTATCGAGGCAACTTCGCAGCCCTCGACGACACGCTCTGTGAGTGTGCGGCCCCCCGGGGTTGGCACCGGCGTGCCGGTGTCGGAGACCAGGTAGACGATCTCGGTGTCGACCGACTCGCCGGTGAACTCCTTGTCGTGGTAGATAGCCAGCGGCGGTCCGGTGAACGCCAGCCCGGCCATGCCGATCCCGGCGAACCCATCCCCGATGAGGCCGCCAATGTCGCTCACAGTCGGCATCACCTCCCGGACCGCCAGGCCTTTCAGACCGTCTACCTTCTTCAGCACCACTTCCGCTTCGGGCATGCTGCCCTCCTTCTCTATGAGCCGGAGACGGGCCTCGACCCGGTCGAGGCGGGCCTGCTGTTCCACAACCTTCTGCCCGATCTCGGCCCGCTTCATCCGCAGCATGCCCCGAAGCTGTTCGGCATCGATCCCCTCATCGAGGATGGAGCCGATCTCATCCAGAGAGAGCCCCATGTCTTTGAGGGCAAGGATGCGGTTCAGTCGCGGGAGCTGGGCAGCGGTGTAGTAGCGGTAGCCCGAGGACGGATCGACCTCAGCCGGTTCCAGGAGCCCGATGTCGGCGTAGTAGCGCAGCGCCGAAACGGGCACCTGGCTGATCCGGGAGAACAAACCGATCCTGAACAAGCTTTGCCTCCGGTGTCCTTGCCTTGCGGCCTCGGTGCCCAGTGTGCAGTCTCGAGTTGCTTGAGAGTCAAGCCGAATCTCGCCCGGGCCGCGCCGCTGCGCCTCCGCGGCCTCTGCTTGGGTGAGCCGCAACCCGCATTCAGAGCTTGCGAACCCGCCTTGAGACAAGTGAGCGGATCTTCTCATGGGACGGCGGTGGGCCGGTGCGCACCTGCTTGTCATCGATGAAGATGTCGTCGGTGCGGCCCCAGCGCGCCACGGCCGATCGGTCGGACGTGTCTATCTCCCGATAGGCGACCCGGTCGCCGAACTCTCCAGCGGCGCTCCTAGTTCGCTCCGCGCCCAAGTTGGCCGCCATACACCACCCGGCGCTGAACACCGTGACGTTGACTTTGCCCGGCTCGGGCTCGGGAAGCTCGCTGCGCTTGTCGAACCAGTTCGGCGCACGGGCATCCGATGCAAACGGCTTCCACAGCAGAGTCGCCACACCCTGCCGGTCGGCCTTCTTGTACCCGTGCTTGCGGAACCACGATGCCTTCATCCAAACCGGCAAAGCCAAGCCCCACGCCGCCATGCCCTTGGCTCCGAGTGCCCTTGCGTCTGCTTCGGCAGCCTCCAGCAAGGCCCGGCCCATGCCTCGTCCCTGGCGGTTGCCCCGGCCCTGTTTGTGGCCGTGTACCCAAATGCAGAGGATCATGTAGAGTCCCTCGCCGTCCACCCACGACTCCTCGATCGGCAGGTACTGGATCATGCCGGCAACCTGTCCGTCGTCGTCGACCGCCAGCTTCGCCCTCAGCCCCTTGTCCAAAAACCGATCCACCCAGCAGGCACGCCGCGGGCCTGCCTCCTTGGCCTCGTCCGACCAGTCCTCCAGGCAGACCGCAAACAGATCGCGGTGCTCTTCGGTGAGATCAACGACTTGCATTCCATCCTCGCTGCCGCTTTTCGGCCCGAAAGCTACTCGCGTCGATCGCACGGCACCCGTCGTCTTGCCCGCTGCGGAGTAGCCTCGAAGGGGGGCAGCAGCCGCGCCCACCAGATCGACCTGGAGGCGCAAATGTCCAAGTGGAAGGACGGGATCGCCGGGAAACGGCTGCATCCCGAGACCCTCATGATGTCCTACGGCTACAACCCGGAGTGGTCCGAGGGCGCCCTCAAGAGCCCGATATTCCAGACATCGACCTTTGTCTTCAAGACGGCCGAAGAGGGCAAAGCGTTCTTCGAGATGGCTTCGGGCAAGAGAGCGCCGGGACCCGGCGAGCAGCCCGGGCTCATCTACAGCCGCCTCAACAACCCGGACATGGAGATTGCCGAGGATCGCCTCACCCTCTGGGACGGTGCCGAGGACGGCGCACTCTTCGATAGCGGCATGGCGGCCATCGCCACCACGCTGCTCACGTTCCTGCGGCCCGGTGACACGATTCTCGCCAGCGAGCCCCTCTACGGAGGAACCCACCACCTGGTCGACTGGCTGCTACGCGGGATAGGCGCAGATGTGGTCCGCTTCGGATGTGCCGCCACCGAGAAGGAGATCGAAGCCAGGGTGTCGGCTGCTTCCGGGCCGTTGGGGATCGTGCTCGTCGAGACACCGGCCAATCCGACCAACGACCTGATCGACATCGCCATGTGCGCCCGAATCACCCAGCACCATTCGACCGACGAGAGGAAGGTGCCGCTGGCGGTCGACAACACGTTCCTCGGTCCGATCTTCCAGCATCCACTGGAACACGGCGCCGACATCGTTCTCTACTCGGCGACCAAGTACATGGGCGGCCACAGCGATCTGATCGCTGGCGTCGCCCTCGGGCACCCCAGCCTCATCGAACCCATCCGGGCCGTGCGCACCGTGCTCGGCACGCATGCCGCCCCGTGGACCGCGTGGCTACTGATGCGCAGCCTGGAGACGCTTCCGCTGCGCATGTACCGTCAAGCGGAGACCGCGGGCAAGGTGGCCGAGTTTCTAAGTCATCACCCCAAGGTCACCCGGGTGAACTACCTGGGACTGCTCAAAGACGGCCACTCTCAGTACGAGCTGTACCGGCGCCAGTGCCGCGGCCCGGGGGCAATGATCTCGTTCGAGGTGGACGGCGGCGAGCCGGAGGCCTTCCGGTTCCTCAACGCACTCCAACTGGTCAAGCTGGCCGTCAGCCTGGGCAGCACGGATTCGCTTGCCGAGCACCCGGCGACGATGACCCATTCCGAGGCCACCCACGAAGAGAACTGCGCCGCCGGGGTCACCGACGGTCTGGTCCGGATCTCGGTCGGGGTCGAGCACCCCGACGATCTAATCCTCGACTTAACCCAGGCGCTGGAGGCGGTGTGAAAGGCCAACCCGGCGGTTCGCCGGATTCGGAATGCAGTTGGCAGAAGCCAGCTCGCCGGCAGCAGAGATCGACGCGGGCTGCGAGGCCCGAAGACTGAAGGCCCCTGCTACCTTCTGATAAGCGCCTCCAACCAGGGAATCGACTCCTGCCGATGCCTCCACCACAGGTCCTCCCACATGTAGTGGACGACGAGCTGCCGGTATTCCCCGTAGCCGGCGATGTGCTCGAGCAGCGTCTCCACCGGAACGGGATTCTCGGGATCACCGTCGAAGAACAGCTTGGTGTAGATCTTCTGCTCCCAGGGCGAGACGTGATCGAAATGGTCCCAGTGGTGGAACACGTCCATAAGCAGGTACCAGACGGTGGCCGGGCCCACTCCGTAGAGGCCGAGGAGCGCCCGGCGCTGCGTGTCGAGATCGCAGCGGCGCAGGGCAATCTCATCGATGCCGCCTGCGGCGAAGGCGCCGTCGATACGTTTGATCGACTTGGCCCGGTAGCCGACCTTTAGCGCTCGCAGGTCATCCTCGCTCACCGGCCCAAGGGCGCCGGGCAACCAGAGCGCCGAGAGCTGCTTCCCGTCCCAGTCCAGTGGCGCGCCGTAGGCGTCCAGCAGCGCCTGGTACATCTGAACCGACCGTCTCACCGTGGCGTTCTGCAGCACGATGCCGATGACGATGTACTCGTACAGCGAGTTTGGATGGCCCGGCCGCATCCCCCGCAATCGCTCGATGACGGGGCCCACCACCGGGTTTCCGGCAAACCGGGCATAGAAGTCGGCTAGATCCAGATCGAGGTTGAAGCGGAAGCGAAGCTCCTCACCGAGCGACTCGACGGACTTGTCCTCCAGCTTCTCTCCGCAGAACACATCCACCTTCACCGCCGGCTCGTCGACCGTGCCCGCATTGGACATAGTCAGCCCGAGGCGCCGGTCGCGCCAGCACATGGTCTGCCAACGCACCCCCGGCTGCCACTCGTTGTCGCCCGACGTGAAGTGGTCCGGCTTGAAGAAGGTGGCGTCGAAGTGAAACGGTGCCGTTGGCACCAGCACCGCCGAGTGCACCTTGTCCAGCCTTCTCACGTCGCGTTCGGCCATGGCTCACACAGCTCACACATGCCAAGCCACGGTACCGATGCGGTGGGACACGACTCGACTCGAAGACCCAGCCTCGGATGGCAGTCGAGAGCGATACAGTGTCCGACCACGGGGTTCAAGCACTCCGCCCTATGCAGCCTGCATTCCGCAATCTGCGTTCCTTTCCGCCATCGAGATAGCAGCACATGCTCCTATACCCTGCCCGCCCATGTCCCGCTCCATCTTCACCACCATCGCCATCGTGTTCCTGGCCTCAGCCTGCTCCGACGCAGCAACGGCCGAATCGACAAGCACCTCAGCCGCCCCCGCCACGACAACCTCTTCCTCCACAACCCAACCCTCCACGACCACGACGGCCCCGGCCACCACGACGACAACAACCATCGCCCCCTTGCCTCTCTCCGAGATCGAGTTGACGCTGGCCGAGGTAGCCTCCGGCTTCACCCAGCCGGTGTTCCTGGATGCCCCGCCCGGCGACGGCCGGCTCTTCGTGGTCGATCAGCCGGGGACCATCGAAGTCTTCGACAACGGCGAGTGGAACACCTTCTTGGACATCACAAGCAAGGTTCACTTCGAGCGTGAACAGGGACTGCTGGGGCTCGCCTTCCATCCCGACTTCGAGCAGAACAGGCGCTTCTTCGTCGACTACACCAACACCGGCGGCACCACGATCATCGAGGAGTACCTGGTCTCTGAAACCGACCCGGACGTTGCCGATCCGGGCTCGGCAAGAGTCGTGCTTGCTGTTGAACAGCCGGCCCCCAACCACAACGGCGGCATGATCACTTTTGGGCCCGATGGCTACCTGTATGTCGCCATGGGTGACGGAGGCGGCGCCGGCGACCCGCACGGGAACGGTCAGAACAGAAACACTCTGCTCGGGGCAATACTGCGCATCGACGTCGACGAAGAGCCCTACGGGATCCCCGCCGACAACACGTTCGCCGACGGAGGCGGCGCACCCGAGATCTGGGGGTACGGTCTGCGCAACCCTTGGCGGTTCTCCTTCGACGGCGACCTCATCTACATCGCGGACGTCGGCCAGGGCCTCTGGGAGGAGGTTGATGTCGCCGACGTCACCTCTGTGGGCTTGAACTTCGGGTGGTCGGTCATGGAAGGCAACCACTGCTACGCCGTCAGCGACTGCGATCCCGCGGGCCTCAAGCTGCCCATTCTCGAGTACGGCCACAACAACGGCGACTGCTCTATCACAGGCGGCTATGTGTATAGAGGCGATGCCATCCAAGAGCTCGGCGGCGTCTACTTCTACGGCGACTACTGCACCGGCAGGATCGGCTCTTTCCGCCTCGGCGACGACGGCATCGCCGAGCAGCGCGACTGGACCGGCACACTCGGCCCGGTGCCGCGGCTCACCTCATTTGGAACCGACGCACACGGAGAGCTCTACCTCATGTCGACAGACGGCCGGCTGCTTCGCATAGAGCCGGCCTAGCCCTCTGATGAGGTAGCACTGGCCCAGGGGAGAGCTACCTCACAGGGCCTCTAGCACTCTTGACCTTCTCGGAGGGGGTGTACTTAGTCAGCAGCTGCCCAGGCGAGAGTGATCTCATCTGCCGTGCCGTCTTGCCGGGGGTGAGAGTGAGGTGGCGATGGCCCTGATTCCCAAGGTCAGGTCGGTCGGCGCCTGAGGACCTCTGGGACAGGCCGGTTATCGGTTCGTATTGTTGGACTATGGCGAGGAGTAGGCGAGTCGGACCGCAGATCCTGGTTGAGGGGCCGCCTGGTGTTGGCAAGACGACCTTGGCCGAGCGGGTGACAGCGACGCTGCAGAAGCGGCACCATGTGGTTGCTGGTTTCACCACGGGAGAGATGAGGGCAGAGGGTCGGCGAATCGGCTTCAGGGTGACGGCGATTGGCGGCGACGAGGCGGTCCTCGCCCATGTCGACTACTCCGGCCCACCCCGGGTGGGCAGATATGGGGTCGACCTGAGAGCCTTCGAAAGAGTCGCCCTCCCTTCTCTGCAGGCGACCTCGGGAGCAGTGGTGGTGTTGGATGAGCTGGGGAAGATGGAGCTTGCCTCAGTCGCCTTCGGCACTGCGGTGACAGGGTTGTTTGATAGGGGGGCATCGTTGTTGGCAACCGTGCACACTTTTCGCCACCCCTACACCGACGCTCTGAAGAAGAGGCCAGGTGTGGTGCGCCTGTCCCTCACCCGTGCCAACCGAGACAGTCTGGTTGGTGAAATCGTCGCTCAGTTCGTTCCGTGAGTAGGTCAGTGAAGCTCATTCGGACTCGCGTGTCCCGGTCCGGTATCAAGGCCGACTTGCTCAAGGAACATCCGTAACACTGGCCCAGGCCAAAGCGACGTCGTCGGACGTGCCGGTCAGGAAGTCGTGGACCCCTCGCGTCGCTCTCCAACAACAGTGGGACGGGAGTACCCGCCGGCCACCTGGCGACGTGCCGGCGAAGGCATCAGCAGCCCACGCGACCAGGGCCGATAACGTGGACCGCCGGGTCTCACTGCGCGTCGGAGCGCCGCCATCTTGACAGCAAAATGCTTTCGGGGAAGAGCATCCGATGGTCTGGGTAGTCTTTGCCGTCGTGGCTGCGGCCATCGCGACTGCGCTGTCTTCGCTCTGGTGGGCACACCGCCGGTCGCCTCCGGCTTGATCCTCATCGGTCTGTGCATCGTGTCGATGTTCGGGATATCGAAGCAAGCGTTATGGAGTGTGCGTGACGTCACCACCGATTCGGGTGAATGGTGTCTCACCTATGAACACCCGGACGGCCACATACTCAGCGAGTGCAGGCCCACAGAGGACGAGGTTTGGGCGTGGGCCGATGGGCTCGACGCCTAGCTCGAGCCGGTCTACGGAGCCCGCGAGCAGGACACGTCCTCGGGTCTCGCCTTCGGTGTGCTGTTCTATGTCTCTCTCGCCAGCGCGATGGGAGCCTTCGCCTGGGCCGGCATCGCTCGCCGGCGTTCCACCCCACCCTGAGCTTCCCACAAGCAGACTCAGAGCCAGCGCCGCCCGAAACACTGCGCCGGATCCGGCCGGCTCGATTCATAGCGCAACCTGGCAGCAAGTACCCTGCCGCCATGCCCGACACCGGCACACTGCTTGCTTTCTCGGCGGCGGCTCTCATCTTTTTCGTCGTACCCGGCCCGGCGGTGCTGTACATCGTCACCCGCAGCGTCACCCAGGGCAGAGCCGCCGGCTTCGCCTCGGTGGCCGGTATCCACACCGGCAGCCTGGTGCACATCGGGGCGGCCGTCGCCGGGCTAACCACCCTGCTGGTCACTTCGGCCACTGCCTTTCGCGCCATCAAGTGGGCCGGGGCGGCATACCTGATCTACCTGGGAATCAGAACTCTGCTGGAACGTGGCGAAGACGGCGAGAGTCCCGTCACGGTGGCGCCCGCTCCCCTCGGCAAGGTGTACCGGCAGGGTTTTGTGGTCAACCTGCTCAACCCGAAGATGGCCGCGTTTTTCCTCGCCTTCGTGCCTCATTTTGTCGACCCGGCACGCAACTCGACGAGCCAGCTCCTCGTCCTTGGCGCCTTGTTCGTGATGCTGGGAGCGCTCTCCGACGGCACCTACGTGCTGGTGACCGGCTCGCTGGGCAATCACCTGCAACGCAGCGACTGGTGGCGACATGGCCGCCATCTCGTGTCGGGAAGCATCTATCTGACCCTCGGCGCACTGGCCGCGGCAGGCGCCGCCACGTCTAACGGTGAATAGCGACACTCCCGACCGAACCGGTCGGCAACGCGTGACCGAGGCTCGACCACCTGCGGTCGAGAGCGGCCCGGTCTCTCAAGGAACCGGCGACCAACCCGGGTCGCGATCGTCGCTCGCCGGCCAACCGCTCACGTTCACCAGGCCGGAGCCGTCGGCGTTCATCACATAGACCTCGGCCTTGCCGTCCCGCCACGAGGTGAAAGCGATCCGGCTGCCGTCGGGCGACCAGGCGGGGAATGCGTCGGCGTAGGGATCGTCGGTGAGGCGGATCGTGCTGCGGCCATCGGCGTTCATCACGTAGATCTCGAAGTTGCCGTCGCGGTTCGATTGGAAGGCGATGCGGCTGCCGTCGGGCGACCACGCCGGCCCCTCGTCGTGCTCCGGGTCGAAAGTGAGCCGAAACAGACCGGAGCCGTCGAGATTGCAGGAATAGATCTCGTAGTTGTCTTCACCGACCCGATCGCTGGCGAAGGCGATCCGGGTACCGGCCGGGGACCATGCCGCGTCGATCTCGTTGCCGTAGACATAGTCGGTGACGTTGACCAGGCTGGACCCGTCGGCATCCATCACGTAGATCTCCGCATCGCCGTCCCGCAATGATTCGAAGGCGATGCGATTGCCGTCGGGCGACCAGCTCGGGTTCAAATCATCGGCGGCATCGAAGGTGAGACGGGTGGCATTCGAGCCGTCGGCATCCATTACGTAGATCTCGTAGTTGCCGTCCCGGGAGGAGTGAAAAGCGATCCGGGTACCGTCGGGCGACCAGGCCGGGAAACCGTCCCAGCCGGCGCTGTTGGTGACACGAATCTGGTCGGAGCCATCCTCGTCCATGTAATACAGCTCGCCGTCGCCGTCCCGATTACTGGTGAACACGATGCGCACCTCAGTCGAAGGAGCGATGGTCGGCAGAGTCGCCACAGTCGTCGACGTCGAAGTGGTGGTGGTTGCCGGCTGGGTGGTTGCCGGCTGGGTCGTTGCCGGCTGGGTCGTAGCGACAGTCGAAGAGGGCGCCGGGCCGGCAGACCCGTCACCGCCACAGCCACCCACCAGCAGCATCGGAAGTGCCATCAGGGTGATCCACCGGCGCATAGTGCCTCTGGACGGTTGCTCCGAGGCTAGCGGCGGCCGAGACACCACCGGCGGCCGCCGCCGCTCCTAGTGGGGCACTATGAGCTCGACTGCGGCGTACGCCAGTACGAGCGAGCCGAGGGCGACGGCAACGACCACCAGCCAGGCCCGTTCGCCTCCATGGGTGATCGCCGACAGCCCGAAGGCGCCACCACCGACGGCCGAAGCGGCTGCAGCCAGGATCGCCCCGGACAGCCGGGCGTTCGAAAAAAATCCATCGCCGCCTTGCTCGCCGCTGAACACGAAGCCGAAGAACACCCCAAAAGCCGCCAAGGCGACGAACAGGAGTCCCACGGAAAGCCACCCCAGACCTGTCTTCGGCACGCTCTTCCCTCTCGTTCTCTCTCGTCTCGGCCAAGGCTACGTTGAACCGGCCGCAACGGATCGCAGCCTTCCATCTCAACGGGCCATAGGCGACCCACATCGATCACCTCTCACCCTCCGAGCCGACCGGGCTCACCCAGGCCAGAACCCGGGTTTTGTGATCGAGTACGATCCGACCCGGGCCCAAATCCCCCGAAGACCGTCGAGCCAAAGCGAGGGCACGTGCCAAAAACCGCGTTTATCACAGGCATCACGGGACAGGACGGCTCGTATCTCACCGACCTGCTGCTCGGCAAGGGCTACGAGGTCCACGGCATGGTCCGGCGCTCGTCCTTCTCCGGCTCCGAACGAATCGACCGCTACGAGCACACCCCGGGGCTCACCCTCCACTACGGAGACCTGGTCGACGCCGGCGCTCTCAGCCGCCTGGTGAGGGAGATCCGGCCCGACGAGGTGTACAACCTCGGTGCCCAATCCCACGTCGCCGTCTCGTTCGAGAACCCCATCTACACCGCCGACGTCGACGCCATCGGGCCGCTGCGCCTGCTGGAGGCGATCCGCCAGCTCGATCATCCAGTCCGCTTCTACCAGGCGGGATCCTCCGAGATGTTCGGCCGGGTCACCAAGATACCTCAGAATGAGAGCACGCCGTTCCACCCCCGCAGCCCCTATGCGGCGGCCAAGGTGTATGCCTTCTGGCAAACGGTCAACTACCGCGAGGCCTACGGCCTGTTCGGCGCCAACGGAATCCTCTTCAACCACGAGTCGCCCCGGCGGGGTGACACGTTTGTGACCCGGAAGATCACCCGGGCGGCAACCCGCATCAAGCTCGGCCTCCAGGACCGCCTCTACCTGGGCAACATCGACGCCGAGCGCGACTGGGGATACGCCGGCGACTACGTCAAGGCCATGTGGCTGATGCTGCAGCAGGACCAGCCCGACGACTACGTGATCGCCACCGGAGAGCGCCACTCGGTGCGCGAGTTCTGCAACCGCGCCTTCTCGATCCTCGATCTCGAATGGGAGGAGCACGTCGAGGTCGACGAGCAGTACATGCGTCCCTCCGATGTGGACAGGCTCCAGGGCGACGCGTCGAAGGCACGCAAGGTGCTCGGCTGGCAGCCCAGCGTCACCTTCGACAGCCTCGTCGAGATGATGATCGAGACCGATCTCAAGCTCGCCAACCGGGAGCGAACCCTGCTCGACGCCGGCTTCAAACCCGACGAGTAGCCACACAGGGACCGCCCTTCCTCGGCGAGTCCCTCCGGTAGACCCAGCGGTGGTCCGAAGCCGATCAGTCCCGAGGCACCAGCTCGGGAGCGGCACAGTCCTCACCGTACTCGACTATCGGCGGAACCAGCCGGGGATCCCTGCATGTGGGGCAATCCGCACGGCGCGGCACCTCAAGACTGGAGAACGTGGCAGACAGGGAGTCGTAGGCCAGCATTCGACCGACCAGCGATTCCCCGATGCCCAACAGGAGCTTCACGGTCTCCGTCGCTTCAATGCAGCCGATCACACCGGGCAAAGCGCCCAACAGCCCGACCTGTGAGCCGGGAGGCACCGATCCCGCCGGCGGCGGCACGGGAAACAGGCAGCGATAGCAGGGACCCTCGTAGGGCAGGAACGCGGTCACTCGCCCCTCGAAGCGGTACACCGAACCGTGCACCACCGCAACACGAAGGTGCATGGCGGCGTCGTTCATCAGGTAGCGGGTGCGGAAGCTGTCGGAACCGTCGACCACCACCTCATACGCCGACATGATCTCGAGCGCGTTGTGCACGGTGAGGCCCTGGGGATGGGTCCTCACCGTCACGTCCGGGTTGAGCCGGCCGATTACCTCCGCCGCGGAATCCACCTTGGGACGGCCCAGCCACTCCGAGTCGTGAAGCACCTGTCGGTGCAAGTTCGACAGCTCGACGGTATCGGCATCGGCGATCCCGAGAGTGCCTACGCCGGCTGCGGCCAGGTAGAGCGCGGCAGGAGACCCAAGCCCGCCTGCCCCCACGACGAGGACCCGTGAGCTGAGCAGACGCTGCTGGCCCGCCTCCCCCACCTCGGGGAGGATCAGCTGCCGGTGGTAACGGGCGCGCCGCCGATCATCGAGCATCGTGTGAGCCTACGTCGCGGTGCCGCCCCAGGAGCCCGCATAGCAGGCGGTCACGACAAGAGAGCCGCCGGAG
>Ga0315537_1002003_pt1 | contig 15700 bp, 15 predicted proteins | sample SalMarSW160270MG_FD_203091 | JGI IMG/M metagenome (GOLD analysis project Ga0315537, IMG submission 203091) | Salt marsh sediment microbial communities from the Plum Island Ecosystem LTER, Massachusetts, United States - Salt Marsh Sediment SW1602-70 ... | reverse complement strand
CCGAGGCTCTAGCTAATATTACTGGAGGGCAACAACGAAGGTTTCTCTCTCTGATAGAGAAGGTTGCCCGGCGTAGCGCCCGACATGCCCTCTCCCTTCTTTTCGATTGTTCCAGCACTTTTAGAAGAATCGATAGCAATCTACATTCTCGTCTATTGAGTTGGAGCGATACCGTCCTGACAATGTCGGCTGCCGCCGGTATTGAATTTCTCAGGAGTTGTCCTGACGTGCTGGCGGAAATTGGTATCTCTGGGCTGGAACGATGGTTTCGAGAAGGAGTCCGCCTTCTGAAAAAGGACGAAAAAGAGGGTATAAAACATTTCCGTCTTGAGTCTTTAAACGAAAGGGGTCTGGAGCAGTTTTCAGTCAGAGTAGAACTCAACCAGGTGAGGGAGCTATTGCTCATGTATGGTCAAGCTCTAGCAGGTTCCAAGGTAGAGATTACTCCGAGTGAAGACCTGATGGCGTGGAGCCCAGGAGACATATATCCGAGTGTGTCAATCCTTGATGAATACGCTATCTTTCTACCGATGTTAATGGATAGATACCACTCTGAAGAGGAGAATTTTGCCTGGTACAAGGTGGCCGTTACCCACCAGGCCGGTCATATCGAATTCGGGACTTTCGATTTCTGCTTCACAAAGGGAGCGACACTATTCTCTAACTGGCGGCAGTGGTGGCCGCCAACGGTAACAGGTGGTTTGACCGAAGTGGAAAAGTTCTTAAACCTCTTTGATGACAGAAGACTTGCTGCAAGAATATTTACCCTAGTGGAGGATGTCAGAATTGATTATCTGGTCAAACAGAGGTATGCGGGTATTCGAACGACATATCAGCGTATTCAGCAGGATGCTCTGTCGAGACGTCCTGCTTTCACCTATCTCACTTCCAGGGAAGCCTTCCTTGAGATTCTTGCACGGTTGAGTTTAGGTGATAGATTTCCAATCACCTCCGTCCGTCCCCGTGACCTGATTGAATCGGCATCGAAAATCATGAAACGTATACAATCACCTCAGGCCACTGTCGAGGACTCTGCGGAGGCAGCACTTCGACTCTATAGGATTGCCAGTGCCATCCCGAATAAACATGTCGCTGATGGCGAACGGAGCATGACTGGTCCAGATGGCGCTGAATCTGATGACGTTGATGCGTCACGTACTCAACAGGATAGAGGAAATGCCATAGTAGTTGAGTCAAACATAGAAGTTCCATGCCAGGAATCGACGCAGATAGAATTCCGTTGTCACTTCCATCCTGAGATGTTTTACTTATTACCAAGGCCAGGCGACAATCCCAAACAGGGGGCGCCATCTCCTGCGTTAGCTCATGGTAACGGAGCACAGCTTAGTGAGGTCCTGCAAGGCCAGAATCTCTCGTCAGGCCTTTACTTAACCGAGCTTACAACTGTAACCCAAGCTCAGGAAACACCTCTCGCTAGAGAGGGGGAAAACACGTCTGTACCTGAGACTGAGCAATTATCAGGCGAAGACTATTTAGACAAGGAGGTGCAATCATTCTTCTATGATGAATGGGATTATCACACCTGTCGTTATCGACCGAATTGGTGTCGCGTTAGGGAGAGGGTATTAGCTGAAGATAGCACTGATTTTTATGAAGCAACCTTGGCTCGTTACCCTCGGCTAGTAACTCAGCTCAGGAAGCAATTCGAGATGATAATGCCGGAGCTTTTCAGGAAGGCTAACAGACAGCATGATGGCGAGGAATTAGATTATGACGCTGTGGTCAAAGCCGTCGTGGACAGGAAGGTAGGTCAGACTCCAGACGAAAGGATATATAGGAAGCAGAGGAGGACAAGAAGAGATGTGGCAGCAATCCTGCTTTTAGATATGAGCGCCTCTACCAGTAGTGTAATCAAAGACACTAATGATGGATACCCTGACTGGTATCTGGACCTCATAGAAGATTCTCCTCGATTAACAGTCCCGGGTACAGAGGTGTTGCAGGCAGAACCGCGACGCACAATTGATGTCCTGAAGGAAAGCACGGTGTTGATGTTGGACGCCCTGGAGGCTGTCGGGGATTGCTATGGCGTCTACGGCTTCTCCAGTCACAGCCGGGAGAACGTGGATATATTGGTCATTAAAGAGATCGACAAAGAATATTCTGGCATTGCTAAGCGGAGGATAGGCGGTATTTCGTCACGTCATGGTACCCGAATGGGGCCAGTTGTTAGACATGCCATCTCAAAACTGGAGGGCTGCGAAACAAAGGCCAAAATACTGATATTGGTTAGTGACGGATATCCTCAGGACGAGGCCTACGGCCAGGATGAAAGTGACATAGAATATGCCCTGCAGGATACCAAGATGGCCTTCATTGAGGCTAAACGCAAGAATATTATACCTTTCTGCCTTACAGTTGATACGGCTGGACATGATTACCTCCACCGGATATGCCACGATATGGACTATGAAGTAGTCAACAACATCGAGTCTCTGCCCCAACGTCTTGCATTGCTCTATAAGAGGCTGACTTCTTAGCTAGGTAAAACTGCGATACATATAGTTATGATATACAGTAAAACGCAGGCTATTAAGGAAACGGATAATGGAGACCATCAAATGGAACGGAAGGGCAACAGAGGAGCGACTGCCTACCCCGAAAACATGGATATTGACCAGCTTTGCGAGTTGATGGTAACGAGACTGAAGGAAGAAATTTTCGAGCGGCTGCCTTCTAAGCAGCGGGTCGGGGGTTGAATCCCTCCAGGGACGCCATACGCACACAGGAGGGCGACTATTTCTCCCAGCATGATATTGAAGGATGCATGCAGGCAGCTACATTTTGTTCCTGGGCAAGCCCCGCTCCAGTAGCTTATCATAGGCTGCAAACCACTTCAGCTTGACTTCATCCGACCATGCTGGATTGAAGGTCGGGAACTTTAATCCCTCAAAGGCCTCAAGCCACCCCAGCTTAACCCCGTCAGACCAGGAAGGGTCAAATACAGGGAACTTAGCTAGTAGCATCTTGTCCCATGACATTTCTACTGGAACTTCTTCCAGATTCTGTGGAACTTTATTGTTCCGCTTCTTCTTAGACCCAGTTCTTCTGCTTACCGGCTTAGTTCCAGTGCCAGACCGTACCGACCTTACCCGTTTCATTATAAAAGGGGATAGTGGTATACCGGCATCGCTGGCCAGGGCAACGAAAAACTTGATACACTTCCGCCGGACACTATCGGTCAGTTCAAAGGCATTATGGAAGACTTCTTCTAACTGGGAATAGGTGGCAGTCTGTGAATCAAGTGTCCCCTGCAGCAGGAAAGCATACGCCTCCGAGGTAATTTGTTTCAACACCTCTGTCCTCTGAGCACCCTCGGCGGAGACCAGCTGTCGGCAGCGGCTGGTCGGCGTGCCGTCGGTATCTATCAGTCCCAGGAAGCGTATGGCCGACATGAGCTGAGTGCCGTTGCTGCCGGACAACCTCTCACTCCAGTAGCTCCGGTCAATCCTGCTGGGTATCCCCTCCTGCAAGCGGTCAATAAAGTTGTAGAAGGTGCGATAGGAGACATAGGGTGGCAAACGTTTCCGCTTAGTATCTTTGACCATTGTACTGCCCCTTCCGGTAAGTAATTATATGGTGTGCATATTTTATTTTCAAGAGTCGGTTCGCTCCTCACACAGGAATAATTGCGTCATGGAATTGTGGAAACTGGTTTATTAATTCTGGCACTGAGAGACTGCCATTATGGAATGGTGACGGACAATAATTGCCCCGTGCGCCTGGCACACCATAAAATCAAAGCAAAAATTCATTATTGAAGGGAGGTAAATATGAGTGCGCCAATAGAATACCAAAAGCTGATGACGGAGATAGTCTATATCAACCTGCCCGGGCCGCATGAACCCGGCCCCGGAATGACTGGTGGCGAGCTGCTACATGGTTTTCTGGCTGAGCTTTACCAGACACCAAGCTCAGAGTTCAAGAACTACCTTGACAATCAATGCAACAAGTGGAATGTTCACTATCGCGAGCAGAAAAGATAATCACTTCACCTGGCTGCTATTCCGGTGAGGGGAAGATATGGGAAGGACCAGAATTGCGGCGATTGAGGTAGGTACAACTAAGGTATGTACCATCATGACCGATATCGCTGGTATTGACTTGCCCCATATCCTTAGCGTTGGCGTAGTACCGTCCCACGGGCTGCGGCGCTTCGTTTCCCAGATTTCTCGGTTCTTTTGTTAAGGGCCCTTTAAGAGAGGAGAGAGGAATGTCAAGAACAAGTCATGTTCCCAGCGGGGCGAAGATTAAGGTGGTTGGCCTGGGTGGGGGAGGCTGTAATGCCGTTACTCGAATGGTAAAGGGGGGAATCTGCGGTGTTGATTTCATTGTCATGAATACCGATGCCCAACACCTGGCAGTATCCGAGGCAGCGGTCCGCGTCCAGCTTGGTGAGCGGGTGACTCGCGGTCTTGGCGCCGGCGGCGACCATACCATAGGCCAGAAGGCCGCTGAGGAAAGTCGCGACGAAATCAGGCAGGCAGTCACCGGAGCGGATATGGTCTTCGTCACGGCCGGCATGGGAGGCGGCACCGGCACCGGCTCGATACCACTGGTGGCCCAACTATCCAAGCAGAGCGGTGCTCTTACTATTGCTGTAGTTACCAAGCCTTTCAGCTTCGAAGGAAGTCATCGCAGGCAGATTGCCGAAAAGGGGATGGCCGACCTGATTGATAAGGTGGACACCCTTATCATCATCCCCAATGACCGCCTGCTCGAACTCTGTGACCACAAGACCAGTGTCGATAATGCTTTCAGGCTGGCTGATGAAGTCCTCCATCACGGTGTGCAGGCAATCGCCGAGGTAATCACTGTCCCCGGCCTTATCAACCTTGATTTTGCCGATATTCGGACGGTGATGAAGGACGCCGGCCCGGCATGGATGTCCATCGGCACAGGCTCCGGGCAAAACCGGGCCAGGGATGCCGCTAAGCAGGCCCTGTCCAGCCCGCTGCTCGATGTCTCCATGGAAGGGGCCAAAGGGGTATTATTCAACATTGCCGGCAGCAACCTTACCCTGTTTGAGGTCAGCGGCGCTGCCGAAGTCATCAAGCAGGCCATTGACCCGCAGGCGAACGTCATCTTTGGTGTTGTCCTTGACCCGAATATGGGCAACGACGTCCGTCTTACGCTGATTGCCACCGGCTTTGCTAGCCGGGAGGAACTGGCCGGGGCTGATTGGGATAAAGAAATCAGTCGCCTTCTTAAAGGGGCCAAGAGCGATGACGAGCTTGACGTCCCGTCATTCATGAGATACCGGCACCCTCTCGCCGGCCAAAAGCCCCAGCCAGTTGGTCAGACACGAAATTCTCGAGACCGCTAGCATTTTCATTAAGAAGCCGCAGATGAGGTCAAATGCATGCGGCTCCCTGATTTAGTTAAAGGTCACCGGCAGAAAGGGAAAACTCAATGCCTGAACTAATGGATGGCATCACGCGATGTGGTACCAGTAAAAAGAGCACCTGTCAAACAGGTTGTAGTTGAGGAGGAGAAATGGTAACACCAAATGTCCTGGCCAGGGAAAGCTTACAATGTTTCTTGGCCGAGCACGGCAGCAACTGGGTGAAAAGGCAACTTCTGCTTTTCTGGGGTCTTCACCCCAACGCCAAATTCAACCGACTTGCTATCTGTTATGCCGTTGACGGCTCCCGGCTTTATACCAAGATAGCGTTGAGAGATATGGTGGAGGCAGGGCTGGTGGATACCAATGTTAATAACGGTGAGATTCTATATTCACTCACCCGAAATGATACGAGACGCCGGCCGATTCTGGAACTGGCAGCTCTGGGCTGGGACCAGTGGCAGCTTATGACAAGGCAGCTGGATGAGAACTGTACGGTATAGCGGTGTTTTAACGTGTGTTTCTCTAAATTCAGCACGGCGCCGGTCGAAGGTCGCTTACTTGATACTTCAAGCTCACTGTTTTGAACCTCAAGCACCTTACAACGAACCCGATTACCTATAGACTATTCCTCAAGGAATGTGCTTCTAGGTGTATTGAGTTAAGATACATGGACATTGTGAGACAGATGCTTTGCGCCAACGACTATCTATTTCGATGCAGTGGCATTCGTTACGCCTGAATAACGTGTAGAGTATAACCGATGGACAGTTTGTCAGCACAAAAACTACCAGAGCGAATTACAGGTTTAAATGAGCTTTCTTATAACCTGTGGTGGACCTGGCAGCAGGAGGCGAAGGACCTGTTCAAAGCCCTGGACCGCTCTCTCTGGAAGTCCACGAGCCATAATCCGGTCAAGCTTTTGCAGCAAATCGCCCCTTTTCGGCTGGTTGCCGCGGCTGAGGACCCCGCTTTTCTCAGGAAATATGACCTGGTTATGGAGCATTTCGAGAATGAGTTATCAGAGTCTCAGACCTGGCTTCACACGACATACCCTTATCTGACAAACCATACAGTTGCCTATTTTTCGATGGAGTTTGCTTTTCACACCTCACTCCCTATTTATGCGGGCGGGTTGGGTGTTCTTGCCGGCGACTACTGCAAGGAGGCGAGTGACCTCGGTCTGCCTGTAGTCGGTATAGGGTTCATGTACCCTCAGGGATATTTTCAGCAACACATCTCGGATAACGGCTGGCAGGAGGAGATTTACCAGCAACTGGACTTCAGCGAAGCACCTATTACTCCGGTGCTCAATGAACAGAAGCAGCGGGTAAAAATAGAAGTCAAGGTAGATTCAAGGTCAATCTGGGTCGCCGTATGGCAGGTAAACGTCGGGCGGGTAAAGCTCTATCTACTCGACACCGACCTTGAAGAGAACTCCCCGGATGACCGGCAGCTTACTGCACGTTTGTACGGGGGCGACAGGGAAATACGTCTTCACCAGGAGATTGTACTCGGCATCGGCGGCGTCCGTATGCTGAGAGCACTCGGGCTGGAACCGTCAGTGTGGCACGCCAATGAGGGCCATGCCGGTTTTATGATGATGGAGCGCTGCCGTGAGATGGTTGACAGCGGCATGGACTTCGCCGAGGCCGCCGACAGGGTGAGGGCGACAACAGTCTTCACGACGCACACGCCAGTACCAGCCGGTAATGATGCCTTTGACCACAATCTGGTAGAAAAATGTCTGCAGCACTACTGGGGCTCTCTCGGACTGGACAGGGATATGTTCTTAAAACTGGGTACACAGGACTCAGACAGTACCGCCTTCAATATGACCGTGTTAGGTCTGAGGATGTCGCAATACCGGAATGGTGTCAGTAAGCTTCATGGTGCGGTATGCCGTCGCATGTGGCACGGTCTGTGGCCGGATTCAGAAGAGAAAAACATACCCATTTGCTCCATGACCAATGGAATTCATGTCCCTACCTGGGTGGCACCACAGATGGCCAGGGTATACGAAAAGCATATCGGTACCGACTGGATAGCCAGGCATGACGCCCCGGCAACATGGGAGAGCATCGTAGATATCCCCGACGAAGAAATATGGGCAGCACGTCTGTGGCTAAAAAACAAGCTCATAAGTGCCATGCAGAACCGGGCCCGGAAACGGTTGATTGAGAATCGCGGTTCGCCAGTGCCGGTACTGGCAATGGGTGCCTTGCTTGACTGTGAGGTATTTACTATCGGCTTCAGCCGGCGTTTCACCGGATACAAACGCGCCTCCCTCATTCTGCATGACATGGACCGCCTGAAGCGAATGCTTAGAGACGAACTACGACCTGTCCAGATAATATTCTCCGGAAAAGCGCATCCCAACGATGAGTACGGTAAGCACCTCATCCAAGAGGTCTACAACGTGGCCAGGGACCCTGAATTCGGGGGGAGGATTGCTTTTGTCGAGGACTATGACATCCGCATGGCCCATTACCTCGTGCCGGGAGTCGATGTGTGGCTCAATACCCCCCGTCCCCTGCAGGAAGCCAGCGGTACCAGCGGCATGAAGGCCGCCGTTAATGGTGTGCCCCACCTCAGTGTGCTCGACGGCTGGTGGTATGAAGGCTACAACGGCGCTAACGGGTGGGCTATCGATAACGACATCAAGTCAGACAATCCGGACGTGCAGGACAAAGCAGACGCCGACGAACTCTATCACCTGCTTGAGGAGCAAATCATACCCCTGTACTATGACCGCGACCTGAACGGCGTCCCCCACGGATGGATTAAGGTAGTCAAGCAGGCGATACGCTCCTGTCTGCCCCTGTTCTCTTCAAGGCGCATGGCCAAAGAATACGCCGAATACCTGTATCTACCGGCAGCCCAGGCCCTCGAGAAAGCACCTGAAGAACCGGTAGCATCAACAGTATCTGTTCAATAGCATTGGATAACGATTCCTTACAAAACCTCAATCTATCCTGAAAGGTGACACCCTGTATAAGCAGAAACCCCCTCGCCTTAAAACGAGGGGGTTCTGAGGTCTTTCCAGTATATTAAGGGTCTAAGCCCAGGAGTAAGAAGCTCCCAGTTCGGGGTATTCTATAAGTACTTCTTCGTTTCCGGTTGAAAAACCTTCGCCTACCAGAGCAGCCAGAAATCTCTTTATTAAACCTGCAAAACCTTTCATCATCTCACCTCCGCTCATCTATCTCATTATCAGTCTACCATTGTGAGGTTAAGGTAGGATAAAGGAATTGTTCATTAAGTTATGGTAATGTTACAAACTGGTATCATTTTAGTTTCATTCACAGGACTCATCGAAAGTACTATTATTTTCTCCACTGTCTGTCGTGTAATACCTTATGACTCTCCAGGCCCTCCCACCTGCCAGGTCCTTTCCCGCGCTTCCTCATAATGGTTCTTAATTATTGCCTGAAGCATGGCCAAAAGAGTACAATCAAGGTCGGCCACCGTGAAGCGTATTGCCAGCCAATGCGTCATTCCCATTTCTAACAGAGGGGAGAGCATAACCGTTGAGAAATAGGTTAGAAACCGACCTGATACTCCTCAACCTGCTGGTCCTTTTCCTGGCTATCGTTATCCTGGCATTCCCCTCCAATGTCATGCGGATTGTCCTCGGCCTTCCGTCCGTGCTGTTACTTCCCGGCTATGTCCTGGTGGCGGCCCTGTTCCCTCGGCGGCAGAGCCTGGAGGGGATTCAGAGGGTGGCGTTCATCCTGACGATGAGCCTCGCCGTCGTGCCACTCATCGGGCTGGTGCTCAACTATACATGGGGAATAACCCTGGAATCGACGCTTATTTCACTGGCCACTTTTATCTTTATCATGTCGGTCGTTGCCTGGGTGAGGAGAAAGAGGCTGCCGGCGGACGAGCGGTTCGGCATCAGGTTCCGTCTGAGAATACCTGGCTGGGAGGGGGGTGTCTGGAACAAAGCCCTCACAATGTTACTGGTAGTGGCGGTGCTGGGGGCGGGGGCAGCCGCCGGCTATACTATTGCCAATCCCAAGACGGGGGAGCAGTTCACGGATTTCTATCTGCAGGACGAATACGGAAGGGCAAGAGATTTTACCCGGAGGGTGACCGTCGGGCAGGAGATAGAGGTGACGGTGGGTATTGTCAACCGGGAGCACGAGACGGTCAGCTACCGGGTGGTGGTCTCACTGGACGGCGTCACACAAACCGAGCTCGGGCCAATAGTGCTTGCCGATGAAGAGGTGTGGGAGCAGGCAGTGACATTAACACCCCAACAGTCCGTGGGTGAGCAAAAGGCGGAGTTCTTCCTGTATGCACGCAGCAACAATGAGCCTTACCGGGGGCCGCTCCGTCTCTGGATTGAGGTAACCAATGAATAGTACACGGAAGCCGTCGGATATCGATTGCACCGTGATTGGCGACGCCATGATTGACGTAGTGTTACCCCTGCCGGATGTACAGGACATTACCTCTCTAGCGGAGGGTGGGGTGACCAACACCAAGCGGAGACTGTTCTCCGGCGGAGCGGCCAACATTGCCTACTACGTCAAGAAACTTGGCGGCAGCTCTGCTTTTATAGGCAGGGTAGGAGACGACCATTTCGGGAGGCTGTTCCTGGACGACTTGGAGAGAAACGGGATTGCTACAAATGTGTCCATCGACACGGGCGCGAACACGGGGATGGTATTCGCTCTCGTCTTTCCCAACGGACAGAGGTTCTTCATTGATGACAGAGGCGCTAATACCCACCTCAGATATGAAGACATCGACCTGAGCCTAATCAGGAGAAGTCGCTTCCTCTGCTTTCTGGGCTACTCCTACCAGGACGAAGGCTTTATGGACTGTATCGAAAAAGTCCTTAACGAAGTCCCGGAGGATGTAGCCATCGTATTCAACCCGGGGGCACCAAACCTGGCTGCCAGGTATAGAACGGCCTTCACCGATGTCATCCGGGAACACGTCAGCGTCCTCATCCTTAATGAAGCAGAGGCCAGGGACCTGACCCAGCGCGATTCAGAAAAGGAAATGCTCGACTCTCTGCTCACTATTGTCGATACCGTCGCCCTGACTAAGGGAGAGCAGGGAAGCATTATCGCCACCAGGGACGAGGTTCACGAAATCAAGACCACTCCGGTAACGCCACTGGACACGACCGGTGCCGGTGACGCCTATGCTGCCGGTATCATCTACGGACTCTCCCAAAACCGGGGGTTGAGGGAGGCGGGAGAATACGCATCGAGAATTGCCGGTAGTGTTGTCACTCATTTCGGTGCCAGAGCAGACAGCCTGGACTGATTCTAAAGAAGGCGGGAATCTGGGGCCTCCGGCATCAGCCGGGCTGGGCCCACCCTCTCAATCGATAGTAGTCCGACAGCATCCGGTCGAACTCATGCTTCGGCAGTACCTTGCCGCTATCCTCCAGGGGCTCTTCAAAGAACCTCTTTGGCAGAGTATCGGCGGCGGCTGACATGCCCTCGCGAATGTTGAACTTTCTAACCTCGTTGGTAATGTTGGCGGCTATCCTGCTCAGTTGCTCCTTGTCCAGATGCCTGCCGGTGGTGCCCTCAACAATTAGCGACAACATTTCCCAGGAATACAGGTCTCTGAAGAATCGGCACAATATCAGAGAGTCAAAGAGCGTGTGCCTGTCCTCGAAATCAATCAACACCTCCGCCTTACCCTCTATCTGGTCGGGGGCTATCATCCCCGATAGCTCTGCCTTGTAGATGGTCGCCCGCAAATGGCAGGCCCCCCTGTCCGAGGTGGCATAAGCAAGCCCCATTCCCTTTAGCACCCTGGGGTCATACCCTGCCGGCTCCAGCCCTTTGACGTGAATTGCCAAGTCTTCCAGCCCCCACTCCCGGCTGGCATGGCGGATTCCTTCCGCAAGAGTAGCCCCGATACCCCTCTTCTGCACTATCTGGTGAAGCAGTTCCGCAATCCCATCTACATCACCATAGTCAATCCTCTCATTTATCACCTTACGACGGGAGGCCTCAATGGCAAAGGCCGCCAGATTACCGGCTGTTATCGTGTCGATGCCCAGCCTGTCGCACAGGTCGTTGAGATAGGCAATCTCCCTGATGTCGTCTATCAGGCAGAGCCCACCAAACGCGTATATTGTCTCGTACTCCGGTCCCTCAATCCTGAGCCCCTTATGTCTCCCATCAATGACCTCCGTCAGGTTGCCGCAGGCCAGGAAACACTTGGGACAGGCTTTAGGCCTCACACGGCACTGCTCCAGCAGTGCCTGAGCACTGATATTCCGCCAGTGGTCGAACGTACCCCGGGACCAGTATTTGGTCGGGAACGCCCCGTTCTCGTTCGTAGTAGCGACCAGCATCGGTGTACCAAGTCGCCGGTAGTTGGCAGCAGCCGGGTCAGTCCTGGCCTTACGTCCCGTCTCCCTCCACACATGCTCAAGGACTACCGGGCGGGCCACCGTCCGCCGCTTTTCACCATGGAAGACCAGGGCCTTTACCTTCTTCGAACCCAGTACTGCCCCGGCACCGGTGCGACCAGCAGACCGCCAGTAGTCGTTCTCTATAACGGCGAACCTTACCAGGTTCTCGCCAGCCGGACCAATCACGGCGATTCCGACGTCTCTCCGGTCGACCTCCCTCCGTATGGCGTCTTCTGTCTCATAGGTCTCCTTACCCCAGAGGTGACTGGCGTCATGGAATTCGACACCTCCACTGGAGACCTCGAGGTACACCGGACTTGCTGAAACACCCCTGACAACGACGGCATCATAACCTGTCCGGCTTAGAGGCTCAGCCACACTACCCCCGGCATAAGACTCGCAGTACAGGCCAGTCAGGGGCGACTTGCAATATACACCGTATCGAGACGAGCCGAAGACCCTGGTGCCGGTTACCGGCCCTATGGCGAAGACAATCACGTTATCCGGTGAGTAGGGCTCAAAACCAGCCTGCGTATTATTCACCAGGAGATGCGAGCCCAGCCCCTTACCACCCAGGAACTCCTGGAATACCGCATCATCGATGCGCTCTTCTTGAACAGACCTCTGACCGACATCAACGCATAACACCCTGCCGTGAAAGCTCTCCATATTCGCCTCGTTTCTATACAGTCAATAAAAGCGGTTCTATTGTAGTCCCTTTTTCTGACCATCAACAACTCCTCTTTCACTCAAGCCTGTGCGATTGACGTATACATAGTCTGAGTGTTATAAATAGCCAGCTCGATGAATAAGAAAAAGGCGATAGCCAGCTTCCTGGAGTATGTAGAGCAGCTTTCCCGTCTACCTCTGATTGCCGATTCGGAGATGCACAGGCTCTTCGGCGAGGAAGTCGCCATGGCAGTGGCAAAGATGGACTGCGTCAACCAAGAAGAACAGATTTGCCTGCTTTGCCAGAGCAGGTGCTGTCTGGCGTGTGGCTGTGAGCTCTATGCCCCCGAGTTCGGTCAGTGTCCTATCTACGAATTTCGACCCGTCCTCTGCAGGCTTCACTTCTGCCACAGATTTAATTCAGCCGGCCGTTCAGTGGTTGTGGAACTAGGGGACATCTTCTTTGACAGCCTGCTGGCTGCCGAGCAAGCCGGTATTGCCAGGGTAAGGTTGTTTGAAAGTCCGCCGCTGGCAAGGTATGCCCCTGGACTCATTGCCATAACTGCTCCCTGGGTGGACGCAGTCAAAAAGGGTAGCCTCAGTCCCAAATATGCCAGGAAGCTAATTTGTCTGGAGGCGGAGAAATACCAGACTCCAGACATGTGCGGTTGAACACAACTGAAATCAATGGCCAAGTCGTAGAGACAGCACGATGCGCGTGAGTGCTTTAGAGAGAACGGGCTGTGTCCAGAGCACAGCCTTCAAGCTTATGTAGAAATTTGAGGATAAAATGGAAAGCCCTCAGCAAGAACTAAGGGTATCATTACAGGGTAGTTTTATACGATGTCTTTCAGGAAAGCCCAGGGGTCTTTCTTGGAGCTTTCACTGGCTGAAACCTTACGAGGTACAGAACCCTCACTAATTATCAGCTTAGCCCCGCACTCACCACAGGTCTGATGTTCTGGTTCCCTTAGTGCCCAGCCATAATATCTAGTCCCACACTCGGGGCACGTGCCTTGTAGCATTACTCGTATTCAACCCCCTTGTTTTTAGTGATATCCATAATCTGCTTCAAATACTTCTGGGAAATTGTGGTCTGGTGAGTAGTATTTTCGCCCTTCTCGCGGACAATGGCTCCATCAATCAGCCTGCCCACCCAATAACCTTGCTCAAGCCCCTGTTCAAAGGCTTTCTGGATCGCAGCGTTGTAATCTTCATCGGTTACCCACATAATATCTCTCCTGCCTTAGAAATATAGTAACAAGGCACGGTTAGAGTTGGGTAATACTAGGGTTAGAAGATGATAAAAATTTGTATGAATTTTCTATAACAATAGGGGCATTGCCATTTAGTGTCATTTTCCCCTTTTGGTTCTGTTTGGTTTTGGTTGTTACCAGGCAGAGAGCAGTAGTGTGTCATTGCGAGGGGGCTTTAGCCCCCGCGGTAATCTCATTTCCACACCAGATGAGATTACTTCGTTGCCGCGCCCTGCCCGCCGTCCCTCCGGGACTATGGCAGGCGGGTCCCTCGTAATGACAGTTTAACCAACCAAATGTAACCCCCCTTTTTTATGACTTGCACAGAACTGAGCTAGTCCAAACAAGAGACTTCTGGTATAATCTCGCTGCGGTACTAAAGCGGAATTGTGTTGCAGAATTCAGGGAGGATGCTATGGCATACGAATACGAAATCAATGAGATGGCCAAGGAAGAGTCCTGGCGGATGTTCCGCATAATGGGAGAACTGGTCGAAGGGTTTGATACATTGAGTGGAATCGAGCCGGCGGTAAGCATCTACGGCTCAGCCCGAATCACTCCGGATGACGAACTCTATGCACAGACACAAGAAATAGCCCGCCGCCTCGGCGAGAACGGCTTCTCCATCATAACCGGTGGCGGTCCCGGTGTAATGGAGGCAGCTAATCGGGGTGCCACGGAAGCTGGTGTAACCTCGGTAGGACTTAACATCGAACTACCTGAGGAGCAGGCCCTCAATATCTATACGACAAAATCGATACTTTTCCATCACTTTTTCGTGCGCAAGGTGATGCTGGTCAAGTACGCTACTGCTTTCGTTATCATGCCCGGTGGTATGGGAACGCTCGATGAATTGACCGAAGTGCTGACATTGATACAGACTTTCAAGATAAAGCCCTTCCCGGTAATTCTCTACGACAGCCAATTCTGGAACGGGTTCCTCGAGTGGTTGCGAAGCGTGGTATTGCCCCGTGGATACGTCTCCAAAGAGGACTTTAATCTACTGAGGGTATGTGATGAACCCGACCGCGTGGTAGAAGCTGTCCGTGAATGGTACGTCAAGCAGCAGGTTACCGGCAAACGGGCACTGGACAGGTAGTGCCCGGTATCTAGTCCAGTATGACTTCGTCACCATAACCGGGTACCGAGGTCTCCCAACCGGTTCGCTCTGTCACAAAGTCAGCAAAACTCCGGGCAGAATCTTCCTCACCATGGACAACAAATACCCGCCGTGGAGGCTTCTTCAGCGCGGACAACCACCGAAAGAGCTGGTCTCTATCGGCATGTCCTGAGAAACCGTGCAACTGCACCACGTTGGCCCTCACCGGATAATTCTGCCCCAGTATTCGAACCTCACTTTCACCATCAACAATCCGCCTCCCCAGCGTTCCCTCCGCCTGGTAACCGACAAAGAGTATCGTGCTTTCCGGGCGAGAGATGTTGGTGACAAGGTGATACTTTATCCTGCCGCCGGTACACATGCCGGAACCGGCAATAATGACAACGCTGCCTTTAATATAATTAATCGCTTTTGATTGCTCAATCGTTCTCACCAGCGTCAGACCGGGAAAGTCGAACGGTGATTTTCTCTCACGAATTAACTGAACCATCTCCTTATCAAACAGGTAAGGATGGTCTTCAAAAACATCGGTAATATTGACTGCCATAGGGCTATCAACAAAGACCAGCAGGCCAGGTATTCGTTTCTGACATAGCGCCTCATTAAGATAATATAGAATTTCCTGGGCCCGCTCTAAAGCAAAACTGGGAATGACAATGTTCCCCCCAGCTTTTACCGTATTTTCGATGACCCCAACAAGCTCTTCCGCCATGTCTCCTACAGGCCCCAGACTCCGCCCACCGTAGGTCGATTCCACCAGAACATAGTCAGCTTCCTCGAAGGTTGTCGGGTTCCGGAGTATCGGTTTATCCCACCGGCCTACGTCTCCCGAAAACAAGATTGTCCTCTCCTCGCCGCCTTGACGAATCCTGACCTTTATCATTGCCGAACCAAGG
>Ga0315537_1002002_pt1 | contig 15708 bp, 9 predicted proteins | sample SalMarSW160270MG_FD_203091 | JGI IMG/M metagenome (GOLD analysis project Ga0315537, IMG submission 203091) | Salt marsh sediment microbial communities from the Plum Island Ecosystem LTER, Massachusetts, United States - Salt Marsh Sediment SW1602-70 ... | reverse complement strand
TGCACGGGAATCCGCCGGCTCAATGGGACCACGGTGCTGTCGCTCTTCGCCAGCAGGTTTCTCACCTGGGCCATCGACCAGCCCTTGTCCTGGCCCAGGAGCGCCGCGGCGAACCGGTCCGGTGCGTGCACGCGGATACAGCCGTGGCTTAGCGCGCGCATGGTCTGGTCGAACAGCTCAGGCTGTACTGTGTCGTGCATATAAATCGCATGCCTATTGGGGAAGTTGAACTTGAGCTGCCCGAGCACATTGTCGGGTCCCGGGTCTTGCGTGAACGTGTACGCGCGGATGTTGACGTTCTTCCAGTCGACGGTGTCGGGATCCACCGGCTTGCCCCTAAGGCTCACCTTGAGACCATGATTGCGAAGAATCGCCGTGTTGGCGCCACCGAAGAACCCGCCATCGCCTTGCAGCGCGGGCGCCAGATCCTCGTTCACGATGGTCGGCGGCACCGTCCAGTTTGGATGGAAGACGATGTTGCGCATAGGTGCAGAGAAGAGTGGCGTCGCGTATTTGAGCTGACCGACAATGGTCTCCTCGACATAGATGGTCTTGCCGTTCTTGATGACGCGGGTGTTGAACTCGGGCACGTTGTCCCAGACATAGAGCGTCCCGAGATGACGCGGCAGCCAGCGCCAACGCTCCATATTCATCACGATGAGCTGCACATCGCGGTCATTTTCCGGCTTCATGCCGTTCGCCTTCGCCTTGGCGCGAGCCTTGAGCAATGCTTGGCGCAGGCGCTTGAACTGCTCATGCTGCGGCTGGAGCGAGGTCAGATAAGCGTCGGGCGCTGAGGCCGCGGCAAGCTCCGTGAGCACGGCCTTCGAACTGCGAATCTTCGGATGCTGGTCGAAGAGCGGACTGTATGACGACGGGCGGCGCCGGCCGCCTTCGGCGTAGCGCGCATATTTCAGCGCGGCAATATCAAGCTTGAGCTCGGCCGCGGCTTGCTCTTCTTCTGTCGAAGGATGGGCGTCAGCGCGCGGCACATCGAAGTCACTTGCCTCGAGGCCCCAGTCGTCCGCCTTACCGATCTCGGCGATCAGCGCTTTCGCCTTGTCCGTGAAGCCGTCGTCGGTGATCCACAGGGGCGGCCCTTCGCGCGTGCCGTAGAACGCCTCCAGCACCTTGTGCTCGCTCTCGGAGATGCTCTTCTGGAAGCCTGGCTCGTCGAGCTTGGCTCGGATCGCGGCGACGACCGGATGGGCCGGCGGCGGCTCGACCGCGGGCTCGGTGCTTGCCGGCTCGGCGGTCTCATCGGACGGCTTTGCCTCCTGGGCGGTCGTGGGCTGATCGGCCCCCTCACCTGGCGTCTTCGTCGCCTCCTCGGAGTCAGCGGCATTGCTATCAGGCTCCGCCTCTGCGGCCGCAGGCTGCTCGTCGTCGGCCGGGCTCACCGTATCAGGCATCGGCGCATCTGGCGGCGTCAGTGAGGCGGTCTGCGTCTCCTTGGTCTCGGCTGGCGGCGTCTGGTCGGTCGCGGGCGCGGCCGAGGCGACCTTCGCCGCATCGGGCGGCGGCGAGACCTCGAGCATCACACTCGCATCGTAAGACGGCGCTGCTGCAGGTTTCGCCGTTTCGGCGGTCGGTGCTGCATCCGCTGATGCCGTCGCTTGCCCTGTCTCGGCTGGTGGCGGGGTTTTATCACCAGCCGGCGTCGTTGAAGGCGCGGGCGGCGCGGCAGCGTCGGATGCGTCAGTCGCCGCAGTGGACTCCGGCGCATCGTCCTTCGAAGGGGACTCTGCGGTCTCGGATGGCGTGCTCGGCTCCTCAGCGTCGGCATCAGTCGTCTGCGTCTGCTTGACCTCGTCCGGAGCAGCAGCCGGCTCGTCGGCCGAAGAGTCAGTCGTTTCCTCCGCACCGGCTGGTGGCTCAACCGCCTCGTTCGCTTCAGGCGCTGGCGTTGCATCAGTTCGTGGCGCGTCCGCCGTGTCGGCCTTCGGCGCTGCGTCGTTATCACTTGCAGCGCCATTCGTCGTATCGCCAGCCGATTCGTCACTGGCCTTTGCTGCCGCCTTATCCTCGGCAGCAGTCGCAATGTCGGTGTCCGCATCGCTCGACGGGGTTGCCACGTCGTCGCTCTGTGACGTTTCCATGTCGGCAGAATTGGAAGAGTCGCCGGACGATTCGGAACCGGTGGCCGCCGGCGTCGGGACGTCCGGGACGCCAGGCTGCGGGGCGGCGAGCGCCACAGAGACGCTGGCCGTCGATGACGTACCGACCGCGGCCGCGACTTCGCTGTTCTCTGCCTTGGCTGGCGGGTCTGCGGCGGCGGTGACGCCGGCCGTCACACGCAGGGGATTTCGATATGGCAGGGTGGGTCGAAAGGGCCTCTTCTTGACGACCTTGGGCTTGGCGTCGCCGAACAGCGGAATACGCATTTGCGCGCAGGCTGGCGACGCCGCGAGCAGGCTCGCCAGCAACACCGCGGCAACTCCGGCGAGTAGCCCTACAACTGGGGGTCGTCCGCCCATCTCCTGGTCCCCTTGACCGCCTAGCGTAATCCCAGGGGATGCCTGCCGCCACCCTGAAATCGCTGACATTTTTGCGAGCGAACGCCCCCCTGGCACTGACGGAGGACATTGTTCCCTGCCCTACCGGACAACGCGATTCCCGGACTTGAGGTTCGCCGTGGGCGGACCATTAGCGCTAAGTCGGGCAGATTTAAGCCAGTCTCGGCCGCGGCGCGCACAATTGCTGTTCGTGTGACATTTGAGCAAATTTGCACGTTAAGTAGGCGTTTTCTCCAATTTGTCGGCAGTTCTTGCTGCGTCCCACTTGGGCCGAATTTGCCCGTTCGCCGAATTGGTGCAATAACACCCGAAATCACACAGAAACCTAGATTGGCTATTACGCGTTCTGCCCGTGCAGGGCGGCACGGGAAGATCGGCCCCAATCTTGCTCGCCACTTTGCGTTGCTGTTCGCAGTGGCCTGAAACCTGTTCAGCTGAGGCATTCGAATGTGCGGTTTGTGCGGCGAGATCACCTTCGACGGCTCGCCTGCTTCGGTCGAGGCCATGAGCGCGATGACCTGCTCCATGGCTCCGCGCGGGCCCGACGCGGAGGGGATCGTAGCCCGGGGGCCCGTGGCGTTCGGGCACCGGCGGCTCAAAATCATCGACCTGTCGGAGCGCGGCCAGCAGCCGATGGTCGATTCCGAGCTCGGTCTGACGCTCGCTTTCAACGGTTGCATCTATAACCACAAGGAGCTTCGCGCCGAGCTGGAGGCGCGCGGCTACCGCTTCTTCTCGACCAGCGACACGGAGGTGATCCTCAAGGCCTGGCACGCTTGGGGCTCAGACGCACCGAAGCGCTTCAACGGCATGTTCGCCTTCGCGATCTATGAGCGGGATACCGGGCGACTCGTGCTCGGCCGCGACCGACTCGGCATCAAGCCGCTCTACTACGTGCAAGACGGCAAGCGTCTGCGTTTCGCCTCGACCCTGCCAGCACTCGTCGCCGCAGGCGACGTTAATACAGGTATCGATCCGGTCGGGCTTGCTCACTACATGACGTTCCATGCGGTGGTGCCGCCGCCCTACACGATCCTCAAAGGTGTGCGCAAGCTGCCGCCGGCGACGCTCCGCATCATCGAGCCCGACGGCCGGATCAAGGACAATGTCTACTGGGAGCTCAAGTTCGCGCGCTCAAGCGAGGACCTGACCCTCGACCACGGACTGTGGAAAGGCCGGATCGGGGCGGCGCTGCGGCGGGCGGTCAACCGGCGCATGATCGCCGACGTGCCGGTCGGCGTGCTGCTTTCCGGCGGCGTGGATTCAAGCCTGATCGTGGGCCTCCTGGCAGAGGCCGGGCAGCAACACCTCAAGACCTTCTCCATCGGCTTCGAAGCTGCCCACGGCGAGGCGGGCGATGAGTTCAAATACTCCGACATCATCGCCAGGCGTTTCGATACCGATCACACCAAGATCATGATCCCGACCAGCAACATGCTGGAGGCATTGCCCGACACCATCGCGGCCATGTCGGAGCCCATGGTGTCCTACGACAATGTCGGCTTCTATCTCCTGTCGCGCGAAGTGGCGAAGCACGTCAAGGTCGTGCAAAGCGGCCAAGGCGCCGACGAGGTGTTCGCCGGCTATCACTGGTACCCGAAGCTCGAGAACTCCAACGACATCATCACCGACTACAAGGCGCTGTTCTTCGACCGCGACCGCGAGAAGTTGGGCGCGCATCTCGGCGCGGCATGGATGGCCCAGACGGACGAGCCGGCACGCTTCGTTGAGGCGCATCTCAACCGCGCGGGCGCCGAGACGCCGCTCGATAAGGCGCTGCGCATCGATACCACGGTGATGCTGGTCGACGACCCGGTGAAGCGGGTCGACAACATGACCATGGCCTGGGGGCTTGAGGCGCGCGTGCCGTTCCTCGACCATGAGCTCGTCGAGCTCGCCGCGCGCGTGCCGCCGGAGTTGAAGCTGAAGGACGAAGGCAAAGGCGTCCTCAAGGACGTGGCGCGCGACGTCATCCCGTCCGAGGTGATCGACCGGCCGAAGGGCTATTTTCCGGTGCCCGCCCTCAAATATATCGACGGGCCGGTACTGGAGATGACGAAGGATTCGCTCACCTCGTCGGCGGCACGGGATCGCGCGTTATTCAGGCCGGACTATCTCGGGCGCCTTTTCGACGACCCGAAGGCGCATATCACACCGTTGCGCGGATCGGAGCTTTGGCAGTGCGCGTTACTCGAACTCTGGCTCCAGACTCACAACATCTGAGGCATGGCGATGAGTATGGAAAAGCATCGTAGTGAGGCGGCCGTCGCAACGGCTGCGCCCCGTGTGGAAACTTCCGACTGGGACGGCGTGCTCCGCGGCAACGTGGCGCTCGACTGCGGCTGGGGGCGCCTCCTGTTCGGCCAAACATTCGCCAACGCTTCCGAGCTCGCGGATTGCATCCGGGCCGAAGGTCCCGGCCGGCGCGACATCGCGTTCTATATTCTGGATCCCCATGTGGTTCTCGCCGCCGCGCCCCAGGAGTTGTTCCTGGATCCCTCGCACACCTACAGGCTGGATCTCAGCAAATATGAGCCGGCAAAGACCAAGCCGCGCGGCTTCTATATACGCCGCCTCAGCTCAGTTCAGGACGCCGAGGAGGTGAATCGCATCTATTCCGCTCGGGGCATGGTCACCGTGCCGCCGGACTTCTTCTGGTCCAAGCGCGACAGCCGGGCGATCACCTATTTCGTCGCCGAGGACGAAATCACCGGCGGCATTATCGGCACCGTGACCGGTGTCAACCATTACGCCACATTCGGAGACATCGAACACGGCTCCTCGCTATGGTGTCTTGCCGTCGATCCGCAAGCCACGCAGCCCGGGATCGGCGAAGCGCTGGTGCGCAGGCTGGCAGAGCATTTCAAGGAGCGAGGTTCGTCCTACATGGACCTCTCCGTGATGCACGACAACGAGCAGGCCATCGCACTGTACGAGAAGCTCGGCTTCACGCGGTGGGCCACGTTCACCATCAAGCGCAAGAATCCGATCAATGAGAGGCTGTTCACAGAAGCGCCGTTCGACGACGAGGCCCTCAACCCCTATGCGCGGATCATCATCGACGAGGCGAGGCGGCGTGGCATCGGCGTCGACGTCATCGACGCGGAGGGCGGCTTCTTCCGCCTGACCTATGGTGGGCGCTCCGTGGTTTGCCGCGAGAGCCTCACGGCGCTGACGACGGCGATCGCCATGAGCATTTGCGACGACAAGCGCGTCACCCGGCGCATCGTCGAGGCGGCGAATGTCAGAGTGCCCGAGCAGGTGACAGCCGACGACGAGGGCCGCACGCGCGCCTTCGTGGACGGCCATGAGGCCGTTGTAGTGAAGCCGGCGCGTGGTGAGCAAGGCAAAGGCGTCGCCGTCGGTCTCAAGACCTGGAACGACGCCAACACCGCGGTCGAGGTGGCGCGCAAGATCTGCAACGAGGTGGTGGTCGAGGAGTACGTGGAAGGCACCGATCTCCGCATCATCGTCATCGACTATCGCGTGGTCGCCGCCGCCATCCGGAAACCTGCAGCGGTCGTCGGCAACGGGCGGTCCACCGTACGCGAGCTGATCGAGCATCAATCGCGGCGGCGCGCGGCAGCGACGGGCGGGGAATCGACGATTCCCTTGGATGCGGAGACCGAGCGCTGCGTGGCCGAGGCGGGCTATGCGCTCGACGACGTGCCGCCGGCGGACACCTTTATCGTGGTGCGCAAGACCGCCAATCTCCATACCGGCGGTACCATCCATGACGTCACCGGCATCCTGCACCCAGCCCTGATCGACGCCGCCGTGCGGGCGGCGCGGGCGATCGACATCCCCGTCACTGGCATAGACTTCATCGTCAAGGCGCCGACGGAGCCGACCTATTGGTTCATCGAGGCCAATGAGCGGCCAGGCCTTGCCAATCACGAGCCGCAGCCCACAGCAGAGCGGTTTGTCGACCTGCTCTTTCCCCAGTCCATGCCTGCCGTCGCGCGTGAAGCGCTTCAAATCTAGCGCCCGGCATATTACCCATCTTTCAGGCGCCCCCTTTGCAGGGCGCCCCTCATGCCCGATGATCGCCCGGGAAGGTCCCGCCTATGACGATTCTGCATATCGATCTCGACTATCTCGCCGACACTCTGGAGGAGCTGCTCTCGATCCCGAGCCCGACGAGCTACACCGACAACATCGTGCGGCACATCGGGCATGAGCTGGATAGGCTCGACGTCCCCTTCGAGGTCACGCGGCGCGGCGCGATCCGCGCCATCCTGCGCGGCAAGGAGCGACGCCCGGCCCGCGCCATCGCCGCCCATCTCGATACGCTCGGGGCGCAGGTCAAGGAAATCAAGGCGAACGGCCGGCTCGGAATCGTGTCCATCGGCAGTTGGAGCGCGCGTTTTGCCGCTGGCGCGCGCTGCACGATCTTCACCGAGCAGGGCAGCTATCGCGGCACAATCCTGCCGCTCATGGCCTCTGGCCACACCTACGGCGATGAGGTCGACACCCAACCGACGGATTGGGCGAATATTGAGATCCGGGTCGATGCACGGTCGTCCAACGCGGATGAAGCCAGAAAGCTCGGCATCGATGTGGGCGACATCGTCGCCATCGATCCGCAGCCCGAATTTCTCGAGAACGGCTTCATCTGCTCGCGGCATCTCGACGACAAGGCGGGCGTGGCGGTGATGTTCGCGGCGCTAAAGGCGCTCGTCCCGGTCAGGAACAAGCTTCCCGTCGATGTCTATTTCCTCTTCACCATCGAGGAGGAGGTCGGCGTCGGTGCCTCGAACATCCTCACCGAGGACGTCGCGTCGCTGATCGCCGTCGATAACGGCACGACGGCGCCCGGCCAGAACAGCGCCGAATTCGGCGTGACCATCGGCATGGCCGATCACAACGGCCCCTTCGACTACCATCTAACCCGGCAACTCGCGCGTCTGTGCCAAGAGAACGACATCTTTCATCAGAAGGACGTGTTCCGCCATTACCGGTCCGACGTGGCTTCCGCGGTGGAGGCCGGGCACGACGTGCGCACCGCGCTGATTTGCTTCGGCGTCGACGCTTCCCACGGCTGGGAGCGTATCCACATCCACGCCTTGCGGTCGCTGGCGGAACTGGTCACTGCCTATGTGCTGGGGCCCGTGGCGTTCACCCGCGATGCGGAGGAGATCGGCCCACTCAAGGATTTCACCCGCCAGCCGACCAGAGAAGCGGAACAGGAACTCACCTCGGATGTCGAGATCGAGGAAGAATCCTAGCGCAATTTTCGCGCCGTACCGGCTTGCTTGGCTTGGACCTCGATGAAGACGCGCTGGACTTCGGGGTAAGCGTCCTTGATTCGCCGCTCGAGCTGGCTCACCGCCGCCTCGACCTCCTGAGACGATATCCCGTCGGCAAAATCGACGCTCAGCGCGAGCAGAATCTCGCGCGGCGCGAGATGCATCGTACGCAGCTCGTTGATGTGAAGAATCTCCGGTGCGTCGCGCACGATTTCGCGGATGCCCCGGACCACGGTCCGGCTCGCCGCCTCGCCAATCAAAAGCCCCTTGGTCTCCACCGCCAGCATGACGGCAGCGCCGGCCAGGATCGCGGCGATCACGATCGATGCCACGCCGTCGGCCCATTGCAGTCCGAGCGAATGGGCGGCGGCGACACCGGCGGCAGCGGCGACAAGACCGAGCATGGCCGCGCTGTCCTCGAACAGAACCGTGAAGATCGTCGGGTCCTTCGATTGGCGCACCGCCTTGAGGATGCCGGATAGCCGCTGCGTTGTTTGCGCTTTGCGGAACTCCTTATAGGCAATGCCCCATGCGGTGGCTTCGAAGACGAACGCCACGCCGAGAACGATGTAGTTGATGTAAGGATCCGTGATCGGGTGGGGGTTGAGCAGCTTATAGACGCCCTCGAAGAACGAGATCCCGGAGCCTACGGCGAAGATCAGGATGGCGACGACGAAGGCCCAAAAGTAGATCTCCGCGCCATAGCCGAAGGGGTGCGTGGCGTCGGCCGGCTTCTTGGCGCGGCGCATGCCCAGAAGCAGGAGGCCCTGGTTTCCCGTATCTACAACGGAATGCACGCCCTCCGACATCATGGCCGATGAGCCGGTGATGTAGGCGGCCACGAATTTGCTGATGGCGATGAGCAGGTTCGCCGCCAGCGCCGTGTAGATAACCTTGTGGGAACTCCCCTGCTTCACGCTCTCGTCGTCTCCCCTCGAGGACGGCCCTCGTCACCCGCTATAGCAGGAACATTGGGGTTTCGCTTCGGTTGCGTCGCGCACGCGCATTTCGCCAATACTGTCATGGTCTGGAGGGATGGCCTGTGCCAGACTGGTCGGGGCTCAAAACGGGGGGCAGCATGGCGGACCCGGAAGACCCTATCGGCAAATCGGCGATTCTCGGCATGGTCGCCATGGCGGTCGCCGTGTTCGTGGTCGCCAATGACTTCACCGCGCTGTCGGTCGCCCTCCCGGCAATCGAGAGAACCTTCGGCACCAGCGTCAACACCTCGCAATGGGTGATCAACGGCTATGCCATGGTGTTCGGCGTGGCCATCGTCACCGGCGGCCGGCTCGCCGACATGTTCGGCCGCCGGCGCATCTTCTTTATCGGTGCGGCCGTGTTCGCCACGTTCTCTGTGCTCGGCGGGTTTGCGCCGGACATTTGGCTGTTGCTGGCGTGCCGCTTCATCATGGGCATTGGTGGCGCGCTGATCTGGCCTGCCATTCTCGGCATGACCTTCAGCCTCCTGCCGAAGAGCAAGGCAGGACTCGCCGGCGGCCTGATCATGGGGTCGGCCGGATTCGGCAACGCGTTCGGTCCTCTGCTCGGCGGCGCGCTCACCGATACGATCGGCTGGCGGTGGGTGTTCTTTCTCAATCTCCCGATCGCCGTCGCCGCCGTGGTTATCACCTATCTCGTGGTCAAGCCGGACGGGGAGCGTACGGACCACGAGGGTATCGACTATCTCGGCATGGGCGTGCTCACCATCGGCTTGTTCTCCCTGTTGCTGGCGCTCGACCTCGGTACGCGCACCGGCTGGACGTCGTCCTTCATGATCGGCCTCTTCGTCATGGCCGGGATCGCGTTGACCAAGTTCTTCTTCGTCGAACGCCGGGCCGGCAATCGCGCGCTGGTGCCCGACGACGTCATGCGCAACGGAAGCTTCGCCGCGGCGAGCCTCGCCACGCTTCTGATGTCGGCCATCTTCTTCGCCGCGCTTCTCTATCTGCCCCAGTTCATGGAGAAGGTGCTGAAGTTCAGCGCCGTCGAATCGGGCGCCGGGCTCTTGCCCATGATGGGCACCTTCGCGGTGACGTCGTTCGTGGCGGGGCGGCTCTACGCACGGCTCGGCCCCAAGGTCAGCGTCACCGGCGGCGCGCTGTTCTTGGCGGCGGGCATGTTCCTCCTGTCGCGAATCAGCCCGACCACGACGTATGACGATCTGATCTTCGGCATGGTTGTGCTCGGCGGCGGTGTCGGGCTGTTCTATTCGTCGATCACCACAGCGGCGATCACCGCGCTCGATTCCTCGCGAGCGAGCCTCGGCGGCGCCATCGTCTACATGGCGCAGATCGCCGGTGGCTCGATCGGCCTCGGCGCCAACACAGCCATCGTGCTCAGCGCCGCGCACATGGCCGACGGCATCCATGTCGCCTTTCTCATCGACGGCATCCTGGCGGTTTGCGGTGCCGTGGTCGCACTGGTCTTTGTCGGCGGCACGCTCAACGAAGCGAAGCTCGAGGCGGCGTGGCCGCATCGCCATCGCGCGCATGCGTGATCCGCCGCCTTAACCAATGATTGCAATTTGAGTCAAAGGCAGACCGAAGTTGTGCCACAACACTCGACATGTTCGGTCCTAAGCAAGAGCGTGACTGCACCCCGTTGCACGACAAGAGCCGTCTCTTGTTGCATGGGCTGCAATCCACCGAAAGTCCGAGCGGAGACCCTCTTACGGCTCGCGAAAGTGATGCCGCGGACAATGCTTGCGGCGCCGTGGATCTCCTGATCCAGGGCTTAGTCAACCGCTTACCCAGGCCCGACAGTACCTGGTCCCTGGACGACCGTGCCAAGTGGCTCCGCACGGCGGCCGGAATCTTCGGTCTCGTGTACAAGACGCGGGATGGCGACCGCGGGGAGATCAGCATTGTCCTCGCCAAGGACGGGGCTGCCGATCGGCCCATGGCCGGACGACACACTGCAGGAAGCTAGACGCCGCCGCGGCTGTAACCGTGTTGGGCGCCTGAACGAAAAGCCTGACAGATAGAATGGTGCCGCAAGAGGGATTCGAACCCCCGACCTACGCATTACGAATGCGCCGCTCTACCAACTGAGCTATTGCGGCCCCGGCCCGCGTTTGCGTCCGCTCTAAGTCTCGACCTTAGGCGGAGCGGGTAAAGGAAGCCTTGGTTCCCCAAGCTTCCGGCAGTGCTTAATGCCAATATTGGGACGGCGCAAGGCGGACGCCAGCCCTTTGTCGGCCCAAGAGATCAGCGGATATGCGCCGCGCGCAAGCGCTCCAGCGAGGTCGGGCTCTCGTCGGCCTCCGCCTGCGACACGCCCGGATCGTCCGGCGCTCGGCTCGGTATGAAGTTGGCGGGCGCCGGCTTCGACGCGACACCTGAGGCCGATACCGCCGCGGCGGTCTTCTCCTCAGCAGGCTTTTCCTCGGCGGGTTTCTCCTCCGAGGGCTTCTCTTCGCGGGCGACAGGCGTCACGTCGACCATCGCGGCTTCCGCCGCCGCCGGCGTCTCCGAGGGCGCCATTTCCCGTGGCATCATCGCGCTCGCGTCGCGCGGCGGCTCCATCTCCTCGATGAGAAGCGTGTCGTCGCCCCGGCCGATGGCATCGACCGGCGCCTTCCACTCAAAGGCATCGACCGCGCCGGTGACCGGCGACACCGGGAGCCAGCGGTCGGACACGTAGCCGTCGGCGATCCAAGCGCGGTCGCGGGGGGCGCGCACGGCGCGGGCGAGCCATTCGCGCTCGCGGCCCTTGTCGCCTTCGTCGCCTTCGATCCGCGCCATCAGGGTGCAGATGCGCGCCGACGGCCGGTCCTCCAGATACGGCGCAAGCGCGTCGCGCGCCTCCTGCCACTCCTGGGCCTCGATGGCGGCATTCGCGACGGCGATGTGGCCTTCGACGTTATCGGGCGCGAGGCTCGCGAGATATTTGACGCGCTTCAGCCGGTCGCGCGGGGATAGGCCAGGCTTGGCGAAGGCATAGGCCACCGCGAGATCCGGATGGGGCGACAGCTTCCAGGTGCGGACGATTTGGCGCGAGGCGGCGCGGGCTTCGCCTTTGGAGGCGAAGATGCGGCAGGCGAGCTCTGCCGCCGGGACCAGAGACGGCGCCAGCCGCAATGCCTCGTTGGCGAGCGTCAGGGCGCGGTCGGGATCGGTGGATTCCGCCTCGCGCGCTTCCGCCGTGAGTAGCACGGCGCGGCGGCGATTGGCCTTCTCGGTGGCGACATGACCGTTCTGCCGCGCAATGGCGAGCGTGTTCAGGGCGCCGTCCCAATCGCCGGTGCGCGCTTGAATGTCGAACAGCGCATTGACGCCCCAGGCGAGCTTGGGATCGCGCTGCACCGCCTGCTCGACCAAGGTGCGCGCGGCCTCGGTATCGTCGGCGCGCTTGGCTTCGAGGAACAGGCCGCGCACGCCAAGGAGTTGCGTCTCCGGCCGTTCCAGCATCGATTGGAACGCGCGCCGCGCCCCCGCTTGGTCGCCTTTGAGTTGGGCGGTCTGCGCCCGCAGCAGCGCCGTCAGCGGTTCGCGCGGCAGATTGCGTCCGGCGATCCCAGTGTAACGCTGGGCAAGCGCGCGGTCGCCGACACCGATGGCGAGAAGCCCGCGCGACAGGGCGTCAAAGCCTTGCTGGCGCCGCCGCTCGCGCACATAGGCCGTGACCGCCGCAGGCCGGGTCCACACATAGCGCAGAAGCGCGAAGGCGAGGATGACGGCCGCGACCAGCGCGATGATCACGAGAGTCGCCACAAACGCGGATGTCTGGATCTGATAGCCCAGCCACTCGATGGTGACGGTGCCGGGGCGATCGGCCAGCCAAGCAAGGCCTAAAGCCGCCGCCACGACGATGAGGATGAAAACGAGGATGCGGATCATATTTCTATTCTTGCCCGTCCGGCTCGACTGGCACTTTGCTCTCTCCAATCGAGACGAGCAGGAGGCTCTGTAGATGTTGCAGGGTCTCGTCGGCGGCGAGCCTCGCCTTGGCCTGATCGAGCCAGTCGGCGAATGCCGCACCGGGGATGCCTTTCAGCGTCTCGACCTCCTTCACGCTTGCGGCGAGATCGCCTTGATCGAGCTTCGCCGCGGCGCGCGCCAGCACCGCGTCAGGCGTATCACCCTCGGCTTCTCCATCGATGCGCTTGACCTTGACGAGAGACTGGGCGCTCGCCATCAACCGGTCGGCGAGCGAGGCGGTTGAATCAGGCGCTGCGGTGGAGAGTGCTGCGTCGCGTGCGTGCTCGAATAACACCTTGAGCTGAGCAATCGTCGGGATTCCCTTGTCGTCGTAGTCGAGAAGCGGGCCGAGATCACCGTTTCCGGGCGACAGCGCCCCCAATGTGGCCAACTCAGTCGCGTAAGGGCGTCCGGCGTCGACTGCCGCGCGCAGATTGGCGAAGGCGATGGCCAAAGTCGCCGCCTTGGTGTCCGTGGCATCCTGATCGACCGCGTCGGCCAGGCTCGGCAGCATCGATTCGAGCTTGGACATGCGGTCGTCGAGAGCGGCGATGTGAGGCGCGAGACGGGACGCATCGCCCGAGCCGAGCTCGGCATTGGCAAGCGCCTTGAGCCTCGCATCGGTCGCGGCGAGGTCTTTCTTGAGGGCAGCGATGGAAGCGGCATTGGCGGTCTTGGCCTCGGTCATAGCGGTTGTGATCTTGTCATCGAGACGCTGCTCGGCCGCATCTATCTGCTGGCTAGTAGCGGCGGCGCCGGCGACCGAGCCACCCTCCTTCGCCACGTTGGCCATCGATTTCAGGTTCGCCTCGAGCTTGCTCACGCGGTCAGCAAGACTCGCGATCTCCGGCGGAGTCTCAGGCTTCTTGCTTTCGAGCGCATCGAGCCGCGCCTCCATCTTCGCGATCTCCGGGCCGCTGTCCGGCGCTTCCGGCGCCGCCTCGAGCGCGGCGACGCGGTCCTCCAAGGGCTTGAGATCCTGCGTCTTGGGTTGCTGATCTGTCGGCAGATAGGTCCACACAAAGGCGATCGCGCCGGCACCAACAAGCCCGCCGAGGAGACCCGCAGTGAGGTGGGAGAGAATCGAACCTATTCGGGAGTAGCCGCGCGGGGGTGGCGTCGAGGCTGCCTTCGCCTCAGGCTGCTCATCGTCTGCGGTCTCTTCGGTGTCTTCTGTCTGGTCCGTTTCCTCAGCGCCAGCTGGCGGTGCCTGGGCCTCATCTGCCGTCTTCGCCTTCGACTCGTCGTTCGCCGCAGCCGCCTCCTCGGATGCCGGCTCGACGGTCACCTCCGTCGCGGTGCCTTCGATTGTCGGCGCCGGGCGTTTGCCCGCCTGATCGGAACCGCTGCCTTTATGGTCGAAGGAGCCGGCCATTGCCTCTTTGCCTTCACGTCCAGAAGATTCGCATCTCTCACGAGGATGGCGCCATGGCGTCCAAGAGCGCAAGGAGTTCTTCCTCGCGCGGGTGCGCCGGCACGCGCACCAAGAACCCCAACGGCGCGACAGCATCCGCTATCGCCTTCGACAGGCAATAGCAAACGAGTTCCTTTGCGTCCGTTACCAATCCTTCGCGCTGTGCGACCCGGGCGAAGATCCTAGCCGTGCGGGGCGACATGAGGAGGACGTTCTTGATCGCCCCGGTCGCGAGCGCCGAGATCACCGGCTCGGGAAGAGCCTCCACGGCGTGCGACCGGTAGAGCACCGGCCGACGGACCTCGTAGCCGTCTTCTTCCAGCGCGGTCTTCAAGTCGAACGCGAGCTTCTCCGCTCCGATATGAACGAGCGCGCCTTTCTCCGGGTGCAGCTCGCGGCGGATGATTGGCGGTAGGCCCGCTCCTGTGCCCGGACCGATCGTCACCTCGTGAAAGCCGAACTGACGTCCCGCCCATGCGGTCGCCTCGCCCACCGCGATGAGCGGCAGCGTAACGACCTCATCGCGCTGTGGATGGGTCTCGAGCGCGCGCAGCGCATTGCGGCTGGTGATGATGATGGCCTGCGCGCCCTTAAGATCCAGCGGCACGTCTTTGAGAAACTCGATCTCGAGCAGCGGCGCGAGCACGGGGTCATGCCCGCGCGCCAAGAGGGCTTCCGCCTCGCGGCGCGCATCGAGCTCAGGCCTGGTCACGAGCACACGCATAGCTTTCACGGTAGACTTGCGAGGAAGTCGGGGCCCGCGCGGGCGAGCACCTCTTCACCGGCCTCGCGGCCGAGCGCTTCCGCGTGCTCCGCCTCGCCGGTCACCTCGATATCGTGCCATTGTGCGCCGTCTGGCGTCAGGATCAAGCCGCGAAAGCGCAAGATGTCGTCCGTGATCTCGGCGAGCCCGGCGATCGGCGTGCGGCAGGAGCCGTCGAGACGGGCGAGAAAGGCGCGTTCGCAAGTAACCGCGGTGGCGGTCGCCGGATCGTTCAGAAACGACACCAGGCGAAGCGTGTCGTGGTCGTCCGCGCGGGCGAGGACGGCGATGGCGCCTTGGGCGACCGCGGGCAGCATCTCGTTGGTAGAAAGGATCGAGGCCGCATGGGATGCAAGGCCCAGACGATCGAGACCGGCCATGGCAAGCAACGTCGCGTCGGCGACGCCCTCATCGAGCTTCCTGAGCCGCGTCTCGACATTGCCGCGGAAGTCGATGACGCGGAGGTCGGGGCGCAAACGCTTCACCTGTGCGCCGCGCCGCAAGGATGAAGTGCCAACCACGGCGCCCGGCGGAAGTTCCATCAGAGACCGGCCTTTGCGGCTAATGAGCGCATCGCGCACATCGGCGCGCGGCAGCACGGCAGCGATGCAAAGCCCATCGGGAAATACCGTTGGCAGATCCTTCATCGAGTGCACGGCAAGGGTGACGTCGCCGTTGAGCAGCGCCTCATCGATCTCCTTGGTGAACAGGCCTTTACCGCCGAAGTCGGCCAGCGGCTTGTCCTGGATGCGGTCGCCTGAGGTGGTGATGACGCTCAGATCGACATCGCCCTCGCTGAGCCCATGGGCCTCGCCCAAGCGGTCGCGCACATGACGCGCCTGCC